>Ga0265295_1003159_pt1 | contig 24560 bp, 37 predicted proteins | sample Munlansysbiofilm_FD_192503 | JGI IMG/M metagenome (GOLD analysis project Ga0265295, IMG submission 192503) | Leachate microbial communities from a municipal landfill in Southern Ontario, Canada - Methane capture system biofilm | ecosystem: Engineered > Solid waste > Landfill > Unclassified ... | reverse complement strand
GTTTTTTTGCATTTGTATGTCGAGCAGAGGGGAAGAAATTGATATAGATTGTCGCGTCTTGCTTTGCAAAATATTCTTCTACATCTTTACAAAACGGACATTCCGGATCAGTAAAAATAACAAATTCGTATTTTTTACCGCCTTTTCCGAAATCAACCTTTACCGCATCTTTAATCATCTCGTTTTTTGTCATTTGTTTTACCAGTTCGGCTGAACGCTCTTTTTGCCATGAAATACGGTCATTTGCCGTGATATTTTGTCCATTAGTCGTATAAATCTCACCGATAAAAATAAGTCTTTTAAACGGATTGATATACATGAGGTTTCCATTGGCCAAATACACTTTGTAAAAGCCATCAAACTCAGCTCTAGTTACCTTTTCAACTTTTGAAGATGGAATAATGCTTTTGACTAGGTTCTCTTCTTGTTGCTCCACCAGTGTTGGTGCTTTTTTTATGGCATCTTTTTCATTGGCGGCCAATAGTGATGAAGTGACCAATAGTGTTGCTATAGCAATTCTTGTTGATGTTCTCATTTTTTTGTTTTTCCTTGTGTTTCATTATCTTCAAGAGTTTTAAGTTCGGCCATTTCGACCAGCATCACATCGATTAGTCTATCTGCACCAATTTCGATGACAGGATAAACCTGATCAGCCATTTTCAAATAAAAATCAGATAGCTTTTCAGCACTTTTTGATAAACCACCAAATGCACCCATTTGAAGTGCGTCTCCAGCTGATATGTCTTTGGTTGTTGTTGTTACACCATTCGTGCCAGTTAGGACAACTTGATTTTGTTTTGTAAACGCATCTCCGACACCTTGCAAAAAGCCAGCGACGAGTGTACGTGCCAATAGCGCGCCGGCTTTTGTAACGACCACACCTTTTAAACCGGATTTTCCATCTTCACCAACTGCGTTACCTTTTATCGGCATGTCAATATGTTGACCATTGTTTTTGACACATGATAGATTGTTGATTCTAATGTATGCTCTTTCGGAAGGAAGATCACCATAACCCTCTCCGGTAAGGAAACAACCTTTAATATCAAACTTCCATCGATTAGGCAATATTGACAAATCCGTTACTTTTAAAACAACGGGGAGTGGGGCTGTTTTTGCCGCAGACATTGTAGGCGCATCCATACCACTCATAAGAACGGCTGGAATGATCGTTCCGGTTGAGAGTAAGTCTTTGTTGCGTTTTTCTTTTTTTACTGGAGGGTCGTTTGGCTTAGCAACTGCTTTTACTTCAAGAGCTCCTTCATATCTTTTGTAGCGCACAATTTCTTTTTTTTCTACATCTGGCACACTTCCAAGTTGACTAATACCAAAAGCTCCACTTTGTCCATCATTTGGTTTTGGATAATTTTGATATAGCTCTTTGCCAACAGAGGAAGGAAATGGCTGATCTTTTTTAGTACCTCTTGGATTATTTTCACCATTTTCTTTTGCGGCTTTATCTTGAGCTTGTTTTAAATCTCCAATCATTTTTTTTAACTCACTTACTTCTTTTGCAAGATGATCATTGTCTTTGTCAAGAGTGTCAACCTTTTTTTTGGCAAGCTTGAGATCTACAGCTGCATCACCCACCCACCTCGTTTTTGCCATCTTGTCCTCTTCGATGATTTTAAAAGAACCAATATCTCTTTTTGGTTCTTTTTTCTTTCCATCGACCATTAATAAAAGAGCTGCACAAACAATCACAAGAGCCGTAAATATCAAAACCTTATTGACCTTTTGATTGCCTTCGGCGTTAGATGGATCTTTGTCATTGCTAAAAAAATGGAGCACTTTATTTACCATTTTTAGCCACCTTCCCAATAATGAGCACTATCGCTTTATTCATTGGTAAAAGAGCATTCACTTCATTACCATAATAAATCGTTATTGCTCTAGGCGTACCATTTGAATATTGAATGAAGTTTTTTGGATTAAGAGTGATTGGTTGATTAGAGGTACTTTCAACTTCAAAAAATGTTGCATTATATAGCACACCATCATAGATTGCCGTTTGCCTAAATTTATAAGTTTGCTTATCGATTGTATTGCCATTAACAACTTTGACGTTATAGCCGTTTGGAGAGTTGCCATTCAAAATAGATTGTGAAATTTTTGCTAAGGTTGACATGTAATCATCCTCAGTCTCATATTTAACAATATCTTCCGCTTTTTTGCTAAAATCATTAATGATAATTGTCTGAGCATCAATATCTTTAGGGATTAAATTAAGCGCATAAGTTTTCCCCTCTGTAACAAAGAACGCCTCTGATGCAACTGCTTTATCATAGATAAACTCAGGTTCACCAAGTGTCTCTACTTTTTCAGTTTTCTCTTTTCCCGTTACTTTGACCTTTTCTTTTGTGATAGGCACAAATTTAACAAAGGCTTGATTTTCGTTGGGTTTAATATCAATGCCCTTCTCTTTTGAATAGGCAATATCTAAGATTTTTGAAGGGAGAACAATTCTATTTGCACTTTTGTTTGAAACATTGACATTGATCGTTTCAGAAGTAGGATTGTCAATGACCGTCACGCCATTTCCAGCCATAATATATGTTGTAACCACACATAAAAATATTAATATTTTTCTCATTTACTTTTCCCTTTTCCCTCATCTAAAATATTCCATCCATGTAACCAAAAGCGTCCTTGAACAATTTGGTATTGGATTTCAAATATCATTCGTTTTGAATTGACCACCTTGTCTGAGATCGTATCTTTTTGTACGCCACTGACCTTGATTAAACCTTTTTCTTTTGTATCAATCATCGACGGATAGAACACTCTTGCAATTCCGTTAGACGTTACATACTCCATCTGTTCAACCAAGCTTGCCTTCACTTCATAGTAATATTCAGGAGGCACAAGATCCATAATGTTGTCGATATTTTTGGGTGCGATTTCTTTGGTGACATTAAAGATATTGTAAGCGATGAATTGACCAATGCCTTCAAGTCCAGAGCTTGAGATCTGATCCCCAGTAACCCAAAATTCTTTCATGCTTACCATCGGTGGCACAAAAACTGTTTTTTGGTTATTTAGCCTATCGCTGATCATGTATTGTTGATTAATGATTATGCCAGCCAAAACAAGCGTGATAATTCTAAATGACCAATTTTCATAGATGTATCTGTCAAGTTTGAATTTGAATTTGTTAAATAACATCTTATGCTCCAATAAAGTAGCGCATAAAAGACGGAGGTAATGTTTTGGGCTGTCTTATGCCAAGTGCATACAAGATATGAAGAAAGAATCCTCTGATTTTCGATTTTTTAATTTTTTCATACACCGTTGCTGCTACAACTCCAGCTGCAAAGATAATCGCAAATGGCAAAAATCCTTTTGTAAATAAAATTGCGATGCCCACAAATACAGAGAACACAATTAAAGTATCAACTTCCCAGTTGCCAAACATTGGTTTAGTATCAACAAATTTAAATATCTCTACGTAACCTTCTGGCTTTGTCGATTGTGACGACATGTAACTCCTTTAGTTTTAATTTGTTCAAACTTGCGTACAAGATTCAATAAATCATCACGTAAGGAGGGGAGAGTTCTCCCCAAACCTTTTAAAAAAGTGCGCTATTGATTGCACTAATGATCGTGTTCCCTTGGGTGACAAGCACTGCGAAACCGAGCATGAGGAAGAATTGTAAAATTGAGCCAGCAAAAGCTCGCCAGACACCGACACAAAAGAACATAAGGGCAAGGAGTCTTGCCACGTAGGTGTCGTCAAGCCAACCACTTACAATATCCCATAGGTTTTTAGCACCAATCGTATCATTCGTTCCAGCGAATGCCGAAGTACCAACAAACAACAAAAGCATTACAAGGAAAAGACTAGCTTTCCTTTTTTTCGATAAATCCAAATTTCACTCCTTTCAAGTTTGGTTTTTTTAAGTAGCTTTTATTAATAATTTTTATTATTTACCCCCTATTTAGAATGATTTGTGCTAAAATCTTAGCACACTTTGTTTAAATTACAATTAAAAAAACTTAACGTATAATGATATTTTTTATACTGATAAGCAAAAAGTGAGAATTGTATGACTGAAAATGAAAAAATAAAGTTAGCCGAAGTAATCCTTAAAACAAAAGGTATGCTTACAACTAATAGCAGCAAGGAAATGACATATTCCAAAATGGGAAATATGACAAATTTTGGCGGTATAAACTTTCATAAGTGGGCGAACCAAACAAATACTCCTAAATCCGTAATTGCTATTTTAAATCTAATTTCGTCTCTTGAAGATCAACAAATTCTTGCAATCTTCAAGTATTGGAGAGAGGGATAGCCCTCTCCTTACTTTTGTTTAGGCTGAAATGATGCTTCAACCCAAAAGTCAACTTTTTTTAAGATTCCATGAATATCTTTGAGCCCACGTTCCGTAGATTGTTGACGTGATATTGCAAATCCACAATTATCGCTTTCAATAAGTTCGTCGAGAAGTTGATTAAGCTCAGGAATATCCCATAAAAGTTTTTCAGATTCATCAAAAAACAAGAAAGATCCACTGTTTATACTCTTTTTGATTGTTTCTATATCAAAATGAGTTTGCTCGCTACTGGCGCTTACATCTAGTCCAAAAAACATTGCTTCCGGTGTTGAATTAGAAACAACTTTATCATTGAAATCTAAATTTGTTTGAGACAGTCTTTTCTTGAAATCTTTATGATTGTGCATACAATAGTCGCCTTTAGCGGCAACAAAAATAAAAGGTTTTCCCTCTTCTTTTAATGTCAAAGCACATTCTTCCATGAGAGTTGTTTTCCCTCGCCCTGATACACCAAGAACTGCAAACTTATCAGTTGTTTGAAATTCTAATCGCTTGTTTTGGTCATATTCTTTTTGAACCATGCGTCCTTCTCCCCTATTTTTTTTCATTGTTTGGAGTAATAAATTTTTCATTCAATCGTTTTTCTTTGAGCTCTTGATACTTGCTTTCTTTATTGTAAATTTCAAGAGATGTTTCCTGCGCGACATTTAAATAACATTCGGCAATTTCATACATTTTTTGTTTGCCTAATTTAACAACATCTTCCTCTTTGAATTCTAATGTCTTTTTTTCGCTATCAAAGGCAACGAAATAGCCACCTATCCCACATCGTTCATAATGCTTTTCTGTCATCGTTTCTTTTTCTCTCTCTCGAAAGATTAGCCTACCATTATGGTCATGCGGTGATACCCGAAATGCCGTGACAAATACAAAACTGCTTTCGTTGTTTTGCATGAAAGCTTTTGTCATGTCTTTATCTTCATAAGTCTGTACAGAAACCTCTTGTTTGACTTTTTTTTCACTCTTTCCGGTGCATCCACTTAACAACAATAATGCACCAAGGCAAGCAACAACCACTTTTGAAAGTGTGTTCTCGTTCATATCTGTATCTCCTTTTGTGTTTTTAGCGTTTTATCTAATACTCTTTTGATATTTCGGATTAACTTTACTATCCTTTTATGGTGGTTATTAAGGGGAAGATTCATGCTTTGCCTAAATAATGCACCGTGATAACGTCCATCATTTGTGTATTTATCTATGATCGCTTGAGCTCTCTCAAGAGTTTTTTCATATTCTGTTTTTTTGCATTTAAAGAGACCAAACATTCAGATCACCCGACTCTTTGGGATAATGATGGTTTTTACTGCTGCGCTTTTATAAGCGTCGTCAATTTTTTCTATTAACCCTACAAGGTAAACTCTATATTCAAGGCTCAAAGCTGGTACAAAAGCACCATTTCTTGACTTTAAAAAATCAATAAACGAGCTAATAGAATCGTTGATTGTTGCAACGCCAAGACTTTCACTTATGCCAAATGACATGTTGATGATCGCCGCATCTGTTTCAGATAGGCTATTGAGTTGTACTTGCGTTTCAGCGGTCATTATTTTTCTTTTCTAAGACGTTCAATTTCTTTGTCTTTTTCTTCTAGTTTATCAAGGTACGCACAGACAATCTCGTCGGATGCAAAAAATACTTGTGTGAGAATGAAGTCTTTCGTTTCTTGTGTTAGGCTGGTAAAATCAGTGAGGTTTTGCAAGTGCGCCTCAACAATTTTGCGAGCTTCATCATATGCTTCTATCGCCATTTTATGCCTTTTCATAAACCGTGTCATTTTTATGAGGTTTTTTAACCTCGTAATAGCCTTTGCGATACTTATACTCACCAAAAATAATAAAGGCAATGATGCCAATAACTGTATAGCTCAAAAACCATTTCCACTTAAAATCGTGAATAGTCATTGCCAATAGGAAAAGAGCCAGCCATACACCAATAAGAAGTTCTGCGATTTTCCCTTCTCTTTGGCTCATTCTAATCTTTACTTTACGCATTTAAGCCCTCTCGATGTGTTTTATTCATTCACACAAGAGGCTATTTTGTAATCAAGACCTCTTCTATCTGCTTCGTTTTTAAACTCTTGAAGTTGATCAGTTAAGTTCTGCGATGAACCCATCGCTTTTTCCATATTTGATAGATGTTTGATTTTATTCAAAACATCTTCATCTTTTAAGCTTGCATAATATGCTTTAATTCTTTCGGGTAATTCACTCATTTCTTGCTCCTCGTTCAGTATGTAGCGCTAAATCTTCGTTGTCAGTTGGTTCAAGGGGAAAATCCTTGTAACCGTTAATTCCATCGCTTAAACTCAATGTTTTTTCCAGAGTGAATCAATATAAAATCATGTTTTTTATCTTGTGGATTTTTACATGTAAAAGTCTCGTTATCCATGAAAACATTAATTGAAGATGTATTTTTAAGTTCATCCATCCGAGTCAAAAGATATTCGTCCATGCTCATATCTTTAAATTTTGTCATTGGATTGCTGACGAAGAATTCACCGCCATGATAGGTACAATATTTTTGAGCTCCCGTGATGCGTTCGTATCGCCAAGGAATAACGTTACTATTCCCACCACCTACGCCTAAAACCCCTTCGATCAAAGGATATTGATTGGCAAAATTTGCATATTTTTGATTATTTAGCCATGTTTTCTGACCAAGGGTTTGAGGTTTTTCATGGCTTACAAGATAATAGCGAGAGTAAGTTTGTTTGGCATCTCTCTTATTGCCGAGGATATTGCTTTGGCGAGGTTCTACCTCATCTTTCATCACAACCTCAAATCCATCTTTTGGGGAGGCGCATTTGTAAAATCCGGCAAAGTAACCTACTCCTTGCTCTCGAATTTCACGTTTGTACGCAACATAGTCAATACTTAATAAGGTTGGGAATGCTTTTAATGTATTAATGGCTTGATCGCCATATACCCCACGACCATTGATCGATTGGCAATAACCTTTTAAATCATCCAATACTTCCATAACATCACGAGATGTCGCATCCGCAAAACGCTCATCATAAGTTCTAAATTCAATGAGTGTTTGATCTTGGCGTTCTGCTATTACGCTGTAATTTACTGCATCATCGACTCTCTTTTGTGCAATATACTCTTTTAACGAAGAGGCTGTAGTATCCATTTTACTATTGATACTTGGTTGAGATGTGGACGCACATCCTGACAAAAGAATAACTGCAAGAATCGCACTAGAGAACGGTGTTTTTGAAAGCATTGTTTACTCCTTATATGTATCGAAACGATATTTTATCTTTTCTAGCATAATTTTATCTAAAATCCTTTATTTTGTCAATACCGTTGTTGACAAATAGAATAATTTGTGCTAGAATTTTGAGTATAAAACATAAAGGAATTTTCCTTATAAATTTCAGGAGTAAGTAAAGTGAGACAAGTCTTATATATAAATGTTAATCTTGGACTATTTCGTGACCCGATGGATATTTATAAAATTCTTGAAGAACATAATGCAAGTTTTTTAGATGCAAAACTCTCAAAAGTATCTCAAAAGCTTCAACTTATTTTTCGCAGTAAACAAGAAAAAGAACTTGCCCAACTTGCACTTGTATCTTCAATAGAAAAAAAGGATAACTAATGACAATACCACTACACTCAACCAATATTTTTGAAAGTCAAGGTATTTCTTTAGAAAACACCATGAGCGATTTAACAGTCCTTAGTATGGGCTTGGGGCAAGATAGCACTACAATCCTTTTTAAAATCGTTTTTGATCCAGTGTTTAGAGCTCGTTATGCGCCTAAAAAGCTCCTTGTTTTATTCAGCGACACTGGTAATGAGCATCCTTTTACCTATCAATACCGTGATGAAGTTATCATCCCCTTTTGTCAAGAACATGGAATTGAGTTCACAACTATTTCTAGTGATATGGGCTATCACGCTCCTAGCTGGAAAAGTCTTGTTTATCAATGGCAAATACCGCCTCGTGCCAATATTGGAAGCGTAGCATTTCATAAGAGTTGCACACACCAATTAAAGCTTAACCCTCAGTACAACTACGTTGAAAAATGGCTTATGGAAAATTACGATATTCCAAAGACCGCACGCAAGAGATCATATTCTTACTTTGCGAAATACTTTGGAAAAATCCGTTGGCTCGTAGGAATTGCCAAAGGCGAAGAGAGTCGGGTGCAAGATGCCGAAAAAGAGACGATTGCATGGAAAAAACAATCGGTTGTCGTCGAGTATCCTTTATTGGGTGTTGGGATGGATCGTTCCGCATGTCAAAGCTATATTAAATCGCTTGGTTTTCAACTCCCGATGCCTTCTAACTGCATGTTTTGTCCGTATGGTTCAAATCACTTAGAGCTCTTATGGCTTTATCACTCTTATCCTGATCGTTTCTATGAATGGGTACAACTTGAGCAAAACAAACTTGACGCATGGGCTAATACAGATGTTAAAAATCTTGGTGTATGTGGAAAACTGCACAAAGATGGTGAGCGCAAAGGACAAGCGGTAACGCTGCTTGATGTACTGGCCGAAGCAAAGGCTAAGTACCCAAACATGTTGCTTGAAGATCTGCAAGAATACAAATGGTCACATGGTCATTGCGTTGCAAGTAAATATTAAGGGGGAATGGATGCTTTTTGAACGATGCTCACTTAAACGTGAACCTGAACAAGAATGGAACAATAGACGTATTGGTGCAGCAAAAAGAGCACTTAAGAGAGAACGTGAGAAAGCTGGCTTGTTTGGCGAAGAGCTTATGCGTTTTACTAGCGTTGAAGAAAGAAAAAATCAAATCAATCAAAGTTCAATGGATTTTGTTGAGCGAATGAGGAAATCAGATGCACGATTATGGCGTGAAGCACGACAATATTTTTACGCTCTTTCAAATGACACAAGGGAAGAAATCACTCAGTATTGGAAACGGTTTGGATGCCCCAAGCGAGCCGTCTATTTTGCGGATTTAATGACACAACTCAAAAGAGATCCAAAACACATTAAGCGACTAATCGGTTTGGCGAGTCCATATACAAGAGATATTATTATCAATGGACAATTACATGTAATCGAAATTAGCAAAGAAGAACATGAACAACTTACATGGGGTTCTATTCAGTCTATTGATGCGAATAAAGGGAAAAGATAATGCAAAACTCACGCTATCTCTCTGAATTTAATAAGCTTCTTAACCAGAACGCCTACAAGTACCACACTCTTGACGTTTTTAGAGATTTTTGTCGCATGGCCACAATCAGTTTATCAAGCCCTTTTTATGGTGGCCAATATGAAAATGAGTATATGTCCATTATTAAAAAATACGATAAAAAAGAGGCCGCCCTATTCCCTCAAATGCTCAGTATTCTAATTGAGGCTTTAGAGCAATGCCCACATGATTTTTTAGGCGAAGCATTTATGAGCAATGATATGGGTTCTAGCTATAAAGGACAGTTTTTTACACCTCAACATATTTGTGATTTTATGACGCAAATTACCATTAGTGATCTAAAAGCACAGTTGAACGATAAAGAATTTGTGACTCTTAGCGAACCGGCATGTGGAGCTGGAGCAATGGTTGTTTCGGTTGTCAAAGAGTTCATTGAGGCTGGACTAAATCACTCAAGACAACTCTACGTTGTGGCAAAAGACATAGATCCTATTTGCGCTGATATGGCTTACATACAACTAAGTCTTTTAGGTGTTCCGGCGACTGTCGTGTTAGGTGACACGCTCGCAAATACATGTAATCGTGCATTAGCCACGCCAGTTCACTTCATTGAGTTATGGGAGTACCGATTGCGCCGTAACGATAAGAGTGACCAGAAGGAAAATGTTGCGGATGATCAACTTGTACCGGATCATACGACTGTTTTAGACTCTGGTGTGGCAAAGGTATCAAAAAGTCAAAAAGCAAATTTGATTACCCCTAGCCTCTTCGATGACTTTTACACAATTAAACATATTGACCAAGTAAGCTAAGGAGTTTTCTATGTCCAAATCATTTTTTCAAACAACGATGTCAGAGTTATTGAGCTTTTTTAACCCTACTTTCGGACTAATTATTGACCTCTTTTCTGGTGGTGGTGGCGTAAGTGAAGGCATTAGGATGGTTTTTGGCCGTGATCCAGACGTAGCAATAAATCACGATCCTGATGCAATTTCCATGCACCAAGTGAACCATCGAGATACGATTCACTTTACAGCCGATGTTTATGAAGTTGATCCTCTTAAGGTTTTTCCTGAGTATCCAGTTGGCGCACTTCATTTATCACCATCATGTACTCACTTTTCAAAAGCGTTGGGAGGAAAGCCCGTTTCCGAACAATTACGTTCACTAGCATGGATCGGAGTTAAATGGGCTAAATTACGCCGTCCACGTATGATATTTTTGGAAAATGTCGAGGAATTTGCTGACTGGTGTCCGCTTGATGACCAAAATAAACCTATTGAATCAAAAAAAGGTGAGACTTTTAACGAATTTGTTGCGGCTTTTAAATCTCTTGGTTATGAAGTTGAATGGAAAATTTTACAGGCATGTGATTTTGGAGCACCTACATCGAGGAAACGTCTTTTTATGGTGGCACGTTGTGATGGTTTGCCTATAGTGTGGCCACAAGCAACACACGGTGATCCACAAAGCCAAGAAGTTTTGAGTGGTCAATTAAAGCCTTGGCATACAGCCAACGAAGTTGTTGATTTTTCAATTTCAGCTCACTCAATTTTTATGACAAAGGAGGAGGCAAAAGGTCAAGCGATAAATATTCGCCGACCATTAAAAGAGTCAACGCTTCGCCGTATAGGAAAAGGACTGGATAAATACGTTATCAAAGACCAAAATCCTTTCATTCTACCCTCTTCTACAAAAGGTACAATTCAATCTCCGTGGATCATTAAAAACTATGGTGGTAAAAAAGGTGGTTTTGCAAGCTCTTCTAAGCGTCCGATCGGTGCGATCACTACTGTAGATCACAACGCTTTAGGTACAGTCGTTCTGACACCTTTCGTTATGAACTACTTTGGAGAAAGAACCGATAAACATGGTGGAAAGATTGCGGATGGTCGAGGCTGCAAGCTAGATTCGTGCCTATCTACCATTACTGCTGGAGGATTAAGACACGCTATTGTAGAACCTGAACTTGTGGCGATCTCTAGCGGCGACACCATAAACACAGTAGAAACGCCCAGAGGAAATTTATGTATCAGCCATGCGGTAAAGTTCAAAGGGGAAAATTATGGTTTTGGGATGAATGAGTGCGTTCAAACTATTACGGCTGGAGGCAATCATTTTGGTATTGTTGAAACACATTGTGATCCAGTTACCAATATTGTTTATGACCATACAATAATGAGTCGTATTAATCTTGTCAGATTGTTTATCAAAACATATTGCAACAATATCAATGACTATGAACAATCTATGGGGATTTTAACAATCAACGGGCAGAAATATCAAATCATTGACATAAGATTTCGTATGCTTACCCCTCGTGAGCTTTATAGGGCTCAGGGTTTTAGGGAAGATTATATTATTGATCGAACCCTAGACGGAAAGCCTCTTAACAAAAAACAGCAAGTGAAAATGTGTGGTAATAGCGTGCCACCGTTAATGGCTAAAGCCGTGATTGGTGCAAATTATGATGTCATCCTCAAATTTAAGGAGGCTGCTTAATGCGTGCTAAAAGCTTGTTTCCAGAAGTTGATGAAGAAATTATCGAAATTAAGGCGGTAAGGGCACAAAGAATTCAAGAGCTCAAGGATAAAAGCGAAAAATATCGTCCAAGCAATTTTTCAGAAGGTGAATGGTTTGAAAAGGAGTTGTGTCGTACATGTAAACGATACGGAGCCGATTTTTTAACTGCACCAATTTGTCGTATTCTTTGTGAATTTCACTTGCATGAGATGGAAGAGGTAATCCGTTTTAACGGTGAGGTGATATGCCTTAAACATAGCGACTTTGATATTGACAAATTCAATAAAAAGAGCATACCGAGTGATCCACAAAAAAACTTTGAAACTGGCGACCTAATTGTGTTTTCTCTAAACGAGGATGGATGCAGTGGTATTGAAGTTATTAGACGCAGTTTTAATTCAGCTGATGAATTTAGGGTTGCTTATGCAAATTTACATAATTTAATGAATAAAAACGCCATCGTTGCTATGCCCCACCTCTTTTTTACACCAGCACGAGTCGGTACTCCGCTCGATGTGGATATTTATTACCAAGATGGAGAGTTTGTTGCTAATTGTGCTGGACTTGAAATTAGTGAAGATGCCATATTTATCGGCACTTATTTTGGTGTTGAGTACGGTTAAATTATTATTCGTTATCTTTTATCTACGAAATAAAAATGATTAATATTAAAACACGAGAGGATATTTAAATGCCAAAAGATCAAGAAAATCCCATTTGGATTGTGGTAGAGTTTCAACGAGAAATTCCATTTCCAAAGTTTACAATGCAGCAAGGCGAGCGATGGCGTTTTAAACAAACCAGTAATCATGGTATGGCATATGAAAAAGCCTTACAAATCAATGATGACCGTTTTGCGTTCGCTGGAGGACAGTGTTTATTACAAGACATCAAAGAGATTTATAGAGGGGATAAAAGTCCAGAGCATTGCTATGGGTTATCTCCTCTATCACTATAAGGAAAAAGCATGAGTAGTCTTATTCAACCCTTGACGCAAGAGCAAGAAGAGATCGTAAAAGTTGATTTTAAAAATATCAAGATCCTTTTGGTTAACGCTTATGCTGGAACTGGTAAAACAAGCACGTTGGTCGATTTTTGTGAGGTGAGAAAAGGCCGAAAAATCCTTTACATGGCTTACAATAACTCAATGGCAAAAGAGGCCAAGATAAAATTCAAACATTTGAGTAGCTATGTTGTTGTTAAAACGACTCATTCGCTTGCATATGCACAATTTGGCAAAAATAAAAAGAGCCGGTTTGAACTTGGTAATCTTCGAGCGATGGATCTTATGTCATTTTGTGGTGATTTGGATGAGAAAGAACAATATTACTATGCGTACTTGCTCTTGAAACTTATTCGAGAGTTTTGTAACTCAAAATTAACGATGCAAGAGTATATTACCTATCTTTCCGGCAGTGCAAGAGAATGGGGGCGTGAAAATAGAGCTAGTTTAAACTTTATCCTTGATAAATTGCCATTTGTTTGGGAACAGTTGGAAACTGATGACACCCTACCCTACGAGCATGACTTTTATTTGAAAAAATACCAGCTCTCAAAGCCAAAGCTCTATTTTGATTTTATATTAGTGGATGAGGCGCAAGATATTAACGGCTGCATTATTGATATTGTATTAAATCAAACAGCCAAAAAAGTATTCATTGGTGACACGTATCAAAGCATTTATAAATTTCGTGGTGCGACAGACAGCCTTGAAAAATTATCTAACCTAGAAGGTGTTAAAACACTCTTTCTTACACAATCTTTTAGATGCCCACGTACCGTTTCGGCAATCGCCAATCAGTACCTTGATCTTTTACGTGCGCCAAGGCCTTTTAAAGGCACGCTAATCCAAAATAACACCATACCAAGGCAAGTCACTGTCATTGCACGTACAAACGCAAAATTATTCGATTTTGCGCTAGAGAACATTGACCAGAAGCTTTATTTTGTTGGTGGCATTAAAAGCTATAATTTTCAAGATCTTATTGACATGCAAAATCTTATTTGGGGAAAAACTGATTATATCCGCAATGGATTTATTAAAAAGTTTCAAGATCTATCTGAGCTTGAAGATTACGCCACGGAGACAAACGAAGTCGATTTAAAGGTGAAAATTACGACCGTCAAAAAATACATGAAACAGAAAATTTATGAACTCGTTGATGAGATCAAAAGTAACCTCGCTGAGAAAGAAGAGGACGCTGATTTAATCCTGACCACTGGACACAAGTCAAAAGGACTTGAGTGGGATCATGTTGAAATTTTGGACGATTTTACAAATCTCAAAGAGATCCTTGAGGGGGAAGATGAACTCGTTGTGGCCAAAGAGGAGCTGAATTTGCTTTATGTTGCTATTACTCGCTCAAAACAACTTCTTTCTATTGACGAGGACTATATCTTCGATAAAGAAACACTTGATGCCATCAAGAGTTCAATCAGTATCGTTTGAGGTAAAAGCATGGATCATCTTTCATGGATAATTTTAGTTGTTACATGTAGCTGCTCTTTAGCGTATGTGCTTTTTTTTAAAAGAGAAGATGTAAAAAAAAGAAGATGGAGTAGAAAATTGCCAAAAACGATTGATTTTATTGGCTTAAAAAACAAGGAGAAGTTAAAAAATGATTAAACAAAACACAGTCTTGCCGCAAACTAGGAAAAGATCCAATAGGAAAAAAACTACTATTTCCGTTATACAATTCGCAAATCTTTTTGGCATCTCTAGGCAAAGAGCCTATGTTGTACTTAACGATGATAAAAATAAGCTTCCTAGCAAAATGATGTCGGTATTGATGATGTTTGACGAGGAAACACTCAAGGAAAAAATTGAAAAAACGGCATCATTATAAGACTTTTTCGGGTTTAAATACAAATCTTGTGTCGGTTCAAGAAGCCTAAATCCAAAGAAGAAAGAATGCTTGCCTTGTTTAAATACAACGCATGTGTCGGTTCAAGGAAGGATTTTTGGGAACCTTTTTAAGAATAGATTCCCAAAAACGGCACTTTACAACTTCATTGAAGTACCCCAAGAGAAACTTGCCCCTCTCTTTCGAGAGGGAGAACTTTTTAATAAGCTCTTGTTGCAATTAAACAAATTAATGCTATAATTACGACAGCAAGTTTAAGCAAAGACAAGCTCATCACCTCACTTTGAGGATCTAAATTTGCCCTTAGAGGTCTCCAGCCTCTTGGGGCATAACCTCTTTATTATTTTATCCAAAACAACATTAAAATCGACTTCAAACCCCCATAAAAAGGAACTAAAATGGCAAAAAAAGAATGCGATTATTGTGGCGATCCAGCAACAAAATCTTACCAAGAACCCATGACTGGTAATGTCGTCCATTATTGTGATGAACACTATGACGAGTTTGTACCTAGAGGAATTTGTGAAGATTGTGGAGAAAACCCAGCGACATATGTATCAGATGGAACGAATGTTTGTGGCGAATGCTATGGCAAAAGGTATCACATATAAAATATAATGCACCCCCCCCCTTAATCTTTGCTCTAACAAATCAAAGGTTTTAGGGGGAATGTATTCATCTTTATTGCAATAAAATTATTTTTTTGATAGAATTTTACTCTATTGTAATAGGAGTATGAAAATGAGGGGATATAAATTTACTTTTGACAACTCTTTTAACACTATCCCAAGTGTGATAAGGGTTGATAGTTGTAGACAAGGATTATTAGCTTCCATAGAACAAGATGAAATCCTTTACAAGGCGTTCAATTTTCATGAAAAGGGTTTTCCTGATGTGATTTATCAAAAACCACACAATAATACATGGTGTATTTATATGAAAGGTGGATCATTAGCCTTTGATGAAGCGAACCATCTTGTTACGCACTTATTTAAGCATCCATTGTCTATTAATGCACAAACTTACAAAATGGTTGATTTTGATGAGATTCGCAATATCACTATTTTACCTAGCAAAACCGAACACAAGCTCACATATCAACTTATTACTCCATTGATACTTTTTTCAAGCGAACATTTTCCTATGTACTATTCCATTTTGAAAAAGCACAATAACGATAATGACGCATTGCAAGAAGAGCTCAAAGATGCAGCGAAACGGCTTATTGTGTCAAATTTAAAATTTCAGTTACAACAACAACTAAAATATAAAAAATTTGAGGCTCTTGATGATGTTGATATTGAATGGCTTGATTTTACGGTTAAATTTGGAACATTTCATAGAGCTGAACGCAAAACGCCAATGATCTTTGGCCGTTTTAAAAGCACCTATGAATTACCTCGATTTATCGGCCAAAAAATTGGTAAAGGTTTTGGTCAAATCAATCTCATTAGAGCTGGAGCGTAACATGCTGAACAATGGTACATTAACCTACCCTCATGCTGTTGTTAAATCGTTTGGGTACACTGATTATTATGTTGATAATGTGCACAAAGAGATGAAATCCTTAGATCAAAAAAAGCTTTTTGTTCTCTCTAATAATTCTGAACATCGATGTATTTGTTGTGGAAATATCTACCCATATGGCATTCAAGGGGAAGTTACTAAGCGTCTTTTTACAACAACTTTTAACGAGTCCTATACACTCTCAAAACCTTTAAATAAAAATGGAATTGAATATATTTGTGGCTGTTGCCTTTATGCTTTTAAAAATTACCAAGAGATGCGTATGCAAAATGTTGTTATTTACCAAGATGGTACACATGAGCATTTTATAATTAGAAACAATACTGAAAACGGTATGTACGACCTTATTTTCAATCCAAAATCATTACCTTATATAATGTTTGTCAATACTGGTGGAAAAGTATTGGAATTTTTGGTGCATTTAGCAGTCCCAACTATCTCAAAAAAAATTGTAACGATTGTTTTTGGGACACAAGTAATGTATGTTGACACCGTCTTACTTCGAGAATGTCTTGACGAGACCTTGGAACTTATTGAATTATTTAAATTTCACAAGACAACGTTACTTAACGCTCAATCCAATGATGTTGGTTCGATGCGCTATGCCAACATGCAACAAAGGGACTGGTCGGATGATGCAAAAACACGGTTATTTAAATTTCATTTAAAATACGATAAAGAGACACGAGTTTTAACAGACAAGCTTTTAGAAAAACATAAATTTGAAATCAAAAAATAATATATAGGAGAGTCAGAATGGATTTATTTAACCCAAACAGTAGTTCAATGAAACCTAAAAGCAACAGCACATTTAGGATTGATGCGGTCAATTTATCACCGCTTCTTCAAATTGAAATTGGGGGGAGTAGTAAAGGTACGGCAACGCTAACTAAACGAATGTATCAATTTGTGAAGGGGTATGGACGACCTATTGCCGTCCCAGTTTTTAGTTCTAATGGTATGCGTGGTTTGCTAAGACGTATTATTCTTGAACAACTTGCTTATATTGGTAAAGATAATGGTCATAAACCAAATTATAGTGCTCGGAGCATAAATCTTAGTGCTTCTGGTGATTCAAATACAGTAGATGCAATAAATAAACTAACTTATTATGAGGTAGAAAAATTAAGAGAATTATCCCCCCTGTTATCTTGCTTCGGGGCTGGATTAAGTGGTATTGAAGGGAAAACGGCAGTGACGGAACTAAGGCCTGATTTAGAGTGTATTATGCGAATGGATGGTGATAAGTTGGTACCTAATATTTTGATCCAAGAAATGACGAGCGTGCGCTTTGATCAAACAAAACGTAAAGATACTATTTTTGCGCTTATTGATGAAGATGATGTACAAAAATGGATGGATAGTGTGAGTGAAAATAGTGCTGATTTTAAAGAAAAGAAAGCCCTCACTGCTGCACTCAAAAAAGCAAAAGAAGGCAAAACTCGTTTATCGGATGAGGAGGAAGCAAGAATGGTTGAATTGGATGATGTCAAATCGATTCAATCGCAAATTATCTCCTCAAAAGAGTATGTTGTACCGAACGTTCTTTTTCATGGATCAATTTCAGCTAAACGAGGATTTCAACTTACTCAAGTTGAGGAAGGCATGTTAGCCTATGCACTTTATGAATTAGTTCATCGACAAATTGGTTCTTCTAAAAAAGATGGTTTTGGTGTATTAGAATGGACAATTTCACATGATACGCTTGGCGATATTGTTGGAAAAGTTAATCCAAATTACATTGTTGGGAAAAGAGACGTTCAAGTTTCTCCAAAAATGCAAGAGGCCATAGAATATTATAAAACATGGGCAAAAGAAAACCGTACTTGGGAATATTTAGAAACAGAAAGGCTTCTGGATGCCGTGAATAAAATGTTAAAATGACCTAATTTTCGTGGTTCAAAAACAACATACTTTAGATTAAAGGTACTTACAACATAGATCTTCAAAATCTTGTAAGGTTCAAAAACAACATACTTTAGATTAAAGGAAAAGATCGCTATAAACCAACAAATTTTTGTCAAGGTTTAAAAACAACATATGTTAGATTAAAGGGATAATGAGCAAAGTGTTGATAAATTGAGATACGGTTTAAAAACAACATATATTAGATTAAAGGACTGTTGATACGCTGATATTTAATACTTCAGCCACCGTTCAAAAACAACATATGTTAGATTAAAGGTATATAAGCTATTTTTGTGACAAAAAATAGAATTGTTTAAAAACAACATACTTTAGAAAAATATTTTTACAAGGATAAAGCTTTTGTTAAGTGACAGCCGAAAAGACATATCACAAACTATTTTTAAAGAGCTAAACAGTGGATATTGTAATAAGCTCATTCAATTTTATGAATGTCCTACTGGTTCTGGAAAAACTACAATATTATTAGAAAGTGCGGCTCGACTTAGGGAAGAATTTGGGACAAGTGTGATTATTTCCACGTCAACAAACAATTTGGCACTGGAATATCTTAAGTATAAAAACTTGGATCATTTAGAAAGTTTTTACGGCACAACTTTATCCAATAATGACCTTGAATTAATGCTTGGAGTCAGCAACTTTTTAGACATTGAAACCGTATCCATATTATCACAACTTGAGCCAACCTTTAGTTTAGATATGGAAGATGTTCAACGATGGTATAATTCACCAGAAAATAGAAAATTAGTTAGTGTTTTTATAAAAGATTTCAACATAGACCCTACGCTGGAAGATGTATTAAGTCTAAAGGATAGCAACAAAGAAGAAGATATTGTAACCATTAAGAATTTTCCGTATTTTTTACAAGACAAAGATAACCCTAAAATTTTCATTACCAATCATCTTTTTTTGATTTCATTGGTTGAAATCTTATCAAAACACAAAAACAAACATGCCAATACCTTACTTGATTTTAGCAATATACCTATTTTAATCGATGAGGCGCATGATTTACAAAAAATGGCGAAACTTCGCTATTCTGCGAGCTTTTCCCCTTATCGCTTGAGCTTTTTGCTCAATGGCTTACAAAAAAAAGCAAATAGTAAGCCAACTTCCCGTTTTAATATATTATGTGATGATGTAAGATCTCTTTTTTATAGAACCCAAAATCAAATCAATTTGGTTTTAGCATATGGAGATGAAGGATTTAATGAATATTATGAAACCACAAGGCTATTTTATGAAAAATATAACCAAAAAGAGTTTTTTAATATCCTAGATGCCTTCTCTAAAAATCTCATTGATACTAATTCTTTGCGACAATTACGTAAAGCTAAAATGGAGTTTAGTGAGCTAATTGATGTTTTTAGAACTAAACAAATGAAATACAAACAAATAAATTTTAGCCCTAGATTGGGTTATTCCACCGTAACTAGCATTAAAAACAATGTAAAGTATGAATTAAGAAGTAACTTTTGGCAATTTGTAGGGAATGTTCTTTTACTAAGTGGTACTTTTAGAAAAGAGGTAAATGATAAAACTCCAGCAAAAAATACATGGGCAATGGAGCGATTGGGGCTTTTTGAGTACAAACGAACTGATAGCTTAAGTGAAGAACAATTTCATTTTAATTCTCGGCTCTTCTCAGATGTACGGTTTAAAATCTTTACATGGATTTTTGATAGAGCAAATTTTAAATATATTACCATTATAGATGAGAACATTCAACCTAGACGAAGTTATGGTAAATCTAGCGATATAATTATCCAAGATAAAAAAGATTGGAGCATGGAAGTTTCAAGATTTTTTTATTACTATTATGGAAGTTTATTTTGTAAAAAAAATACGCTCATTTTAACTGGAAGTTACCTAGAGTCAGAAATGTTATCCCAATCTCTTGAACACAGTGGCATTCCGAAAAGTAAAATCTTTTTTGAAAACAAGAGTGAAAGCCTAAGCAGTATATTTGCAAGCTATGAAAAAGAGGTTAGTTTTTCTGATGGTAATATTCTTATTGGTACTTTAACGATGTTTACAGGCCTAAATTTAAAAGATAACCTATGTGGGTATATCATTATGACTAAACTTCCATTTTTACCTAGAACGGGCAGCAAAGACACACAATCTAGTGTCAACAATAAATATGAAATGACTTACTTGTTTCGCCAAGGTTCTGGCAGAGGGAGCAGAAACGAAAAAGATCAAGTGGCGCTTTTTATTCTTGACAAAAGGATTGGCAATAGACAAGAACATCTATATGGATTTCTTGATGAAATGGGAGAAAAAATAGAATTTGAAATGATTAGAAATTCACTAGGAGATTATAGAAATGTTTGAAAATTTGAAAATCTCGTTAAAGTTCGGTAACAAAGGTGTTATATACACTAAAAATCCTTTTGATGGAGTGTTAGCATATTTATACGTGCAACAATTAAAGAGGAAAGGTGAGTATTTAGGGGAAAATCAGGAGTTGGAACTACCCTTCTTAAAAAAAACAAACGGGGTATATCATACTTCATATCCAATTTTTAGTACATCTCAAGATGTTGTGTTGGAAAGTATGAGTATGATCAAAGCGTTTGACCAAAAACTCAATCAAAAAATTGGCAATAAGCCAAACTCTAATATCGATATTCAAAGAGCATGGGCTAAAAGCTTTATTCTCCAATATGAAAGCCTATTGATTGATAGTTTATCGTTTTACGTGTGTGGTGACATAGCGCTTATTAAAGAATTATTAAAAGATCTTACACATTATGGGAAAAAAAGTGCATTGGGATATGGTGAAGTCAAAGAAATTGTTATTAAGAAAATCGACAAAGACTTTTCACTTTTAAGTGAAAATGGTGAACCCAACCGTATCTTGCCAGTGCGATATTTTTCCAATATCCAAAGTGATCGTATTGCCATGAAGCGTCCAATATTCCCTTATTTCGAGAGACAAGGGCTTGAGCCTTGTTACATGTAAAAAAATCGGCTAGAAAATATACGTAGAAGGGGCTTTCTTAATAATATTAAAATGACCTAATTTTCTTGGTGTAAAAACAACATACTTTAGATTAAAGAGAGTGATATCGGCGGTCTTTTTCAATCGCCCATGAAGTTTAAAAACAACATACTTTAGATTAAAGGATGAATAAAGAAACGTGCAATCGGGCTTTAGAACGGTTCAAAAAACAACATACTTTAGATTAAAGGTATAGTGCAGAGATGCTTGCAAATGTGACAAATAGTTTAAAAACAACATATATTGGATTAAAAAATTGTTATAGGCGTATCTTTTTAAAAAATATATATTAGAATAATGTGTTAAATTTGGAGTCTCACAACCTTTCGACGAGTGGACTCCAAATCGCACGATCTACAAAAGCAACAAATCCAAGTAATTCTTGCTCTTTCTTTCCAGTTGTACTATCAATGGCATTTTCAATAGGACTCAATTTTTTTCACTTTTATGCAATGAAACGATCTGCTTCATTTCCTTAATCATCATGTCGTAATATTCAAGATCTGCTTCAATCGGATTAATAATGGCTGAGTATTTATTTGGTTTATGCGTGGTGAGCTCTACTTCTTTGCCGTCTATAATCACTGTAAATTTTACATCTCCTTCCGCAATTAATGGCCTAAATGCTTCGTGAGCTCGCCATTGTTCAAAGCCGAGCATAAACATAACCAATAAACACCCAAGAAAATATCCCAAGATCGGATGATTTAGTAAACTTTGATTCATTTCATCCCCCTACTCTACCCAGTAAGACAAACATTCTTCTGCATCGGATTCAGGATCACCCACATAATCATCTCCATTGCTTTCTCTGTATGCTCCATACTCCACAATGGCCATTTCTCTCATCGCATCTTCGTCCTCTTTATTTGCATAACTGACGATTGTTGCAATAAACTCTTCTTTGTACTCTTCGGTTGTGATTTTTAGCTCTTCTCTTGCCATTATTGTACTCCCTCAGCATTATCCATGAATGCGTCGTCAACAATCGGCATACACAAAGCAACTGAGCATTGCATGTGCAATCGTGTTGGTGCGTTTACAATGCGATCTAAAACCCATATGTAAGCATTAACAACGTTTTCCTCAATAGCGCCGCTGTCGTTGCTGCTATTGAGCTTCTTTTTAAACACTTCAACCTCTTCTTGCCCTCTTTGGAAAATTCCCGTTTGCCTTGCACTCTCGGAGAGCTCTTTAATAAGTGCCCTATTCTCTTTAAGGTATTCAAAAATCTCAGCTGTTGAAGCATTGTCATGTAATAATTCACCTTTTTCGATAAGATCATCCATGAGTTTCATGTATTTTGTTTGATGTTTTGACATTTTGAATTATACCCTTCCTTTAAGGTGATTATCGAGCCAAGATTGCGCTTCCTGTGCGGTGTTAAATCTCTTAGAGCTTCCACATGCGCCATGAATGACATCTTTACAAAAAGCGCATTTTTTACCACTTCCGTGTAAGCTCCACGTATAGGCCAGTGTTTGTTTGTCACAAAAAGGGCATGTGACTTTTTCGGTTGAGCGTCCATGATTAGAACGAAACTTAATTCTTTGGTTCTCTCCATGAACAATGTGGGGGTTGTTAGGGAGGATGAAAAAGTTTTTATCCATGAGGTTTTTCCTTTTATAATCTAAATATCTTCCAAAAATGCTTCAACTTTTTGGATTGCTTCGTCCGTGTCAACGTCGCTGTGTAAAAGCTCCCAACTTTCTTCAAAATATTCCATGTTAATACGAACTTTTTTAAGCATTTTAGCCATATCATAGGCTTCTTTAGTTGTTTTTTGCCAAAGATTGCTAACGAGCATGTAATAGCCGATTGGCTCAATTTGTTTACATTCCGGCTTATTCATTTTTGAGTTCACAATGCTGTCAAAAGCTTCGTTATCTTCGGCCATAGCAAGATAAAGGAGATTGATAGCCTGAACCAACCTTGGATTTCTCGTAGAAGCTCCACCGCTTGTTTCGATTCTAATAGTATCACCGCCATTGTGATTATGAGGACAAACAGTTAGGTAAAAATCCCCATTACCGCCCTGAAAAAGCTTGATTTTCTTTTTTTCGCCTAATTGAGGTTGTGAAACCTCAATAAATTCTACTGGTTCTCTATGATTCATTTGTGTACTCCTTGTGTTTTATGCTACTGTTTTTAATCGCAATGCTTGAATTTCTCTAAATTTATCATTTGAGACAATTTCTAAATCTTTCAACTTTGAACGGTTAAATTCTAAAGCTTCAATCTGAATATCAAAATGCGTTTCATTGGCTTCTCTACTTCTAAAATTTATGCGTTCTTCCAAGCCGTCTTTTTCAAAATATATTACATACTCAAAAACTCCACAATCATACAAATCCTTGGTTTCTTCCTCTGAGATATTTTCGGAACGCATCGTTAAAATAAACCCAAAATCACTGTTTTTGCACCAGTGCTGCACGATTGATTCAACTCCAATTTCTTTCAAGCTTTTTAGATATTCGGAAATATTTTTACTCTCAACAACGGTTGCAATTTGTTTAGTTTTCACTGGTACGCCTTTTGATTAAATTTAAAGATATTGTGACGGTATTAAGCCGCCACGTCCTCAATGATTGTTGTTACTTTGACCACTTTTGAATCTTCGGAAGCATTTTTCCAGCCAATATCTGTTTTTGCTTTTTCTTTGATCTCCGATAGTCTCGCCAAGGCCTCTTCTTTTGTGTCAAACTCTTCATCTACGAAGTATTGCAACATCACACGATAGCGAGTTGTTGTTTTAGGGGGAAAATACTCTGTTTTTTGGCACTCTTTTTTATAATTCTCATATTTATCAGTATCTTTAACATACTGAAATTCGTTGTTTAGATCCAAGAAGATTTCATCTCCTATCCAAAGGGCTTCAATGGCCTGTTTTGATGGCATACAATCTCTTCCTTTAACAACTCCGTCAACAAGATGCCAAACTGGATACGCTACTGTAAGATTGTTGAATTCAACATACCCAAGCAATGATAAAAAGTGTCTTTTTCTTTCAACATCATCTACGGAATCCATTACGATATATGCGTTGTCAAATGCTAGTTTTGGCATCTGCTCACTCCTTATGTTTTATACTCAAAATTCTAGCACAAATTGTTCTAAATGTCAACAACGGTATTGACATTTTAAAAAGAATTTGATAGAATTTCATCATAAACACAATGGAGGACGATATGAGCAAGGGTGTACTTCCCTATCAACAATTATCATTATTTGATC
>Ga0265295_1003158_pt1 | contig 24561 bp, 22 predicted proteins | sample Munlansysbiofilm_FD_192503 | JGI IMG/M metagenome (GOLD analysis project Ga0265295, IMG submission 192503) | Leachate microbial communities from a municipal landfill in Southern Ontario, Canada - Methane capture system biofilm | ecosystem: Engineered > Solid waste > Landfill > Unclassified ... | reverse complement strand
TAATGCCAGCCGGTTTCCTGATCGTAATACTGGCCAGGCAGGCGCAGGTTGAATTCAATGTCGGCATGAAGGACATGGCTTTCTCCTGTTGGACTGTTTTGGGCCAGCCAGCGGATATTACGGTTTTCATCTGTCACCATGAAGGGTTGTCCGATATGGTCGGCATGGATGAAGAAAAGCTTTGCGGTACGCTGGTTAAGGGGTATGGCCATCCGGACAAGATAAGGCTTTATCCAGGCGGGAATGTCATCACCAAAAGTGTTAGAGCCGGGATTCAGGAATAATCTGGCATCATCATGTCCGTAAAAATACCCACCGCTATACTCTATAAATGCAACGGGCAGTTGTCCGGCATAAATATAGCGGCGACTAATGGCACCGTTATTGGCATAAATCGAGTCATCGTGATGGGCATGAATACCCCATTCACCTATTAAGCGGTTGTTTTCATAATAGAAAAAGGTGGCGCGGTCAGCGAGATATTTCATAACTCTTTGGCCCTGGAAGTTATAGCTGTATTCAGCCACAACATTTTCATCCAGGGTGATTTTCGCGGGTTTTCGGTCATTGTCGAATTCAATGCTTTTATTGCCGACCTTTGTTGGCAGGCCGCTGGCGTCCCGAGATATTTGTGGTGTGGCGGTGCTTGCGTCTTTGGTGTAAGAGGCATTGGAACCATCGGGGTTCCAGCTATATTGGTAGCGGCTGGTGGTGTTTTGCTGATAATGCTGTGTATTGACGGTTGCGTTTATTAGCCGTTTTTGTGAATCGTATGAATACCGGCTTGTGCTGTGCAGTTGCCTGGCAGGCAGACTGGTTCGTTCTTCAGTCAAAGTGCCATCGGTGGAAAAGTTCAGCTCCTGGGTCCAAACCGGTTGTTTCCGGTAGGCATTCCATAAGCTTAGCTGGGTTTTTGCTGGTGTTTTGGATTGCGCACGAAATACCAGCTGGTTGCCAAAGATATAGCCGGGAGCATGGATGCTGGTGTTCAGAATGGATCGGGTTTTTTGGCCATACCGTGGGGTCCAAAGGATTTCTTTGATTTTATTGTCGCTGTCATGGCGGTAGGTCAGCATGCCGCCTTCAGGCAGGATATGTTCGATGGTTTGTGTGTCTTTGACTATGCGGTAATAGTCGTGATAGCTGATTTGTATGATTGAGTTCAGCGGAATTAAATGTCTGAGTGATTTTATCGCAACGACATCCTCATTGAGTCTATTAAAGGCAAGAATTTTCTTATTATCCTGTAAAGTTGCCTTGCTTCGGTCGTTATATTCCAGCTTGACCGTATCAGCCCATTGGCTGCCGTTCTTTAGTTTGTTTATATAGTTTAATTTTCCTTTTTCATCATAGGCAAATTGTATTTTGTCACCATTGGAAAACGCTTGCAGGATAAGCTGGTTTTTTTCATTGACACCGTGGGTTTCGGTATTGCTGATGTTGCTTAGACGGATAACGGCATCAACAGAAGTTGTGTTGGCATGGCAGGCAAACGGAAATAGCAGGAGGAGGATTTTTTTCATTTTACCAAATTATTTTAAGCTTATGTTTTTTGTTGGGTAGGCAAGCTGTTTGTGAGAACAGCGTTGGATATTCTTTGTCCTTATCATATTCACGTGGCTTATTAATGTTTTAAAATGGGGAGTCCCAGCCGAGTTCGTTTTCTAGCCACGTTACATAATGCGTTGCATCTACGGTTCCAATAATTTTTTGTGAAAGTAGGCTATCTTCTGAGGTGTCTACGGGGAAGCGGGTAATGAATTTTTCCACTTCCTGACGGGCTGCTTGGCCAAGCGTGGCATGTTCCCGTTGATATTTGTCGGTAGCATTACTCCCGGGCTCTTGTATGTACCGGTCCAGGTCAGGATTTGGCGAGCTTCTGGCAGGTGTACCATGCAGTACAGGGTTGTCAATACCACTGAATGGTTGGGTCTGTGTTGATGGGTTGCTTAAGGATTCCATGGAAACACCCGCCTGTTCTGCTTGCCATACCATCCATGCCAGAGGTATATCACCAAGATCTCCGTATTGGCCTTTTGTCGGGTTGAGCCGGTCTTTGAGGTCTGATTGCCAGGTGAAACCGCCAACATCGGAATGGGCTCCTATGAAGCCTTGCTCTATCCAGTTATTTCCTTCTCCCACTAATGGGGTAAGGGGAAATAATTTACGGTGTTCGTTCAGGGAAGCAGCATGGGCAATCCAGTCCCATGAGTCAGGAACGGTATATGTGTAAAGGTCGTTTAAATTTCCCCGGTAACCTATTTGCGGTACATTGTCGAATAAACCGATAAAGCGCAGGTCAAGGCAGGCATTGATTGTGTCTTTTCTTTTTCCATGAAGAAGAGAGGTCCATTCCATCGAGAAAAAACCATGTTCGTCAGTATGATCGGCCAGCATATTGGCAAAGATCAGGGCGATGGCCGAACCACGTGAAAAAGCAATAATATCAATTGGCAAGAGGGGATTATTAGTGTTATTAATGTTAAAAGTATTAGGTATGGTATTAACCAATTCATTGATTTGATGATTAATAATATTCATGATGTTATAACCTAATGCGGCATCAAGCATTCCAGCAGTATGGGTTGTGGGAAGGAACTTGCCTGTTCCTGAGGTATAGCTTTTGTCTCCAATATAAAGCCTCGTAAACTTCAATACATTGGTATTTGAATATTTGTTATTTTCTGTGCCATCAAATGCAAACAGCAGCAATCCCAAGGGGTCAATAAACAGACGTGGTTGCTGGGCAGCATACCCAAAAGGGTCGTTATTGGGCACAGGTCCAATCGGGTCAGGCTCCAAGTAATGCCCTGCTCCCGGGTCATAGTAACGATTCATGTTGTAATGCCAGCCGGTTTCTTTATCGTAATATTGTCCGGGCAAGCGCAGGTTGAATTCAATATCGGCATGCAGAATATGGCTTTTACCAGTGGGGCTGTTATGGGCCAGCCAGTGGATTTTCTTCTCTTGGTCGGTCACCATGAAAGGCTGGCCGATGTGGTCTGTATGAATGAAATACAACTTCGATAGATGAGAGTGGCGCCTGGGGTCATCAAGGGGCACTTCTTCGGTGGATGTTTTTTTTATGGGGAAAGTGGCCTGTTCATAATCAATGAAAGCAACGGGCAGCTTACCGGCATAAATATAACGGCGGCTGATATTGTCATTGATACCATGCGTGGTTAGCTTGTCCCGTTGGATAGTCCACTCTCCGACCAGCAACTTGTTTTCATCATAGTAATAATGGGTATGCGTGTCAGGGGTGGTTTTGATGGTTCGCTGTCCAGGCGCATCATAAAAATAGGCGGCTAAGAAGGCTTTGTTTTTAGTGATGTAATGCAGTTTTCGATTGGGGCCATACTCAAGTTCAAGTTCTCCCGTTTTGATTGGCAGGCCGCTGGCATCACGTTCAATAGCGGGCTTAATTGTATTGCTGCCATTAAAATAAGCGGCACTGGAGCCATCCTTGTTCCAGGCATAATGGTGCAGGCCAGACAAATCTTGTTCTTTATATTGGGCGCTGGTTTTGGTGCTAACCATTCTTTGGGAAGGGTCATAGGCATAATTGCGGCCTGCTTCGTATTTTGCGTCTGGCACAATGACGGTTTCGCTACGCAGCGTATTATCCGGGGAAAAATCCAGGGCCTGTGTCCAGAACCGTTTGTCTTTATTCCATAAGCTAAGCTGGGTTTGTCCTGACTCGGTTTTAAGGGCATGAAAAGCCAGCTGGTTGCCCAGGATATAGCCTTTTTTGGGGATGCTGGAGTCCAGAATCAAGTGGTGTTTTTTGCCGGATTGTTCAGTCCAGATAATGGTTTCCGGCTTATTTTCCTCATTGTAAAAATAACTGATGTATCCCCCTTCGGGTAAATGGTGGATTTTGGTTTTGCCTTCATTTTCAAAAGTGTATTCATCATCGTATCTAATTGAGGGCATCCAGTCCTCGACGCCTTTTCTATTTGCTGATACCCATATTGGACGGCGGCTGGTATGGATGTTTAGCGTGTTTTTTTGCAGCGTAAAGTACACTTTTTTTTCGATGTTATTTTCGTCACTATATTCAATGGCAAAAAAATTGTTTTTTGGTTCTGATACTATTTTTGTGGTTACAGGCCTGGCCTTGTTTTTGCTTGATTCCATCACCTTTATCAGGTGCCCGTCTTCATCATATTCAAACAGTGCTTGGTCGCCATTGGCAAAGGTTTTCTGGATTGGCTGGTTTTTTTCGTTGAAACTGATTTTTTCAGTACCGGTAATATTGCTGAACCAGGAAGCTTGCCGGTCTTTTTCATAATTCAGCTGCAGGTTTTCCCAGGGGGAGTCGGGGATGGAGAGTTGAGAAACATGCCCTTGTTCATTACGCTGGATATGTGTTCCATTAATGAGCGTTAGGTTGCCTTGTTCATCATAACGGGCCTGCGTGCCAGCTGCAGCACAACCATGGCAGCCATGGCCCATGACATCTTCAAGCACATAATTACCACCTTTGATGGAGGTATGCATATCGGTAATATTACCCTCGGCATCGGTAATGCGGGTTAGGCCTTTGGCATTTTCTGTGCCGGGTGTGGCAAGGTATTCAAAATCAAGACGAAGCTGGGTGTCTGTTTGTGAGCCTTGAATGGAACGTATGGCTTGCCCCTTGTCGTTATAAGCCCATGAATTGGTTCTGAGCGCGTTTTTTCCGCTGTTGTCATGAATGCTGATGCCTGTCAGCAGAAAAGGGTTGCCATGTTGATGTTCGGGTTCATGAAAATAGGTTTTCCCCATATTGTCAGGGCGTAGCATGCCGGTCAGGCGTTGCGCTTGATGACCCTTGGGTTGGTCGTGTCGGTACAAAAACAGCCCGGCAGGGGTTTCAATGCGGCTGAGTCTGGCTGTATCGTTGATGGTTTCATAGTGAAAAACCAGCTTTTCCTGTTTACCGCCATGCACTTCCAGAATGGCACCCTGGGTTGGGCCCGGGGTTTCATCGCGAGTAATGTGTAGGGTTGCCAGTCCGGGCAGCTTGATGGTAATGAGCCTGCCTTTGGCATTGAATGTTTTTTCAAGACCGGGTTTTAGCTGCCATGTCCATGTGTGATCCTGGTTTTGGTAAATAAGCTTGCCATGGTTGCTTTCCTGGGCCAGGGCAGTGTCTCCCTGTCGTGGCTGGAACAGGGTGCGTGAACCGTCCGCGTGCACAATTTGCGGTTTCCCGCCGGCAAACCACAGGCGGGTTTCATAGGAATGTGACCAACCTTCGCCAAGCAGGGTTTTGTTGGTGCCCAAGGAATTGTAATAACGCACCAGTTCAAGGCCAGAGGCTCGCATGGGCAGATCGGTTTCCTGCTGGTATTTATTGCCGGTAATAAGGTGGATAGGGTTGCCAGCCCCCAGGTTAAGCGACGGTTTTTTTGCCACGTTTTGGCAGGGATTACCGGTTTTTTCTGGAGAGCAAGCCACAGGCTGGGGGGCGGTAGGGCTGGCGTATGCGGTAAATGGCAGGACTAAGGCAAGCAGGAACAGGGCAGCAGATTTTTTCATTTTAAGTGGCTTTGCAAGGCTGGACGATGTGGTTCACGCTTTAAGAAAAAAACGAACCGGTACGTCTTGAACAAAAAATGAAATCATCGGCCTGAATGGCTTCTTGTAGTAAACTTGATGTATTACTTTATCTATTGTGGGAAACCGAAAATGCTGATTACTTTCCGCTCAAATGCAAGTGCTGATGTTGTGATGCTGGACAAGCATGCCTTGTCTGTTCTGAAGGCTGCAGGGCGTGATTATGAAACATTGCCTGAAAGTGGCGTGTTTACGGTAGCGCAACTGGACGAGGCCATTCAGAACATTACCCGTGCTGTTGCTGAAGACCCTGATTCCAATCCTGACCAGGTATATGCCGATAAAGACAGGGAAGAAGAAGATGACGAGTATCCGGAAGAAAAACCGCACCCGGTAATGGAAAAGGTTACTTTGCGTCGCCGTACTTTCCCGTTGCTGGACATGCTAAGAGCCGCCAAGGTACACGGCAAGGAAGTGGTGTGGGAAGTGGGAAGCGCCTGGTAAACAATTCATGCTGCCAAGCGGTTAATATTTACCCATAAATTTACCCATAAAAAAAACCCAAACAACCTGGGATATCCGGTTAGTTTGGGTTTTTTTGTATTTGCCGTTTTTGTCTGGTTTTGTACCTGTTTGGTTCAGAAAACTGGCTTGGTCCCGCGGTACGGGATCAGTCAGGACAATTGCCTGCCCGTATTGTTAATACAGGCCTGGCAATACGGGCTTATCAATGTTTAAACAGCAGCGGTTTCAACGTTTTTTTCTTTAGCGGTTGCGCCTTGCTGAATATGACGGTTAACGGCACTTAACACGGCCTGGAATGAGGCGGTCACGATGTCTTTGTGAACTCCAACCCCGAAGCCGGTAGCAGAGTCGTCCAGACGAAGCTCTACATAGCAGGCAGCTCGTGTTTTTTCACCGGAGCCAATGGCATGTTCATGGTAGTCCATGAAACGGATAGGCAGATTCAAGGCGTTGATGAAGGCTGAAATAGCGCCATCACCCTTGCCGCTGGCCTTGATGACAGTACCGTTGTTTTCCAACTCAACGTCAATGCTGAACGTTTCATCATCAGCGCCTTCGGGATGGCTGTTAATTTGATGCTTGAGCAATTTCCAGGGCGAAGTCTGTTTCAGGTATTCTTCCTCGAAGATTTCGAACACGGCATTGCCATTAACTTCGGCACCGGTTTCGTCAGTGACGCGCTGGATGGCGCGGCTGAATTCAATTTGCAGGCGACGCGGCAAGTTCAGGCCTTGTTCCTGTTCAAGCAAGTAAGACACCCCGCCTTTACCAGACTGGCTGTTGACACGAATCACGGCATCGTAGCTGCGGCCCAGGTCGGCGGGGTCAATGGGCAGGTACGGAACTTCCCAGACACCATTGGGGTCTTGCTGCGCAAAACCTTTTTTGATGGCATCCTGGTGAGAACCTGAAAAGGCGGTAAATACCAAGTCGCCCGCATAAGGGTGGCGAGGATGTACGGGCAATTGGTTGCAGTATTCGGCGGTACGGCGGACTTCATCAATATCGGAAAAGTCCAGGCCGGGGTGGATGCCCTGGGTATACAGGTTAAGGGCCAGGGTAACCAAGTCTACGTTACCGGTACGCTCGCCGCTGCCAAACAAGCAGCCTTCAACGCGGTCGGCACCGGCCATGACAGACAACTCTGCCGCCGCAACCGCAGTGCCGCGGTCGTTGTGGGGGTGGACGCTAACGATAATGCTATCGCGTTTTTTTACGTTTTTGCAGAACCATTCAATCTGGTCTGCGTACATGTTGGGAGTGGTGGATTCAATGGTGGCGGGCAGGTTGAAAACAATTTTGTCTTCGGGGGTAGGTTGCCATTCTTCTGTTACGGCGTTACAAACTTCCACGGCAAATTCAGGCTCGGTGGTACTGAATACTTCGGGTGAATATTCATAGCGCCATTTGGTTTGTGGATATTTTGCCATGGCCTGCTTAACCCAGCGTGTGCCCTGAATGGCGACGTCCCTGACTTCATCTTTGCTCATGTTGAAGACGATTTTGCGGAAAGCGGGCGCGCAGGCATTGTAAAGGTGGATCATGGCGGTTTTTGCACCAGCAGCGGCTTCGGCAGTTCGCTCGATCAGCTCTTGACGGGCCTGGGTCAGGACGATAATGGTCACGTCATCAGGAATCAGGTTTTCTTCAACCAGGATACGGACAAAATCAAAATCGGTTTGTGATGCGGAAGGAAAGCCGACTTCAATTTCCTTGAAACCAATAGCCACCAACTGTTTGAAAAAGCGTAATTTGCGCTCAACACTCATGGGCTCGATCAGGGACTGGTTACCATCGCGCAGGTCGGTGCTCATCCAGATAGGAGGAGCCGTAATGGTTTTACTGGGCCATGTGCGCTCAGAAAAATCCTTGGCGAACGGTTTGAATGGAACGTATTTTTTTGCTGGGTTGGAAAGCATCATAATGCACCTGTTTGATATGAATCCCGGTGCTGGAACTGGCGTTTGCCTGTTTGCTGGCCCGGGATATTACAATTTAATAAAAATCCGGGTGGCTGATACAGGGCTGCCGAACTGCCACGAATGCTCTAGGCTCGGCAACCGGGCGCTAGGAGTAGAAGAGAAGAAAGGGCGCAAACCAGCAAGTCGCTGCTGCGACCTGCATTTAATTGGGAGAAATTGAAAGTTTGCGTTTTCATAATGAGTTTATTATGAGCATGAAAGGGGGGTAAAGTCAAGGGTTTTTGTCATTTAGGGTTAGCTCGGGAATGGAATTGTGTTGTAACAGCGCCTTTTGTTCTTTTATTTGAGCCAGCTTATAAACGCGCCCATTGCGTAATTCATGAAGGGTTTCTTTTAAGGTAATGAATTTAATGGGTTCGGTGCGATCACTCCAGGCCCAGCCCAGGACTTCTTTGCCTTCCGGAGAAAGGTTGTTAATGAGCTGGTTTATTTTTTGTGGTGGCGGGAAGTTTTCACCGGCACGGCTAATGCTGCCGCTTAGCCAGCTGCTTAATATTACATAAAGAATAAGGCTGCCTAGTAGAACAAGGCCCCACCAAATATAATTGTTTATACTGTTCAGGTAGGTTACCAGCTGGTTGCTGAAGGTTTCCAGTCCGGCGTAGTCCTGTTTTTTGCCAAAATCAATGATTTCACGGGCAAAGAATATCCAGGCAAGTACGAAAATGACAATGATCGTGCTACGTAAAACAAGTTGTGGCATTGCCAGTTTTAACAGGGTTTTGCTGAGTACGGCGGTATCATTTTTGTAGGCCGCGGTTTTTTTTTGTTTCATAAAGAATTTTTACTATGCGTCAGGCGTTAGAGTTAAAAACAGGCCAGCATTTGGTTATGACCCCTCAGTTGCAGCAGTCATTGCGATTGTTACAATTTTCGGGTCTGGATTTCCAGGTTGAGCTAATGCGTGCCATTCAGGATAATCCGATGCTGGAGTTAGTAGATGATAACCAGATATCATCTGAAACACCAAATTCCGAGGTGTCTTATGCGGAGGTTTTACAACAGGATTGGGATCAGCGCAAACCGGCATCGGCCAATGCCGAAGATGATGATTTCTACCCTGAAACCGCCACCAGTGTCAGTCTGGAGGAATATTTGCGCAGCCAGCTGGGTACCACGCGTGCGTTGGAACGTGACATGCTTTTGGTGGATGTCCTGATTGATGAGCTGGATGAAAATGGATATCTGCATACCCCGCTGGAAGAGGTGGCCGGTTTTTTTGAAGCGGAACATGAAGTAACCGTTGAAGAGTTGACGGTCGCGTTACGCTTGTTGCAATCGTTTGACCCGCCGGGCATTGCCGCGCGTAGCCTGTCCGAATGCCTGTTATTGCAGCTTTCGCGTGAAATTAGCCCAGAGCCCGATCGCAAGGTACTGGATTGCGCCAAAAAAATTTGTGCCCGTGCCCTGGATGCGCTGGCGGCGGCCGATATGGCTACTCTTCAAACTATAACCGGGGCCGATATTGCGTTAATTCGCCAGGCCCATGGCCTGATCCAGAATCTTGACCCGCGCCCCGGTAAAGCCTGGAGTACGCCGGCGGCCGATTATGCGGTTCCCGACGTGCTGGTACGAAAAATTAATCATGAGTGGGTGTTATCGCTTAATCAGGGTGTGTTGCCAAAGGTTCGGATAAATGCCGAATATGAAAGCATGATCCGGACCCTGGGGAAAAAGGACGATACCGGCTTGAATGAACAATTAAGCCATGCAAAAGGGCTTTTAAAACAGGTCAAACATCGTTTTAGTACCATTCTGGATGTTTCCCGGGTGGTTATGAAGTATCAAACTGCCTTCCTTGAAGAAGGTCTGTCGGCGATGCAACCCCTTACCTTAAGAGAGGTGGCGCAGGAACTGGAAATTCATGAATCAACCGTATCGCGGGCCACCACGCAAAAATTTATTGCGACCCCGCATGGTGTATTTGAACTGAAGCATTTTTTTGGTTCGGGGCTGGCTACCGAATCAGGAGAGCAAACCTCGGCCAAGTCGATTCAATTGAAAATCAAAGCCCTGATAGATGCCGAAGATGTTAAAAAGCCTTTATCGGACAGTAAATTATGTGATTTATTAATGGCCGATGGCCTGGTGATTGCACGCAGAACCGTGGCTAAATACCGTGAGGCGATTGGTATTCCGTCGGCTTCCAGAAGAAAAGCCCAGGCATTTTTAAACGGTTAACAATTGGTTAAATAAAAACCGGCAAATAAACATTGCGAAAAATACAAATATAGATGATAATAATTCTCATGTATATTTGTATTTGTAATGCCATCACAGAAAAAACCGTTATCGAGGCAGTCAATAACGGTGCGTCAACACTGGGCGATTTACAGGCCGAGTTGGGTGTTGCATCGTGCTGTGGTTGCTGTGCCCAAACTGCCAGCGAATATCTTCCTCAAGGTTCAGCCGCTACGTCTGCAGTTAAGCAAGAGTATGTTAGTGAGTGCCATGGCCGTAAGGCAGTTGTGTCTACTGTACTTTGGCCGGCTTAATAAACGCTTGAGCTGTTTTTTCGCATAGCCACCTTTGCAGTAAAGCGAAGGTGGCTATGTGTATTTCTTATATAAAACTGTTTTGTCATCACTTCCATTATACAATTGGCGCATAGGGACGGGCGTTGCCGTGGCATGCCTGGCCCTCTTGGATAACTTGAAAAAGGAAGGGCCATGAAAGGCGATAAAGAGGTTCTTAAATACCTGAATAAGCAATTAACCAATGAATTAACGGCTATTAACCAATACTTTTTGCATGCCCGCATGCTGAAAAATTGGGGCTTTAATGCGTTGGGCAAGCATGAGTATAAAGAATCCATTGAAGAAATGAAACATGCTGATGCATTGATGGAGCGTATTTTTTTGCTTGAAGGATTGCCCAATTTGCAAGACTTGCACAAGCTGCGCATTGGTGAAGACGTGCCAGAAATCCTGTCTTGTGACCTGCGGCTTGAGGTGACAGCGCATGGCACGCTTCTGGAAGCGATTGCCCATTGTGAAAAAGTGCAGGACTACGTTTCGCGCGATTTATTCCGCCGTATTCTTGATGATACCGAAGAGCATATCGACTGGCTGGAAACCCAGATTGAGCTGGTTGAAAAAGTGGGCTTGCAAAATTACCTGCAAAGCCAGATGGGTGAAGAGTAAGCCAGGCAGGAAAGGTAAGCAAAATTAGCCTGCTTTGCAGGTTAAGCGCTTAAGTTAAGTAACAAAAAAAGCCCGGAAAACATGTTCTGGGCTTTTTTTGGTTTAGCGTTGGGGGCAGTCTTTAACTTTGCCCCAGGCGTTGTTGGCACCGCAGTATTGCTCACGTACCTTGCCCAGGCAAGTGGGGCGTTCAAAGAAGCCCAGAGTGCGGCAGTGCGCAACTTCCCGGTGAAAGGCGGATTCCCAGGCATAACCGCCACCTGATGTGCCGGGTACTGGCGTCGGGCGGGTAATGGGGGTGCCCTGAATGGGGGCGGCGTCTATGCGGCCGCTGGCCGTGCCAATGGTAACGTTTGGATTGTACTGGCTGCTGGATGCCGTCAGGATGTCGGATTTTTGTGAGGCGGTGACGGCCCAGTCTATGCCTGTCGGACTTTCAGGGACACCCTGTGCGCCACTCATGAGGGGCTGCTGGGGCTGGCGCAGCACAGGACGCCCGAATTGGTCAACTTGCGGGGGGGGATCGAACTCGCTAACGTTGGGTATATTGGCAGTAGTGGGCGTATGTGCAATCAGCCATTCGCCTGCCTGGATGCCGCCCCACGTGGCCAGTCCGGCAAATATCAGTAAAGAAATGAATAAAAAACGCCAAGACATTAATAAATTACCCTTCATTGATGTGTAGTTCATTTTAGCTGTTTTCCTAGAACACCTGTCCGGCATGTTCACGCATTGCATGAAAATTAATGTCAGGGTTCAGGTCCTGGGCAACACGAAGCTGGGCCGGAGAGCTGATTAAGAAAGCAAGCGCATCAACCACATCGTAAGCGATATGGGCAGCGTTGCTGTCCATGAATTTGCGCAGTGCTTTCGGATTGTCGCTGGTGACCCAGCGTGCCATGGTATATCTAGAAGGCATTAAACGCGCTTCCACGCCATATTCGGTTTTCAGGCGGTGAGCAACCACTTCAAATTGTAATTGGCCAATGGCGCCCAGCAACAACGCACCACCGGCCGCTTCGGGACGGAATACCTGGATGGCGCCTTCTTCACCCAATTGGGTCAGGCCGGTACGCAGTTGTTTGGTGCGCAATGGATCTTTAACTTCGACGCCCTGGAACAGTTCAGGGGCAAAGAACGGCAGCCCGGTAAATTGCAGGACTTCGCCTTCGGTAAGGACATCACCCAGGTGTAAAACGCCGTGGTTGGGAATACCAATTACATCACCGGCATAGGCTTCGTCCAGCAGGTCGCGTCGTTGTGACAGGAACGACACCACGTTGTTGGGACGGATTTCTTTGCCGGTGCGGCTGACTTTCAGGCGCATGCCGCGTTCAAATTTACCCGAACTGATCCGTACGAAAGCCACGCGGTCACGGTGGGCGGGGTCCATATTGGCCTGTACCTTGAAAACGACACCTGAAAACTTGGGCTCGTCGGGTTGAACGATGCGCTCCAGGGCCTGACGGGGACCCGGTTTGGGTGCCCATTTAACCAGTGCATCAAGCACTTCTTGCACGCCAAAGTTGTTGACGGCCGAACCAAAAAAGACGGGTGTTTGTTTGCCCGCCAGAAAGGCATCGTGATCAAAATCGGGGGTGGCCTCTTGAATAAGGGAAATTTCTTCGTGGGCCTTGTCGAAAGTTGCGCCAAATTTTTCCCGGATCAGCGGGTTATCCAGATTTTCGATAAAATCATCGTGGCCGCGTCGTTCCTGGCCGGGGCGGAACAGGCGCATGCGGTCTCGCTGCAGGTCATACACGCCACCAAACGATTTACCCATGCCAATCGGCCAGGTAAATGGGACGGCATCCATGCCCAAGTGGGACTCGACTTCAGCAATCAGGTCAAGCGGCTCTTGGACTTCGCGGTCAAGTTTGTTGATGAAGGTAATGATAGGGGTGTTGCGGGCCCGGCAAACCTGCAGCAGGCGAATGGTTTGCGGTTCGATACCGTTGGCGGCATCAACCACCATGATGGCCGCATCAACAGCGGTCAGCACCCGATAGGTGTCTTCTGAAAAGTCCTGGTGCCCGGGGGTGTCCAGCAAGTTGATGACACAGTCCTGGTATTCCATTTGCATGACCGATGACGCCACTGAAATTCCGCGTTGCTTTTCAATTTCCATCCAGTCTGAGGAAGCATGACGGCTTGCTTTTCTTGCTTTTACGCTACCGGCAATCTGAATGGCGCCTGCAAACAGGAGCAATTTCTCGGTTAGTGTGGTTTTCCCGGCGTCGGGGTGGGAAATAATGGCAAAGGTGCGGCGTCGGGCCACTTCCTGCTTGATTGATAAGTGTGACATTAATTAAAAACGGTAGATAGTCACCCGGGATAGGATGATAAGCTTACAGATTGATGGATGATTCGGGGATTCGTGTAAAAACATTGCTAGAATGCCAGAAAACGTTGTTTATTATAGATCTTTATCGGTTTTTTTTGTGAAAGAAAAGGGATACAAAGGCTAAGTCATTATGGCAAACAGGAAAATTAAAACACAGGACTTTCTTTCCAATGTCCCATTATTCAGTGAGCTGGAGCTGGCCGAGCTGGATGCCATTGCGCTGGGAACCACAGAGATGAAGGTTAGGCGTGGTGAAATTGTGTTTCAGCGTGGCGAACCTTGCCTTGGGTTGCATGTGCTTATTTTCGGGCAAATCAAGCTGTCAGTGACTTCATCACCCGGCAACGAAAAAGTCGTCAAGATTATCCGTGCCGGAGACAGTTTTGGCGAGGCGCTCATGTTTATGGGCAAAAACTATATCGTGACAGCGCAGGCGCTGGAAGACAGTCTGGTACTGCATGTTAGCAGTAGTGTTATTAAGGCTGAGCTGGCCAAAAACCATAATTTGACGGTTAACATGCTAAAGGGACTTAGCCAGCGGCTGTATGGTCTGATGGAAGACGTTGAGTCCTATTCCCTGCGTTCAGGCGCACAGCGGGTGATTGGTTATTTGCTTAAGCACGATCATTGTGAAAACGGGGAAACCATTACATTAAGTACCAGCAAGGCCATTATTGCTTCGCGCCTTAACATTACCCCCGAGCACTTTTCGCGTATTTTGCTGGATTTAAGCACGCACGGCCTGATCAAGGTAAAGAGCAAAGAAATTACCATTCTGGATATGCAGGGACTTATTGATTTTTAAGCGGTTTTTTTATATTGCCTGGCAAGCCGGTGATAGATGTTGACGGCACCCAGCAAGTTGAAAAACAGCATGCCTGCCGATACCAGCAGTAACAGTGCCGCCAGGGTGGCAAAGCCGGGAACCTGCCAGGCGGCAGCCAGCATGGCCGGTACGGTTAACAATTGCACCCAAAACTGGCGCATGGCCTTGGCTTCAGGCAAAATATCTTTTATTTTAGGTACCGCACCCGAACGGAACGGGACGATTTCCTGGCTGTGCACCAGTACTAAAAAAGGCACAATTTTGTACAGCATGCCATTAATGGCAGAATAGGCGCAACCCAGAATAAATAATATGCCCAGCGACAGTTCCAGTTGCGGCAGGCTAAACAATTGCAGTAGCGCTAACAGGATGCCGCTGCCAAACAGGCTGCCCAGTGACAGTCGCCAGAATAAAGTGGTGACATCGGGTTCGGGACGTTTGCGGCCTTTAAGTAAAATGCCAGTCTGGATGGTAAAAACAAGGGCCAGAATAACCAGTACAAAAACCAGTTCGGTTTGAAAAATGCCCGAATGCAGGCCGAACCATTCAGAGAAAACCGTCCATAGCAATAACACGATAAAAAGGGCGGGCAAGAGTCGTCGCGTCATGCTCGCAGGATAAATTTCTGTGACCTGGAACAGGGGGATGACCTGAAAGCTGATGCCCATTAGCAACATGGCTACCCAGCCGGCCAGGCCCCACAAGGCATGCAGATTGGTAAGCGCCACCAAAGACAGGCCCAATGGGTGGGTAAACGCGTAAACCAGGATTAGGCCAAGAATAACCGTGATGGCCAGGCTGGCGACGCTATAACGGACTGCCATGATAGAAGCCCTGGCTTTTTCAGCCTGCTGCCTGCGTGACCGCCAAAACCCAAGATTAAGGGCAAAAATGAAAATGGCCAGGCCGCTTCCCAGCAGGATGGCCGCTGTGATGAAAAGCGGGTTGGACAGGGCCAGGAAGGCGCTTGCCAGTGTTAAGGTCCCGATTCCCAGCAGCAGGAAGACAATCAGCCCCAAGGGGTTGGGAAAAGGGATCTGAATACGGAAGGCAACCGGTAAGAGCTGGATTAATGAGCCGGTCATGCTCATGGTCAGAATGCCCAGCGTGAAAAGATGGGTAACACTTAACATGACCGGTGACCACCGGCTTAACCAGGCATCGGGGCCCGACAATAGCAGCAGCAAGGCCGCCAGCATGGCAAACAGTGGCACCGCCAGAAAAAAACGCATGGGCGCCATCAGACCGGGCATGCTGTCGAATGTCAGGGCACGTTGCATTAAGCCTTTTTCCAGATGATGACTTCATAAGAGTAATCAGGCTGCTTGCGGATACTGTATTCAAACTGCTCGCTTTCCAGAATGCGAAGCAGGGGAATGGGTTCACGGTCTATTAGCATGCGCAGGCGTTTTTCACCGTTGTTAATTTGGGGCAGTATGTCCAGCACCTGTTCCATGGGTTCGGGCGGGGGCAGGCCACGTACGTCCAGCTGAATATCATTGTCCATGTTGAATCCGTTAAGTTAATTTAAGGCAGTTGGGGTTGGGGCCTGGTTAAGAAATTGCTAGCAGGCGTTATGTAGATACATATCAATATATTATCAAATTAATATTGATGTCTTGTTTTTTCTTGATATTACTCAAGGTTGCGCGATGAGCTGGGTTGTTATATTCAATCGTTACTTCTTGCTTGAAACCAAGCGCCAATAATATTCAAGTTTAAATTAATATGTCTAGTATTTTGCCAGTAAACGGTAACGGCCAGCCTGGTCCAGGGCAGCCGGTTATAGAGTTAGTGTGTCCGGCCGGCAGCCTGCCCGCCCTGAAAAATGCGGTGGATAACGGTGCAGACTGTGTCTATCTGGGGTTTCGGGATGCCACCAATGCCCGTAACTTTGCAGGGCTTAATTTTGATGATGCGGCCATTCGTGAAGGCATACATTATGCACATGCCCGGGGTTGTCGGGTATTTGTTGCACTTAATACGTATCCCCAGCCCGGCAGCGCCGGCTTATGGACGCAAGCCATCGACCACGCTGCTAGTATGGGGGTAGATGCCCTTATTATGGGCGACTTGGGCTTAATGGCTTACGCGGCCCATAAATATCCCGATTTACACCGTCATTTGTCGGTGCAGGGCTCGGCCACCAATTACGAGGCCATTGCTTATTACCAGCAGCAGTTTGGCATTACGCGGGTTATTTTGCCACGGGTCCTTTCCCTGGCCCAGGTAGAGCGGGTGGCAGAAAACACCACGGTAGAAATAGAGGTATTTGGTTTTGGCAGCCTGTGCGTCATGGTGGAAGGGCGTTGTGCCCTTTCTTCTTATGTCACGGGCGAATCGCCCAATACGCATGGCGTGTGTTCACCGGCCAAGGCGGTGCGCTGGCAACAAACCCCCAATGGGCTGGAATCACGTCTTAACGGTGTATTGATAGACCGCTATGGCGATAATGAAAACGCCGGTTATCCTACCCTGTGCAAGGGCCGGTTTGATGTAGAAGATGAAAATTATTATGCAATAGAAGAGCCTACCAGCCTGAATACGCTGGAAATTTTGCCCCAGCTGGTTCAGCTGGGGGTGCGCGGCATCAAGATTGAAGGGCGCCAGCGCAGTCCGGCCTATGTTGGTCAGGTCACCAAGGTTTGGCGCCAGGCGATTAACAATTGCCTGACCCAGGCGCAGCGTTATTCAGTCAAGCCCGAATGGATGGCCAGCCTGAATAAAGTGGCCGAAGGGCAGCAGCATACGCTGGGTGCCTATAACCGCCCCTGGAAATAATTCAACAATCAAATATATTTGCATAAAGGTATTCTTGTGAAAATCGCACTGGGACCCATACAGTATTACTGGTCACGCAATGAAGTCGTGTCTTTTTATGGAAAAATGGCCGAAAGCGCCGCACAAATCGTGTATCTTGGGGAAACGGTCTGTTCGCGCCGCCATGAGCTGCGCCTGCCCGACTGGCTGGATATTGCCCAAGACCTGAAGGCCTGTGGCAAAGAAGTGGTTTTGTCTACGCAAACCTTGCTGGAAGGCGAAAGCGACCTTAAAACCTTAAGAAAAATTGCCGCCAATGAAGCGTTCACGGTAGAAGCCAATGATATGGGGGCGGTGCATTGCCTGCAAGGGCAAGGTTTTGTGGCTGGCCCCTTTTTAAACCTGTTTAGTACGCCTTCCCTTGAATTACTGGTTAAACAGGGAGCCAAACGCTGGGTGATGCCACTGGAAATGGGGCAGGCTGGCCTGGCCAGCATTCTGGCCGAAAAACAGTTTCCGGTAGAAACCGAAGTGTTTGCCTATGGCCGTTTGCCACTGGCCTTTTCAGCCCGCTGCTTTACCGCCCGCAACCGCAACCTGCCCAAAGACAACTGCCAGTACGTGTGCATGGATCATCCAAATGGCCTCATGATGAAAACCCGTGAAAGCCAGCCTTTCCTGGTGCTTAACGGCATACAAACCCAGTCGGCGCTGGTGTATAACCTGCTTGCAGATGTGGAGAGCATGCGTGAAACAGGTGTGGATATTATCCGTATCAGCCCGCAATGGCAAGATACCGACAAAATTGTTGAACTGTACGATGCCGTTATTAACAATCGTCTTGATGCTGCCAGTGCCATGGCGCACATTGAACCCTTAATGCCCGAGCAAGGTTGTAACGGCTACTGGCATGGCAAGCCGGGCCTTGAACAGGTGGCTGCCTAAGCCATTTTTGGAGAAAGAATATGGACAAGCCTTTTTTGCTTCCGCCGTTTGTGAAAACGGTTTTTTCTAAACTGCCGTCTTATCCCGGCACGTTTTTCTTTGTTAACGGGCTTAACCTGTTATTGAAAAAGCATTTGCCTGAAGATGTGCTGGCCCGCCTTGAAAATAAAAAACTGCGTCTGGTGGTCAAAGACGCGGGCATTGCTTTTGACTATAGCTGGCGTAACCGTGCGTTTGTGGCTTGTGCCCGGCATGTAGAAGAACCCGATTTAATTATTGCTTCAAGCCTGTACGATTACTGGCAAATGATCCAGCGTAAAGAAGACCCTGATACCCTGTTTTTCAGCCGCCGCATGATGATAGAAGGCGACACAGAGCTGGGCCTGATGGTTAAAAACACGCTGGATGGCATTGATTTGTCGGTGCTGTCGCCCGAACAGGTGTTAAAAAACCTGCCCGGCATGCAAGTCATTAGCCGGCTGGTTAAGCCCGCCAATGATAATGATGTTACGCATTCTTCCTTAAGGTAAAACGCGCAAACTTGGCCGATACCTGTTCAAGCAGTGATGCAGACGGGTATCCGGCCAGGGTGGCATTATTCAGGACGACATCGTTGCAACCCTGGTCACGAAACAGTTGCCAGACATAATTGTTCACGTTCATGTTGGCCAGGCTGTTGGCCAGTTCCAATAAGTCTTCTTCGGGCAGCAGCAGGGGGTGCAGGGTGGTGCGCAGTTCATAGTCTACCCCGCTGGCCAGTACTGCCTGCAAACAGGCCAGCGCCTGGTCGCCACTGCCGGCAAATTGCGTGATATGGGCGTATTTATTAAATGTAGCCTTGATATCCAGGCCAATCCAGTCCACCAGTGGCAGTACTTCTTTCAGTCGTCGGGGGTAAATGCCCGCACAGTGCAGGCCGATTTTATAACCCAGTGCCTTAACCTGTTGCATGGCTTCTTCCAGGGCAGGGTCAATGGTGGGTTCGCCACCACTGAATACCACGGCGTCAATCAGGCCGGCCCGCTTTTGCAGGAACGTCATGATGTTGTCCCAGTCCAGCGGGTTGCTGGTTCCCCGTTCCTGCAAATGCGGGTTATGGCAGTAGCCACAGCGCCATGGGCAACCCTGCACAAACAGTACGGTGGCCATCTGGCCGGGGTAGTCCGAGGTGCTGAAGGGGGTCATGCCCCCAACCCTTAGCGAAGAAGCGGGTGCTGCGTCAGGATTCAAAGGCGGGCCTCTTTTTCGCTGAAGTATTTTCTTTCGTGAAATTCACCTTTTTTGCCAATATTGAATGAAGACATGGGGCGGTGGTAGCCCATGACCCGGGTCCAGATTTCGCATGGCTGGCGTTCTTCGTCGCTAAGCGTGATGTTGGCGGTTTTTTTCATGAGGGTGCTTTGCATTTTATTTCCTTTAAATTTGAATTGGTTTGGGTTAAGTTGGTTTGGGTTGAATGAGTCTATGCGGCTTCTTTCAGTTTTTTCTGGATCAGTTCATCGTCACATTTCGGGCAGAATTGATGGCTTCCACCCAGGTAGCCATGTTTGGGGCAAATGGAAAACGTGGGTGTCACGGTGATATAAGGCAAATGAAAGCGACCCAAGGCACGCTTGACCAGGTTGCGGCAGGCATCCGCCGTGGAAAGCGGGTCGGTCATGTACAGGTGCAACACGGTGCCGCCGGTATATTTGCGTTGCAAGTCGTCTTGCCTTTCCAGTGCCTCGAAGGGGTCGTCGGTAAAACCGACCGGCAGCTGGGAAGAATTGGTGTAATAGGGCATGTCTGTCGTGCCAGCCTGCAAAATGGCCGGGAAACGTTTGCGGTCTTCTTTGGCAAAACGGTAGGTGGTGCCTTCGGCCGGGGTGGCTTCCAGGTTGTACATATGGCCGGTTTCTTCCTGGAAAACCAGCATTTTGGCGCGGATATGATCCAGCAGGCGGATGGCGAAGTCATGCCCCCATTCAGTCGTAATATCATGTTCGTCATGGGTGAAGTTGCGGATCATTTCATTAATGCCATTCACACCCAGGGTTGAAAAGTGGTTGCGCAGGGTGCCCAGGTAACGTTTGGTGTAGGGAAACAGGCCGTTATCCATATGTTTCTGGATTTCCGTGCGCTTCAGTTCCAGGCTGGTTTTGCCCAGTTCCATGAGTTCGTCCAGCCGCTTAAACAGGGCGGCTTCATTGCCGGCATATTGGTAGCCAAGGCGGGCGCAGTTAATGGTAACCACACCCAGGGAACCGGTTTGTTCCGCCGAACCGAACAGGCCATTGCCCCGCTTGAGCAGTTCGCGCAAGTCCAGCTGCAGGCGGCAGCACATGGAGCGGATCATATTGGGCTTGAGTTCGGAATTAATGAAATTCTGGAAATACGGCAGGCCATATTTGGCGGTCATTTCAAACATCAGCTCGGCGTTGGGGCTGTGCCAGTCAAAGTCTTCGGTAATGTTGTAGGTGGGAATCGGGAAGGTGAAGACCCGGCCTTTTTCATCGCCCTGCATCATGATTTCAATGTAGGCGCGGTTAATCATGTCCATTTCGGTTTGCAGCTCACCGTAGTTGAATGGCATTTCCTTACCGGCGATAACCGGCGTTTGTTCGCGCAGGTCTTCGGGGCAGACCCAGTCAAAAGTCAGGTTGGTAAAAGGGGTTTGCGTACCCCAGCGTGAAGGTACGTTCAGGTTATAGATGAGTTCCTGCATGTATTGCTTGACGGTGGGGTAGTCCAGCTTGTCTACCCGTACATAAGGTGCCATGTAGGTGTCGAAAGAGCTGAAAGCCTGGGCGCCGGCCCATTCATTTTGCAGGGTACCCAAAAAATTCACAATTTGCCCGATCGCGCTGGACATGTGTTTGGGCGGGGAAGACTCCACTTTGCCGGGAACGCCATTCAGCCCTTCGTTCAGCAGGGTACGCAGGGACCAGCCGGCGCAGTAGCCGGAAAGCATGTCCAGGTCATGGATGTGCAAGTCGGCATCACGGTGGGCCTGGCCGACTTCGGGTGGGTAAATGTGGTTAAGCCAGTAGGTGGCAATCATTTTTCCCGAAATGTTCAGAATCAGGCCGCCCAGCGAGTAACCCTGGTTGGCATTGGCGTTAACACGCCAGTCGGCTTGGCTGAGATATTCATCAATGCTGGTCTGGGCATTGATCAGGCTTTCCTGTGACATGCGCTTATCCTTGAAAACTATATATGGTGTTTGTATGGATATTAAACACAAGATATAGTTGTTTCAAGGGTGGGTTTGCAATAAAAGCGGATAGCTTGATCTGGATTAATCTTCTGCCGGATTCTGATTATATTTATTTAGCAGCGTGTTCTGAATAAACAGGTTTGTAAAAGAAATGTCATCTTATCAATTTAGACTAAAGCATTGTTTTTATAGTCAAAGGAAGGCCGTGTATCAACCCGTGCGACAGGGAGTTAGCATGAAACACAAAAATCATATGGTTTTTTTTCAAGTGTTTTTATTGATAAGTGCCTCTTTTGTGATTTCGAAGTTGACTTATGCACAAGAGCAATTGTTAACAAACAAAACACTGCATACAATACAAGGCTATGCTGTTGCCAGTTGTTTAACTGAGCAAGAAGACCCTATCCTTAAAGACCAAGGATATCGTTGGGCGGAAGCTATCATTCAATCTTCAAATAAATATGATTTTGAAATGGTTTTACCGGTTTTTGAGGCGGTGAAAAAAGAAATCCCTAACAATGATATGTATATGATAAGAGATGAGCTCAATCCACAGCAGGCAAAAGCCTTGCCTGTCTATTATTGCTATGATATTGTCTTGAAACCATCTGTGCAGTCTGCTATTTTCAACGCCTATACACGGTTGAAAAAATAACTTGAATATAAAAAAGGTCCATCAATCAACGGGGGCACGAAGCCATAATGCGATTTTTATTACTGTTTATCAGCTTGCTGGCCTTACAGGCGTGTACGCCCAACCAGGCCAAAGTCAGTTCCGTTCATTCAGATATCCCGGTAAAAATCAAGAATTCGCTTCAAGCCGCTCTTGGGTAATTTCAATTGCCTGCTTTTTTAGCCATGTTCAACTGTTAATCAAATCCGCTTATTATCTCAAAAAATGCTTAACTTAATGGCAGTGACGCGGGACGTGGGAACGAGGACGAGGATATCCAGAAATATTATTCAACCAAATCCGGATGGTGCTTTTTAATTATTTTCCTAACCAAATCAAAGAACTCACTTACAGGTTCAACAATAACATCTGGGGAAAACTGTTCTTCAAAAGCATTATCCAGGTCAGAGGAAAAATCGGCTTCGAATTGTGATAAATCATCCAACAATTTCCGTACAATACCAATGTTTTCACTTAAAACAAAATCTTCTATTGTCGCATCAAAACAAACTGACCCGGATACAACCTCGTAATCTTGATGAAAATACGCCCCCATCAAATATTTTAGTACTCCATACTCGCTCATAATAACCTACCATCTTGGAAATGCGGTCAATACATAATAGTCCATATCGTTGTATTTTTCTGCTTTAAGCACTACTCTAAATTTTGAGGTTGAAACTAACTCTGTTGCCCCTCTTTTAATGTAGACCCCAACTCTATATGAAACCACCCAATCAAACTCTAGTTTTGCTGTAAATCGACTGCTAGCCCAGTGCTTAATATAAATTTGATTAGTTTTTAACGCCTCTGAAATTGCTTGTTCTGCCACTCTCAGATTGTAAAAAGAACCAGCCGCAGAAAGCCGTGGAAAATCAGCTAAACGTCTCAATAATTCTTCTTTAGACTTGCCTACATGTTTATCAAGAGTATGCCCCCCTACCCTAGACCCGGCAATTGCCTCATGTTGAATAAGTCTTATTTTTCCTGACTGGATTGATGCAATTCTTGCAGCCCCAAAAACAGAGGCAAATCCCATTGGAACCAAAAGATCAACCCCTAGCCCAATGTTATTAGCAGTTTCTTTGTCAGCACCTAATTGTTCAGCTAATGAAGCGGTTACTTTATGAGTATGTGTATTAGTAACTCGACCCGTAAACACTTGATTCAAAGACGAACTGAAAACATCTACCCCATGTGTTCCAACAACTACACAACCCACTTTACTTAAAGTTGTTGGTTCAGGCAAAAGACACATTCCTCCGGCCAGGCCCATTTCAAGCAGCCCTCCGACAACCCCTACTCCACCCCACAGGCGATTAGAAAAAGTCTCTCCCTCACTAATTGATGAATTTGTTAAAATTGCTGCCAATTGAACGGGCGATAATGCAATACTCAGGCCTTCTTCCATTAACTAAACCCTTTAATCATGTAAATAATTACAACGATCATTTTATGTGATCAATTGTTTCATTCTTATGAATTTTATAGGCTTAATAAGCTTGATCAACAAGTTAAATCAATGCAAACTCACCTCTAATACTCTCAAAAAGAAGCCGTCCGGCAAGACTTCCATGCCACCGTGTATCTGTCCGGGCTGGAATCGTTACTGACCAATCCTTGTCTGGAACGGCGCTACCGTAATCCGCCCCGTAAAAAAACATCATCAAGGGGACTGTTCAGCTTTCATAAACGACAGAAAAAAACATTGTTTTTAAATGGATTTTCCTTAACTTAATGGCAGTGACGCTCTGCGTGGAAACGCATACAGCCAGCTTCCTGTACAGGAACACCTCTTAGCCCAATTTCTGCCCCATGCCTGCCATAAACAGGGCGGCCAGAATAAATAAAACTCCAAAGAATTTATTCATTCTGGCCGCATGATGCGGGTTGCGCATCAGGTGCATGACCTTGGCAGCCAGCCCGGTATAAACGGCCATAACGGCCAGGTCTACAGCGCACAGGGTAGTGGCAATTAACGCATATTGGATAAGCAGCGGCTTGGACAGGTCAAGAAATTGCGGAATGACCGCCAGCAGGAAAATGGCCCCTTTGGGGTTCATGATATTCACCAGGATACCCTGCAATACCAGTTTGTGTGTAGGCGTATTTTGTACGGAATCCTGTTCAAGCCGGATCATGGCCACCGGTGAGCGGTATTGTTTATAGCCCAGGTAAATAAGATAAAGTACGCCCGCCCATTTAACGATATTAAATGCCATTTCAGAGGTGGCCAGCAGGGCACCCACACCAATCACGCTAATTACAAACTGGATGGCCAGGCCAATAGCCAGGCCAATGGCATTCCAGTACCCGCGTTTGAATCCAAAGCGCAAACCCGACGACATGGACGCCACGGCACCCGGCCCGGGTGAGATTGAAATAGCCCAGGAAGCGGCAAAAAGGGTAAGCCAGACGGAAAGAGACATGGTGAGGGTGGGAGCAGAAAGTTGGAAATAATGCAGGACCCTGGATTTTATCATGACTCCAGCGTTGAAATTTACCAATTTTTTAGGGAAATTCATTCTGCTGCCATGAGTTGAAAGCGCATATTGTTAAAAAATGCAACTATACTTCCCCCTGGTTGTTACTCTTCTTCATCGAATTTCTCTAATTTTGATGC
>Ga0265295_1003157_pt1 | contig 24579 bp, 20 predicted proteins | sample Munlansysbiofilm_FD_192503 | JGI IMG/M metagenome (GOLD analysis project Ga0265295, IMG submission 192503) | Leachate microbial communities from a municipal landfill in Southern Ontario, Canada - Methane capture system biofilm | ecosystem: Engineered > Solid waste > Landfill > Unclassified ... | reverse complement strand
CCAATGCAGTTCTGATCATGGGCAGCAATGCTGCCGAACATCACCCCATTTCCTTCAAATGGGTTTTGAAGGCCAAGGACGCGGGGGCCAAGGTGATCCATGTGGATCCGAAATTCTCGCGCACATCGGCCAGAAGCGATCTGCACGTTCCGCTTCGTTCCGGCACCGACATCGCCTTTTTGGGCGGAATGGTGAAGTACATCCTGGAGAAGGATCTCATTCAGAAAGAGTATGTGGCCGAGTACACCAATGCTGCTTTCATCCTTAATGACGGATACAAGTTCGAGGATGGTCTTTTTTCGGGTTTCGATGCCAAGACGGGAAAATACGACAAGAAGACCTGGGCGTTTGCCAAGGACGAGAAGGGTGTGCCCCTGCGCGACAAGACCCTGCAGAACCCGCGCTGCGTCTATCAGCTGCTCAAGAAGCATTATGACCGTTACAACCTCGATACGGTTTCCTCCGTCACCGGCGTGAGCAAGGAAAATCTGCTGGCCGTTTATGAAATCTACTCGGCTACCGGAAAGCCCGACAAGGCTGGCACCGTCATGTACGCCCTGGGCTGGACCCAGCATTCCGTGGGTTGCCAGAACATCCGCCTGGGCTGCATGATCCAGCTCCTGCTGGGCAACATCGGCGTGGCCGGCGGCGGCGTCAACGCCCTGCGCGGCGAGCCCAATGTCCAGGGCTCCACGGACCACGCCATCCTGTGGCACATCCTGCCCGGCTATCATGCCGTTCCGACCACGACCTGGCCCACTTTGGCCGAATATCTCAAGGCCAACACTCCGGTCACCAACGATCCCAAGAGTCTGAACTGGTGGGGCAACAGGCCCAAATACGTGGTCAGCCTCTTGAAAGGATGGTTCGGCGACAATGCCACGGCGGAGAACGAGTTCGGTTACGGCTTGCTGCCCAAGGCCGAGGCGGGCGTTGATTACGCCAGCATGTTCCAGTTCGACAGGATGTATGAAGGCAAGATCAAGGGCGGCATGATTTTCGGCCACAATCCGGCCGTGAGCATGCCCAACACGCACAAGATCCGCGCCGCTCTGAAGAATCTCGACTGGCTGGTGGTGGGCGAGGTCCACGATACCGAGACCGCGTCCTTCTGGCGCAATCCGAGCGAGGATCCCAAGAAGATCAAGACCGAGGTGTTCCTGCTTCCTTCCTGCCAGCGCGGCGAAAAGGACGGCACCACCTCCAACTCCGGTCGTTGGCACCAGTGGCATCACAAAGGCTACGAGCCTGCGGGCGAAAGCAAGTCCATGGGCTGGATGCTGGTCGAGATCGGCAAGCGCGTGCGCGCCCTGTATGAAAAGGAAAAAGGCGCGTTCCCCGAAGGCCTGCTCAGTCATACCTGGCCCAAGGAATACAACGCCGATGAAATGGCCCGCATGATCAACGGCGTCTTCACCCGCGACGTGACCATCAAGGACAAGACCTACAAGAAGGGCGACCAGGTTCCCTCGTTTCCCTCGCTGCAGGCCGACGGCTCCACGACCAGCCTGAACTGGCTCTACTGTGGCTGCTACCCCGAGGCGGGCAAGAATCTGGCCCAGCGCCGCGATCTGACACAGACCCCCATGCAGGCCAAGCTCGGACTGTTCCCGAGTTATACCTGGGCATGGCCGGTCAACCGCCGCATCCTCTACAACCGCGCTTCCGTCAATCCCCAGGGCCAGCCGTTTAATCCTGACCTGCCGGTCATTCTGTGGGAAGGCGGCAAGTGGATCGGTGACATCCCGGATGGCGGCGCTCCGCCAATGGCCGAGGAAAAGGGCACCTATCCCTTCATCATGCAGGCCGAAGGCCATGGCCATCTATTTGGTCCGGGCAGAGTTGATGGCCCGTTCCCGGAACACTACGAGCCCGCCGAGACACCGATAGCCAAGAATCCGTTCTCCAGCCGGATGAACAATCCGTGCATGAAGGTAGCCAAAAGCGATATGGACCTGCTGGCCAAGCCGGCGGATCCGAAGTATCCCATCGTGTTGACCACCTACAGCCTGACCGAACACTGGTGCGGCGGCGGCGATACCCGCAACACCCCGTACCTGCTGGAAGCCGAACCGCAGCTCTATGTGGAAATGAGCCACGAGCTGGCCGCTGAAAAGGGGATCAAGAACGGCGACGTGGTGGTGGTCGAGAGTATCCGCGGCAAGGTCGAGGCCGTGGCCATGGTCACGGTGCGAATCGTGCCCTTCCAGGTCGAGGGCAAGACCGTACATCTCATCGGCATGCCCTTCTGCTTTGGCTGGACCACGCCCGGCGTGGGCGATTCCACCAACCGTCTGACTCCCTCGGTGGGCGACCCCAATACCACCATTCCGGAGTACAAGGCGTGTCTGGTGAACATCCGCAAGGCCGACAAGGTCACGGAACTGGCCATCTAAGCAGGGAGGAACATCATGGCGAAGACTATCTTCATCGATACCACCCGCTGCACGGCTTGCCGTGGTTGTCAGGTGGCGTGCAAGCAGTGGCATGACCACGAGGCCGTGCCCACAAAACAGACCGGCACCCATCAGAATCCGCCGGATCTGACCCCCAACAACTTCAAACTGGTTCGTTTCTCCGAGCACAAGATCGACGGGCACGTTCACTGGCTCTTCTTTCCAGATCAGTGCCGCCATTGTCTGCAACCCGCCTGCAAGGCCACTGCGGACATGTACGTGGAGGGCGCCATCGTGATCGACGAGGCCACGGGCATCGTCGTCTGCACGGACAAGACCAAGGAATTGACCAAGGAACAGTGCGACGAGATCATCGACTCCTGTCCCTACAACATCCCGCGCCGCAACGCGGTCACGGGCGAGCTGGCCAAGTGCGACATGTGCATCGATCGCGTCCAGGCCGGGCTCGTGCCCATGTGCGTGAAAAGCTGCTGCACGGGAGCCATGAACTTTGGCGAACGCGAGGACATGCTCACGTTGGCCAAGCTGCGCCTGACCCAGGCCCAGGCGGAACTCGATCGGCCCAAGTCCGAACTTGAGACCAAGATCGCCTGCGACGCGCACAAGAGCTGCACGATCCTCGATCAGGAAGATCTGGGCGTCATCTACTTTCTGGAGATGCCCAGGGAAATGTACCATCAGTATGCCGCCCGCGAAATCAAGCCCGTGAACCGGGCCGATTTCCTGGCTAGCCTGACGAAGCCCTTCAAGAACATCCTGGGTTAGCAGAATAAACCACGGCCCGCCGGATATCCGGCGGGCCATTTTTCCAAGGAGCAGACATGCCGAGCACCGGACTTAAGACCAAGGACGCCATTTTGAATAATCTGGCCAGTCGCCACGAGCCATTTCGAGAGATCATCAATCGTTTTGGGCTGCTCCTCTGCCGTCAGGCGGAGTTGCGCTCCGAGCTTCCGCTTGCGGACGTGAGCGGAATGACGGTGGACGAGGCTGGCTTTCTTGACGGGTCGCCGCTGGTCGGCGGCATGGATGCCGAGATGTTCGCCCCGGCTTTCAAGGTTGCCGCGCTTCGGATCTGGCCCGTGATGGGTGTGCTTTTCACGGCTTTGGCCGAAAGCCTCGCCGGACTCGGGCGCAAGCTCGAAGAGGATCGGGACTGGACCAGCCTGTGTCTGCGGGCCGTGGCCCACGGCGACGCCGAGGCGCTGGACCGAGCGGCTGCGCAGGCCGCAGTGGCTCCCGATTTTCTGCTCATGGCCTTGCGCGCGGCATACGGACCGTGCATCGCGGCCCAAAAACAGACGTTGCTGGCGCTGGCCCCGGCCGAGCTGTGGCGCAAACCGCATTGTCCGGTCTGTGGTTCGGACCCGGACCTGTCGACCCTTGAGAACCATCCCGAGCCATCCGATTTTCTGGTTTCCAAAAGTGGCGAGCTTTGGCACCACTGCCCGGTTTGCGCCCATCGCTGGCGCTTCATGCGCATGACCTGTCCCGGCTGCGGCAATCAGGACCATGAACGCCTGACGCGGCTTTCCCTTCCGGATTCCCCGCGTGAGCACATCTATGCCTGCGAGGACTGCGGCCGGTATCTGCCGTGCCTTGACCTTTTGGAAAACGCTGAAGCCACTGATTTCGATCTGGCCCCCCTCGGCCTGGTGCATCTGGACGCCGTTGCCCAGAGCAGAGGATACGCGCCGCTCTCCCCGGCCCCGTGGACCGGGCTGGGGCTGGCCGAGGCGTCGGCCAAGGCTTCCTGACTCTTTCACCCTCCTCCACGGTGATAGGCCGTCAATGGACTTGGGCGAGTCCGTTGGCGGCCCCTTTTTTTGCTTCAGCCGGATGTGGCGGGGCGCGGAACGAACATGCACAGCATCTGGGCCAGGATCGGGATGAGGTCCTGGTCGCGGGAATTGTAGCGCAGTTCGCACTCCTTGAGGTAAAGCGGAAAATGCGAGGCCGGAATCCCGCGCATCTGGCGCAGGCGGTGTTTGGCGAAGCTCCAGAAAGGGGAGGCCTCCACGGGCAGACGCTTGTCCGCGTGCTTGATGTAGCGGGCGGGCCACAGTCCGGGGCCGCAGGAGACAAGGGTCTGATAATGCTTGTAGGGGGCCGTGTAGACCACCTGGCCGATGCTTGCCGTTTTGAGGCAGAAGTTCAGTTTGAAGTGCAGCAGATTCTCGGCGCTCAAAGATGGCATGAGGTCGCAGATGGCCACCCCTGCGAGCTCGATGACGCCGAAGACCGGGGCGTCCACGATGCCGTGCGCAGGCAGGGGGTTGCCCGGCCCGGGCCAGACGCCGGCGGCGTAGAGTCCATCGGCGTCCAGGGCATGGGCCACGATGGCCCGGCGCACCGTGTCCTGGGCCTTCAGGATGGTGGCGTAGTTGACGTCCATCTCGTTTGCGATGCCGGCGGGCGCTATGTCCAGGGCAAACAGTTTCAGGAACCAGAGCCATTGCCTGGCGGTGAAGGCGCAGCGGTTCAGGAAGCGGCGGCTGAAGTCGTGGAAGGTGTAGCCGCAGCGCCCACATCTGCGTCTGCCGTCGGAAAGGCGATACAGTTTGCGGTTTTTGCAGTGCGGGCAGAAACGCTGGTGGTTTTTCCAACAATAATCCAGAAAAAACCGGCGGGCTGATTTTTCTGAAAATGTGATGGAATTAAAGGTTATTATGTCGATTTTAGTCATTTCGACCTGTGCCAAAACGCGAATGTGTTCATGCGATGTGTCCGCCTTGAACGCGTTTCTGTCATATTTGATGATGTCAAACAAGGCATAATGATTGCGGGCAGGCCGAACTTTTCGCCGGTATGCGCCATAAGAGGTGATTAGGTAAAAAAATATTTGAATTCAGACTGTTGTATTTTTCAAGCCGCTGGCCAAAGCATCGTGTTGTGTGCGCTGGGTGTGTTGCCGGTTGAAGATGGCATGGTATGTACGTGAGTGTATTCATACGTAACACCATCCACCCGGAGTACTCATGCGCATGCCCAGCAGTTCGCCCTCCCATAGCTCTGCCAGCCCGGTCATCGGCCCGTACACGATAGATGAATTCATCGAGGCGGCGGGCCGTTTCCATGGATACGCCGCGCCCGGCCTGATTCTGGGCGGGTTCATGGTTCACGAGGCCCGTGCCCACATCCCCGAGGGCGTGCTTTTCGACGCCATTTCCGAAACCGCCTGGTGCCTGCCCGACGCAGTGCAGATGCTCACCCCCTGCACCGTGGGCAATGGGTGGCTTCGGATCTTCAATCTGGGACTCTACGCAGTGTCCCTGTTCGACAAATTCTCCGGCAAGGGCGTGCGCGTGGCCGTGGAAACACACCTTTTGGAACCGTATCCAGTCATCCGCGAGTGGCTCTTCAAGCTCAAGCCCAAAAAAGAACAGGACAGCAAACGCCTGCGCGAGGAAATCCGCATGGCCGGTGCGACCATCTGTTCCGTGAAGGACATCGCGCTTCGGCCAGAGTTCATGGGCGGGCGGGGCAAGGGGGCCATCGCGGCCTGTCCGTCCTGCGGCCAGGCCTATCCGGCCCGGGACGGCTCGGTCTGCCGCTCGTGCAGGGGCGAGTCGCCCTACGCGGGCTGGATCGGCGGGCATGACCGGCGCGAACTGGATTTCGACGGCCCGAAGCTGCGTCTGGTCACGGCCGAGGAGGCGGCGGGGCACAAGGCGCTGCACGACATGACCTGCATCGAACCCGGCCAGAGCAAGGATGCGGCCTTTGCACGCGGCCAGCAACTCGATGTGGGGGACGTCTGCCGCCTGCAGCGCATGGGCCGGTTCGAGGTCTATGTCGATGACGGGACCCAGGATGAATTCTGGGTGCACGAGGATGACGCGGCCCGTGCCATGGCCCGCGCCTTGGCCGGAGAAGGCGTGGACTGTTCTGGAGATCCCCGTGAAGGCAAGATCACCATGCTCGCCGAAAAAAGCGGTCTCTTGACGGTCAGCGAGGGTACGTTGGAGGAATTCAACGCCATTCCCGGCGTCATGTGCGCCACCCGACATGCCTTCAGCGTGGTCGAGAAGGGGCAGCAGGTGGGCGCCACGCGGGCCATTCCGCTCCATCTGGGGCGTGATGTCCTGGAGGACGCCCTGCGCGTGCTGGAGAGCGGCCCGGTGCTGGACATCATTCCCCTGCGCACGCCCAAGGTCGGAATTCTGGTCACCGGAACGGAGGTTTTTCAGGGCCTGACCCAGGATCGCTTCATCCCCATCGTCAGCGCCAAGGTGGAGGCGTACGGATGCCCCGTGACGGCCACGGACATCGTGCCCGACGACCGCGAGCGCATCGGCGCGGCGGTGCGGAAGATGCTCGGCCAGGGTATCGAGCTTCTGATCACCACGGCCGGCCTGTCCGTGGATCCCGGCGACGTGACACGGCAGGGCCTGTGCGACGCGGGAGTGGAAAACATGCGCTACGGCGCGCCCATCCTGCCCGGGGCCATGACGCTTCTGGCCAATCTGGGCCATGTCGATGTCATCGGCGTTCCCGCTTGCGCCCTCTTTTTCAGGACCACGAGCCTCGATATCGTGCTGCCCAGGGTGCTGGCCGGGCTTTCCCCCTCGCGGCGCGATCTGGCCAGGCTGGGTCATGGCGGTTTGTGCATGCAGTGCAAACGCTGCACCTATCCGAAATGTCCTTTCGGCAAATGAGGCGGATCATGAAGACTCCCACCGTACGCATGCATTTGTGGCTGGAATCCGGGGAGAGCGTGTATTTCGGCATGGGCCGGGTCATGCTCCTGGACATGATCGAGAAGCACGGCTCCCTGCGCAAGGCGTCCGAGGCCATGGGCATGTCCTACCGCGCGGCCTGGGGAAAGCTCCGGGCCACGGAGGAGATCCTTGGCCTGGTGCTGGTGGAGTCGTCGGGCACCCGTCGCGGAGGGTGCCATCTGACCCCGGAGGGCAGGCGCATCCGCGACAAGTTCAGGGCCTGGTTCGCGGCCGTGGAGCGGGTGGCGGTGGACCGGGCGCAGGACATTTTTGCCGAAAAGGTGCAGAGTTTCGAGGACAAGAAACGTTCGACGGCCAGGCCTTCGCGCCTGCCCGCCGAACGCCGTCCGGGCATGTAGGACCGATTTTTCGCGCGGACAGCCGAAATCAGTGGTGCTGTCCGCTGCAGACCTGCAATTCTTCCAGCTCATGATGCGCGCTCGCGCACTCGTCCGTGCCTTCCGGGTTGCGGATCAGGCTGAGTTCCCTGTTTTCCATCGCCTCCAGGGCGTAGGCCGCGGTCATTCCCGTGCCGCGATAGCGGGTCACGGCCTTGTCGGCGAGCATCGTGAACGCCTGCTCCCCGATTGTGCCGGTGATCACGGCCTCGCAGTCATGTTCGAGGATCGCCTGGGCAAGAGCCTGGTCCGAACCCTCCTTGGGCTCGTGGGGCAGCGCCGTGCAGCGCATGGTCTCCATGTTCACGATGAGCAGATACGGGGTTTGGGCGAGCTCGCCGAAGACCCGGCTGTTGAGGGATTCTCCGGCGGCAGTGACGGCTATGTTCATGGACGCTCCTTGCATGATGTGTTTGGCCTGCGGCAAGCATGTATCGTGCCTTTTCCGGCATATTTCAAGACAAAATGAGTTGCCGCCATCCGTCGCCGCCGGGAGAGCGGTGCCGCCACGGCGGCAAGCCTGTTCCGCTCCTTCACGGTTTCGCCACGTCCATTCGAGGGTGAGGAGCGGTGGGGGGGCGGCCTGTACACACGCGCAGGGAGTATTGTGTCTTTTTGCCCCACATTGTCGGGACTGATTGTCCCTATTTGTCTCATATCCGTGACCGGACGCCTCTCCATGCGAAGCGATTCAGCTCGAAATTCAGGAAGTCAGCTTATTAAAATTCATGTTTTCAGTGGAATACGAAAAATCTTCAAGGAATTTCGCTTCTCGTGGAGGATTGGCCTTCTTTTTGCCTATGTTTGTGGGCATGTGTCGAGAATGGCATAACGGCGCATAGTTCTGCCTTCCACTGCGTGAGTACACGATGGTCAAGACCACGGATGTCCGGAGGGCGTTTTAGGCCTTGAAATATGTCTTGATTGGCATAAAGAAATACAAACAATATCAAAATTGACGTAAAACTTGGATCTCCCGATGAAAGCCATTCCTGTTGAAGAAGCTGTCGGCACCGTTCTCTGCCACGACATCACGCGCATTGTTCCCGGCGAAGCCAAGGGCCCCGCCTTCAGACGCGGACACATCGTCACCCAGGACGACATTCAGGCCCTGCTCAATATCGGCAAGGCCAATCTCTACGTCTTCGACCCCAGGGACGGGTATGTGCACGAAGACGAATGCGCCCTGCGCCTGGCCCGGGCCGCCGCGGGGCAGGGCATTGCCGTGAGCTCGCCCAGCGAGGGCAAGTCCACCTTGACCGCCGCCCATGACGGGGTGCTTGGCATCGACGTCGAGGGTCTTTTTCGCCTCAATTCCATCACCGACGTGACCTTCGGCACCATACACACCGGCCAGTTCGTCAAGGCGGGCCGGGTGCTGGGCGGCACGCGGGTCATCCCCTTGGCCGTGCCCGAGGAGTTGATGCAGGAGGCCGAGGGCGTTTGCCGCGAGCATGCGCCGCTGATCGAGGTCCGGCCCCTCAAGCCCGCCCGCGTGGGCGTCGTGACCACGGGCAGCGAGGTCTACACCGGCCGCGTCAAGGACGGGTTCGGTCCCGTGTTGCGGAAGAAATTCGAGGTGTTGGGTTCCACGCTGCTCGACCAGGTCTTTGTCTCGGACCAGGTGGAGATGACTGTGGCGGCCATTCACGGTCTGATCCGGCGCGGCGCGGACTTCATCGCCGTGACCGGCGGCATGAGCGTGGACCCCGACGATCAGACTCCGGCCGCCATCCGCGCCACCGGAGCCGATGTCGTTTCCTACGGTGCGCCCACCTATCCCGGAGCCATGTTCATGCTCGCCTATCTGGGCGACGTGCCCATTGTCGGCCTGCCCGGGTGCGTCATGTATTACAAGGCCAGCATTTTCGATCTGGTCGTGCCCCGCCTGCTGACCGGGGAGCGGCTTCAGAGGAAGGATATTGTCGCGTTCGGGCACGGAGGCCTGTGTGAAAGTTGTCCCAGTTGCCATTATCCGGCTTGCGGATTCGGCAAACTCTAGATCCGGCGCAAAATCTGTTCAAAAAACATAGTGCTATCGGAGGAATCGGAATGATCAAAAAGCAAATTGTGGTCAATGGCATCGCCAGAAACCTGGTGGTCGACGCTGAGGAAACCCTGGTCAACGTGCTGCGCAAAAGCCTTGGCCTGACCGGCACCAAGGTCGGTTGCGGCGAAGGCCAGTGCGGCGCCTGCTCCGTCATCATGGACGGCAAGGTCGTGCGGGCCTGCGCGACCAAGATGAAACGCGTCGATGACGGCGCTTGCATCACCACCATCGAAGGGATCGGCACCCCGGCCAGCCCGCACCCGTTGCAGCTGTCCTGGATGCTCCACGGCGCGGCCCAGTGCGGATTCTGCTCCCCCGGCTTCATCGTTTCCGCCAAGGGGCTGCTGGACGTGAATCCCAGGCCCACCCGCGAAGAAGTTCGCGACTGGTTCCAGAAGCATCGCAACGCCTGCCGCTGCACCGGTTACAAGCCCCTGGTGGATGCCGTCATGGACGCGGCCAAGGTTCTGCGCGGCGAGAAAAGCGCGGCCGACCTTGAATACAAGCTTCCCAAGGACGGTGCCGTCTGGGGTACCCGTCATCCCCGTCCCTCGGCCCTGGCCAAGGTCACCGGCACCCTGGATTTCGGCGCGGACCTGGGCCTGAAGCTGCCTGCGGGCACCCTGCAGTGCGCCCTGGTGCAGGCCGAAGTCTCCCACGCCAAGATACTGTCCATCGACACCGCCGAAGCCGAGAAGATGCCCGGCGTGTTCAAGGTCGTGACCCACAAGGACGTGAAGGGCAAGAACCGCATCACCGGTCTCATCACCTTCCCCTCCAACCTCGGCGACGGCTGGGACCGGCCCATCCTGTGCGACGAGAAGATCTTCCAGTACGGTGACGCCATAGCCATCGTCTGCGCCGACACCGAGGAGCAGGCCAAGGCCGCTGCCAAAAAAGTCGTGGTCAAGCTGGAACAGCTGCCCGAATACATGAGCGCCCCGGCGGCCATGGCCGAGGACGCCATCGAGATCCACCCCGGCACGCCCAACGTCTATTACATCCAGAAGATCGCCAAGGGCGGTGAAACGAAGCCCATCTTCGACAAGGCCGATGTGGTCGTGGAAGGCAGCTACTACACCTCCCGCCAGCCGCATTTGCCCATCGAGCCGGACTGCGGCTTCGCCTACATCGATGACGAAGGAAAGCTCATCATCCATTCCAAGTCCATCGGCCTGCATCTGCATCTGTACATGATCGCGCCCGGTCTTGGCGTGGAGCCCGACAACATCGCCCTGGTGCAGAATCCCGCCGGAGGCACCTTCGGCTACAAGTTCAGCCCGACCATGGAAGCCCTGGTCGGCGCCGCCGCCCTGGCCACGGGTCGTCCCGTGAACCTGGTCTACGACTACCGCCAGCAGCAGGCATACACCGGCAAGCGTTCCCCGTTCTGGACCGACGTGCGCCTGGCCGCCACCAAGGACGGCAAGCTCCTGGGCATGGAAACCGACTGGACCGTGGACCACGGCCCGTACTCGGAATTCGGCGACCTGTTGACCCTGCGCGGCGCCCAGTACATCGGCGCCGGTTACGACATTCCGAGCATTCGCGGCGAGGGCCGCACGGTCTGCACCAACCACTGCTGGGGCGCGGCCTTCCGTGGCTACGGCGCGCCGGAATCCGAGTTCCCGTCCGAGACCCTGATGGACGAACTGGCCGAAAAGCTGGGCATGGACCCCTTCGAGCTGCGCTACAAGAACCTTTACCGCAAGGGCTCCACAACGCCCACGGGCCAGGATCCGGAAGTCTACAGCCTGCCCGAGATGTTCGACCTGATGCGGCCCAGGTACGAGGAAGCCAAGAAGCGCACTGCCGCGGCCTCCACCGCTGAAATCAAGCGCGGCGTGGGCATCGCCCTGGGCGTGTACGGCGCGGGCCTCGACGGCGCGGACAGCGCGGCGGCCGACGCCGAGCTGATGCCCGACGGCACCGTGACCATCTACGACTGCTGGGAAGACCACGGCCAGGGCGCGGACATGGGCACCCTGGGCACGGCCCACGAGGCCCTGCGTCCCCTGGGCATCACCCCCGACAAGATCCGTCTGGTCATGAACGACACCCGCGTGGCCCCGAACTCCGGTCCCGCCGGCGGCAGCCGTTCCCAGGTCGTGGCCGGACAGGCCATCGTCAACGCCTGCGAACAGCTGATCAAGGCCATGAAGAAGCCTGGCGGCGGATTCCGCACCTACGACGAGATGGTCGCCGAGAAGCTGCCCCTGCGCTACAACGGCAAGTGGACCGCTCCGGCCAAGGACTGCGACGCCAACGGCCAGGGCAGCCCCTTCTGCTGCTACATGTACGGCCTGTTCCTGTCCGAGGTCGCTGTCGAGGTCGGCACCGGCAAGGCCACCGTCGAAAAGATGACCATCGTGGGCGACATCGGCAAGGTCAACAACTACTCGGTGGTCGACGGCCAGATCTACGGCGGCGTGGCCCAGGGCATAGGCCTGGCCCTGACCGAGGACTACGAGGACCTGAAGAAGCACGCCACCATCAGAGGCGCGGGCATTCCCTATATCAAGGACATTCCGGACGACATGGAGATCATCTACGTTGAAACTCCCCGTCCCGACGGCCCGCACGGCGCTTCGGGCGTCGGCGAGATGCCGTTGACCGCTCCCCACGCGGCGGTCCTGAACGCCGTGTACAATGCCTGCGGCGCCCGCATCCGCGAGATTCCCGCATTACCGGAGAAAATCCTGGCCGCGATGAAGAAATAATGACCGAACCTCCCTCCGGGCGCTTTGGCGTCCGGAGGGCTTTTTTATTTCAAGGAGAGGGCATGGATCAGAAGGAATTGCGGGAATGGGAAGCCAAGTGCATCCAGGAGGAACCCCCGGCCTGTCGGGCGGGATGCCCGCTTGGCGTTGACGCCAGGGCGTTTGTCCAGGCCATGGCCCGAGACGATGTGGACGCTGCGCGAGGCGTGCTTGAAAAGAGCATGCCGCTGGCCGCGATCACGGCCCGGCTGTGCGAGGCTCCGTGCGAGGCTTTCTGCGTTCGCAAGGAGCTGGGTGGCGCCATTGGCATTGGGTGTCTCGAACGCCTTTGCATCGAACAGGGACAGACCAGGGGAAAAACAATGCGCCTGCCCGCGCGCCCCAGGAGCGTTGCGGTGTTCGGCTCCGGGCCGAGCAGCCTGGCGGTGGCGTTCGAGCTGGCCAGAAAGGGGTATCCGGTCACGGTGCGCCATCTGGGCGACGCCCCTGGAGCATGGCTGCGCGAGCTGCCCGAGTCGGTCCTGCCGAGCGCGATCCTGGACGAAGAACTGAGCCGGCTGAGCGCGTTGCGCGTGACCTTCGTCCCGGTGCCGATTCTGGATGAAGCCCTGATAAAAGCCCATCCCGCGGACGCCGTTTACGTGGGTCAGGATGACGCCCTTGCGCCGACTCTTCTGGCGAGCCTGGGCACCCCCGATCCTGAAACCTTCGCGCTGGAGCGAGCCGGCTGGTTCACGGGCGGCATGGAAGAACGCGAGCACCGTTTCATCGGCGCCGTGTCCCATGGCCGTGAGGCCGCCGTATCCATGGACCGCTTTCTGCAAAACGCGTCCCTGACTTCAAGCCGGGTGATGCTGCGCAACGGCCGGACCGCCCTGTTCACCCAGACCCGGGGAGTGACGCCCGTTTCCAGGCTGGTTCCGGCTGACGGAGTCATGTTCACCCGTGCGGAAGGCGTGCGCGAGGCGGCTCGCTGCCTCGACTGCCAATGCCTGGAATGCGTGCGCCACTGCGTCTACCTGAAGGAATACGGCGGCTATCCCAAATCCTATGCCCGCCGCGTATTCAACAACTCGGCCATCGTGCAGGGCGCGCGTCAGGCCAACACGTTCATCAATTCATGCTCCCTGTGCGGGCAGTGCGAGACCTTGTGCCCCAATGATTTCTCCATGGCCGAGATGTGTTTGGACGCGCGGCGGCAGATGGTGGACGAAGGCCGCATGCCGCCGTCTGCCCATCATTTCGCGCTGGAGGAGATGCGCTCGGCGCAAAGCGGACAGGCCGCGCTGGCCGCGCACGCACCGGGCGCGGAGAGCAGCGCGATTCTGTTCTTTCCCGGCTGCCAGCTGGCCGGAATCCGGCCCGCGCAGACTCTTCGGTTGTATGACCGCCTGCTCGAACACGAACCGCTGACCGGAATCTGGCTCGATTGCTGCGCGGCTCCGGCCCATTGGTCCGGACGGGCGGAAGAGTTCGCGCAGCTTGTCCGGAAACTGGAATCGGTCTGGGCCGACATGGGCAGACCCAAGGTAACCACGGCCTGTTCGACCTGTCTGAAGATGTTTCGCGAGCACCTGCCGCAACTGAACGCGGTTTCAGTCTGGAGCGTGCTGGCCGCTCAGTCCGTGGCAGCGTCCGCCGCTCATCCGCCTCTGGCCCTGTCGGACCCGTGCCCGTCGCGGCATGACGAAGGGACCAGAAAGGATGTGCGCGCCCTGCTCGAAAACATGGGCCAGCCCCTGGCCGATTTGCCCATGTCCGGCGAGCTGACCGAATGCTGCGGGTTCGGCGGACTCATGGACAACGCGAATCCGGCCCTGGCCCGCAAGGTGGCGGCGGCCCGCGTGGCCCAGTCCGACGCGGATTTTCTGACCTACTGCGCCATGTGCCGTGACCAGCTGGCCAAGACCGGCAAGCCCGTGCTGCACATCCTGGATCTTCTGTTCCCGGATCTGGCCCATCCGGCCACGGAGCCTCCGGCAGGCATCTCCGTTCGCAGGGTCAATCGGCGCATGCTCAAGGCCGCGCTTCTGGAGCGCCACGGTCGCGGCCATCTGCCCCGGCAACCCTGGGAAGACGTGCGCCTGGCCATATCCGAACCAGTGGCCGCCCTGCTGGAAGAGCGCCGCATACTGGAAGACGACCTGCGCCAGATCATTCATCGAGCCACGCAGCAGGGAGGTTGTTTCACGCACGGCGCGGACGGCCGCAAGATCGCCTCGGCCGAACTCGGAGAGGTCACGTTCTGGGCGGAATACCGGGAAGGCGACGAGGGATTTGTCGTGCTCAGGGCCTGGAGTCATCGCATGCGCATCAAGGGAGGCCGGTCATGAGCCTGACATTTCTGCCCCAAGACATGAACTGGGTCTGCGAACCCTGCGGCGTGCCCCTTGAACAGGGCAAGGTGGAACTCGATTATCTGGGCAACACCTTCCACGTGGAGCTGCCGGTCTGTCCGAAGTGCGGAGCCGTGTTCGTTTACGAGGAGCTGGCCCTGGGACGGATATTTGAAGTGGAGCAGCTGCTTGAGGACAAGTGAACTGTACGCGTCCGAACCGGTCAGGACATCCCTGGGCCGGACCCTGCGTCCCGGCGGGGAGGCCTTGACGCGGCATATGCTGCAGCTGGTGCGCCCGGCTCCCGGGAGCAGGGCCCTCGATGCCGGTTGCGGCTGCGGGGCGACCCTCGGGCTGCTGCTTGAGAGCGGGGCGCGGGCCTTTGGCCTGGACCTGAACGACGGCTTTCTGCGGGAGGCCGCCGGGGACGGGCGCGCCGTGGCGCAGGCCGACCTGGCGCATCTGCCCATGGCTGACGGGAGCCTGGACCTGATCGTGTGCGAGTGCGCCTGGAACCTGACGGACAAGGAGCGGGTGCTGGCGGAGTTCTTCCGGGCCCTGCGGCCCGGCGGGGTGCTCGCCCTGGCGGACATCTATGCGCGGGGCTACAGGGCCGGGGAGTGGCCCGTGCGCTGCTGCTTCACCCAGGCCACGGACCTGCGGACCGTGCTGGAGCAGGTGGACGGGGCCGGTTTCGGGATCGACGTGGTCGAGGACCACACGGCCATGCTGAAGAGGACCGCGGCGGATTTCGTGTTCCGCCACGGTTCGCTGTTCGGATTCTGGCAGGCCGTGACCGGAGACGCAGGCCTGGCGGAGATGGCCTGCGCGGCGTCGCGGGAGTCGAAGCCGGGGCTGTTTTTGCTGCTGGCGCATGTTCCACTGCAATGACTCGACGGAGTGAAGGCGGGAAGAGAGGCCTGGGTGGCGCGGGGGCGGCCGGGGCGGTGCGGGCTTTTCAGGCCGCGCCGGAACTCCTTCGCGGGCCTCGTAATGGTTCTCCGTCGCGTGCCGGGAGTGTCCGGGCTGACCAGGGCGCAGGGCGACGGACAACCAGACGATGCCTGGCTCAGTCAGACAGCCGACGCGGCCTGAAAAGCCCGCACCGCCCCGGCCTTGGCGCATGGCGACTGAACCGAAAGCTGGCCAAACTTCACGGGACAGGATACATCTTCAAAATTTCAAGTGGATAGGGGTTGGAATGAACGAATACGATCTCGATATCCTGCGCCTGCATACGCAGGGCTTCTGTTGCGCCCAGATCATCGTGCAGATGGCCCTGGAGATGCAGGGCGTGGAGAACCCCGGGCTGGTTCGGGCCATGTCCGGGCTGTGCGTGGGGTTCTCGTCGCCCCAGGGCGCCTGCGGGGCCCTGACGGGCGCGGCCTGCCTCGTCGCCTTTTACGCCGGCAAGGGTACGGCGGCCGAAGAGGCCGATGACCGGCTGCCGCTCATGCTTTCGGAGCTGTCTGAATGGTTCGAGGAGTATGCCACGGCGCGTTTCGGTGGCATCAGCTGTTCGGCCATCGTGCCCGACGGCAGGCCCGATGCGTCCGTCTGCGGCGGGCTGGTTTCCGAGTGCTACGGCAAGGTCCTGACCATCCTCGTGGAGAACGGCATCGATCCGAGCGCGGCGCATGAGTAGGGTGGTCGGCACGGTCGGCAGCGTGTGCCCCGAGTGTCTGGGGCGGGTTGAGGGGCGGCTGGTGGAGGATGGCGGGTGCGTGCGGCTGGTCAAGCGCTGTCCCGAGCACGGCGAGTTTTCGACTGTGGTCTGGCGCGGGGAGCCGGCCTTTTCCAGTTGGGTGCGTCCAAAAATTCCGTTTGGTGGCGGCGTGCGCGAGGAAGAGGGCAATGGCTGTCCGTATGACTGCGGACTGTGTTCGCGCCATGCCCAGCGGACCTGCACGGCCCTGGTCGAGATCACTGCACGGTGCAATCTGCGCTGCCCGGTGTGTTTCGCGGACAGCGGCGGGGTGGCGCCGGATCCGGGTCTGGACGTTCTTCAGCGCATGTTCGAGCAGACCATGGTCCGCACCGGCGGCTGCAACCTGCAATTGTCAGGCGGAGAGCCGACGGTGCGCGATGATCTGGAGGATATCGTGCGTCTGGCCAAGGAGGCCGGTTTCGGTTTTGTCCAGCTCAACACCAACGGGTTGCGCCTGGCCGATGATCCCGGTCTGGCCGGAAAATTGATCAAGGCCGGGCTGTCGTCCGTTTTTTTGCAGTTCGACGGCGTACGCGACGAGGCCTTTCGCGCCATGCGCGGCCGGGATCTGTTCGAAGTCAAAAAGAAAGCCATCGAGCATGCGTCCGAGGCCGGTCTCGGCATCGTGCTCGTGCCCACCGTGGCGCGTGGCGTCAATGTCGATCAGCTTTGGGACATTGTCCGGTTTGGGCTGGAGCGCCAGCCCCATGTGCGCGGAGTGCATTTTCAGCCCATGAGTTATTTCGGGCGCTTTCCCGAGGATTTCATCCCCGACCACGTCACCCTGCCGGAGCTCATGACCGGCCTTGAGGCGCAGAGCGGCGGCGTGGTCAAGGCCTTGGACTTCTTGCCTCCGGGCTGCGAGCACGCCCAGTGTTCCTTCTCGGGCAAGTTTCTGACCCATGAGGACGGCAGCTTGGCGCGACTGGGCAACGCGTCCTGCGACTGCACGCCCAAACCCGCCGAGGCCGGGGCGCTCAAATCCATCGGCGTCACGGCCCGTCAATGGTCCGCGCCTTCCGGTCCTGTCGCCCCCTCACCGAATACCCCCAGCACGGGTCAAGGGGCCGAGCCCCTTGCGGGGCGCGGAGCAGCGCCCCGCATCTCTTCCACATCCACGCCCCCCCCCGACAATGACCTGGACCGTTTTTTGGCCCGCGCCAGGACGCACACGTTCACCATTTCGGCCATGGCCTTTCAGGACGCGTGGACTCTCAACCTGGAGCGGTTGCAGGGCTGCTGCATCCATGTGGTTCAGCCCGATGGGCGTCTCGTGCCCTTTTGCGCCTTCAATCTGACGGCTCGCGATGGCCGGAGCCTGTACAGGGGACGGGAGTGAGGGTCAGCACGGTGGACGGTTTGACGGCGCGTCGCCTCGGTATTCCGGTTCCTTTGCACAGAGCGGCCGTGGAGAGCGCCCAAATGGCTTCATTGCGTCGAACCATTGTCCATGCGGTGGAGAAAAGTCCGTGGCATGGCCAACGCCTGGCCGGGATCGATCCCGGCTTGTTGCGGACGCGCACGGATCTGGCGCGCCTGCCCCTCATGGACAGCGCGGATGTGGCGGCCTGCGGGCCGCGCATGTTGTGCGTGCCCCAGGGTGAGGTGGCGCGCATCGTCACGCTTCAGACTTCGGGCAGTACAGGAACGCCCAAGCGGTTGCATTTCACCCGGGCGGACCTGGACGGAACGGTGGATTTCTTTCTGCACGGAATGCTCAGCCTGGTGGATTCCTCCGATTCCGTGCTGGCGCTTTTGCCGTATTCCCAGCCTGATAGCACCGGGGATTTGCTGATCCGGGCGCTGGCCGGGGAAGGAATCCGGTGTACGGGGCAGTGGCCGCCTGGCGAAGCCGGGACATTGGCGGCATTGATTCTGCGAGAAGGGTATTCCTGTGTCGCCGGCCTGCCTCAGCATCTGCTGGCCTTGGCCTCGACGTTGCCTTTCGGTCAGGTCCGGACCATGCTCTTGTGTTCGGATTACGCGGCGCCCGTCCTGCGCAGCCGCATCGAGAAAAGCTGCGGCTGCGAGACGTTCCTGCATTATGGAACCACGGAAACGGGCCTGGGCGGAGGCGTGGAGTGCGCGGCCCACGATGGCTGCCATGTGCGCGAGTCCGATTTGCTGGTGGAGATCGTGGATCCGGAGTCGGGCGAGCCCGTGCCCGAGGACGAGCCCGGCGAGGTGGTCGTGACCACCCTGGGCCGTCAGGCCATGCCTTTGGTCCGCTATCGCACAGGGGATCTGGCCCGGCTGACGACCAGGCCATGCCTGTGCGGCGGGGTCACCGCACGGCTTTGCGACATCGCGGGGAGACGGCGGGCCTGCACTCTGCGCGGCGGGTTTTCCATGACCAGCCGGGAGTTGGATGACAGGATTTTTGGCGTGGAAGGTCTGATGGACTATCGCGCCGTTCTGGACATGGAGCATGGGAAGGAGCGCCTGGGCATTGAATTCTTGGCCGCAGCGGGGCATGACCGCCTGGAGGGCGACGTTGCCGATGCCGTGAGGCGCGTCCCGGCGGTGGCCGTGGCCCTGGAATTCGGGAGTCTTGTCCTTGGCCCCATGCGCCGGATCGAGGCTTTTTTACCCTCCCATACAATCAAGCGCTGCATTTCCGATCAACGCGGGAGCACACCGTGAACGAGATACTCAAAGTGGTTTTGGAAACCCTGAAGCAGGGCAATGACCTGATTTTCTGCGGCATCGTCGAAAGTTCGGGCTCGGCCCCGCGCACGTCCGGGGCCCGGATGCTGGTTCTGGCGGACGGGAGCATCCGAGGGTCCGTGGGAGGCGGCCCGGTCGAAGGGGCCAGCCTGGACCGTGCCAGGAATATGCTTGAGCGGGGCGAGTCTCATGTGCTGCTGCCCTTTGACCTGAACTCGCGCACGGCCGCCCAGGCGGGCATGGTCTGCGGCGGCGCGGTCAAGGTGCTGCTGCAGCGCGTCACGCCGGAGCAGCGCGGCTTTTTCGAGCGGCTCAGCGAGTTGCACCGTGAGCGGCAACGACCGGTCCTGGTCACGGTCATGGGGGCGGAGCACGCGCCCACGCTGGCCTTCTGGTCCGAGGCGACGGGTCTGGAGGGCGCGGAACTGCCCGAAGGCATGGCTTTGGAGCTGGCCCGCAAGGCGATGAAAACGCGCCAGAATTTCAATCTCGAGAACGATGGGCTGCGCGTCTTCGCGGAACCCCTGGTCGCGCCCACGGTGCTGCATCTCGTCGGCGCCGGGCACGTGGCCCTGGCCACGGCCAAGGTGGCCTCCTTTGCCGGGTTCGAGGTTGTGGTCATGGACGACCGGGCCGAGTTCGCCAACCAGGAACGCTATCCCGAAGCCCGCGAAGTACGGGTGCTCGGCAGTTTCGACGGCTGCCTGACGAATTTGGGGGCAGATGATTATGTGGTCATCGTTACCCGTGGGCACCTGCACGACCGCGACGTCCTGGCCCAGGCTCTGCGCACAAAGGCAGGGTATGTCGGCATGATCGGGAGCCGGAGCAAACGCGACGCGGTGTATCGTTCGCTTCTTGCGTCCGGTTTTGTCCAGACCGACCTGGACCGGGTCCACTGTCCCATCGGCCTGCCCATCGGCGCGGACACGCCGGAGGAGATCGCCGTGAGCATCGTCGCCGAAATGATCGGGGTGCGGGCGGGCCTGTCCGCATGATGCCGGAGGGAAGACGTTTCGTCGCAGTCATCCTGGCCGCCGGATTGTCTTCGCGCATGGGGAGTTTCAAGCCGCTCATGACCCTGGCGGGGCAATCGGTTCTGGCCCGGTGCGTAGGCGCTTTCCGAGATGCGGGAATCGCTGAGATCATGGTCGTGACCGGTCATCGCGCTTCCGAAGTTCACGTAGAGGTTGAAAGACTGGGCGTTTCAGCCATCCATAACCCGGCTTACGAACAGGGCATGTTTTCTTCAGTGCGGACCGCCGCATCCGGCCTGTCCGGCGTCGACGCCTTTTTCCTGCTGCCCGTGGACATAGCGCTGGTACGGTCCGCGACCATCGCATCCCTGGCCCGTGCCTATGACGGGCGCGTCGCCTATCCCGTTTTCGAGGGCGAGCGCGGGCATCCGCCGCTCATTCCAGCGCGGTTGATTCCGGAAATTCTGCGGCACGACGGAGACGGAGGGATGAAAGGCCTGCTGGAGAGGCATCCGTTTCGGGACGTGCCTGTTTGGGACCAGGGGGTTCTGCTCGACGCGGACACTGCGGACGATTTCGCGGTCCTGGTCGGGCGCGCCGCGAAACTTTCCATCGGCACGAAGGACGAAATCGCCGCTTTGGCCAGGTCCATGCCCGAGCGCGGCGTGGCTCATGGCCACGCCGTGGCCGCTGTCGCCGTGCGTCTGGGCGAGGAACTGAACCGGCATGGCGGAACGCTTGATCTGGATCTGGTCCACAACGCCGCCCTGCTGCACGACGTGGCCAAGGGTCACCCTCGCCACGAGGCCGCCGGGGGCGAGTTTCTTGCGCGTCTGGGCCTGGGCGGCCTGGCCGGGATCGTGGCCGCCCACCGCGACGTGCCGCCTCCCGCTTCGGGCGTGCTTACGGAAAAGGAGGTTGTCTGTCTGGCGGACAAGCTGGTGCGCGGTTCGCAACGGATTTCCGTGCGCGAGCGTTTCGGGGAGAAGCTCGCGCTTTACCGCCACGATGCGGAGGCCTGTGCGGCCATTCGCGGTCGCATGGGCAACGCCCTGGGTCTTCTCGACCTTGTGGAACTGACTTGCGGCCGGGGCATCGAGGAGATTCTGGACGGGGTGCTGCCGTGAGTGTGATTTACCTCGTTCGCCACGGGGAGATCGCGCAGTCCTCGCCGCGTCGTTTCGTCGGCCAAAGCGATCTGCCGCTGAGGAATCGTGGACGCGAGCAGATGCGGCAGGTCGCCGGGTATCTTGTCGGCAGAGGGGTGCGGCGCGTGCTGTGCAGCCCGCTTTCGCGCTGCGTGGAGAGCGCGGGCATTCTCGGCTTGGCGCTTGGGCTTGAACCCGAAGCCGTGGCGGACCTGCGCGAGATAGGCCTTGGCGCCTGGGAGGGCTTGACCGTGGATGAGGTGCGGGAGCGCTTTCCCGGCGCTTACGAGGCCAGGGGCCGCGATCTGGCCGGGTTTCGGCCCGCGGGCGGCGAAAGCTTCGCGGACCTTCAGTGTCGCGCCTGGGCCGCCTTCGAAGCCATATCGGGTTTTGATGCCACCCTGGCCATTGTCGCCCACGGCGGGGTCAATCGGACGCTGCTGTGCCGCGTTCTGGGCATGCCTCTGGAAAACCTGTTCCGGTTGGGACAGGACTATGCCTGCGTGAACATCCTGCGCGTCGATGAAGGCGGGTGCCTGGTAGACGCGGTCAACATGCCGTCGTCGTGACTCGGGAGAGAAAACCGTCTTTACTTCAAATTGCCGGACAGGTAGTGAGAGCCGAGGGGATGGGGTCCCCCTTGAACCGCGACAGCCGCCGATGACTCCTCCCATGCCACAGCGATGGTAGGATTTGTGCGGCCCTGAAACCACGCCTGGACGTGGTTTTTTTGTTGGCTCATGCCGGACGCCGTGCGATGCTTGAGGAAAACGCGGCGGCCTGATGCGCCCCGAACGGGAACACCAGCTTCATTCGAGAGGAAGATGATGTCGAAAATCGCCTTGATCGCCCTGGCCGGGGCCTTTGGGACCTTGTGCCGGTACTGGCTCTCGGGCCTGACCTATGACATTCTGGGCAAGGATTTCCCCTGGGGAACGTGGGCCGTGAACATTCTGGGCTGCTTTCTGTTCGGGCTCGTCTGGATACTGGCCGAGGAGCGCGGCTTTCTGTCGGCGCAGGCGCGGGTTCTGATCCTGACCGGATTCATGGGCGCGTTCACCACCTTTTCCACATTCGTCTTCGAGAGCGGCGCCTTGGCCGGCGACGCGCAATGGCTGAAATTGGCGCTCAATGTCGGCGGTCAGAATCTGGTTGGCCTGACGGCGCTCTATCTGGGCTCCAGTCTCGGCAGGATCATCTAGGAGGGGCTATGCATTCGCTCGTTAGCGTCAAATTCATGAAGATCTTTTTGGGAGAGGCCGCCAGGCACAAAGGGCGGCCCCTGCACGAGGCCATCGTCGATGAGGCCCGTCAGCGCGGTCTGGCCGGGGCCACGGTCAGTAGGGGATTCATGGGCTTCGGGGCGAACAGCCTTTTGCGCACCTCGAAAATTCTGCGCCTGTCCGAGGATCTGCCGGTCATGGTGGAAATCGTGGACACTCCCGAGCGCATTGACGCCTTTGCTCCCGTGGTCGACGCCATGGTCGAGGACGGCAGCATCGTGATCTCCGAGGCCCGGGCCATCTTTCATCTTCCGTTGCGCATCCGGGACGTGATGACCGCCGATGTGGCCACGGTGACTCCCGACACCCCGCTGACGCAGGTCGTGGAACTGCTTTTGCGCAGGGAAATAAAGGCCGTGCCGGTCATGGACGGCAAAGGGGTCGCGGGCATCATCACGGGCGGGGATCTCTTGTCCAGGGGGGGGATGCCGCTGAGCCTCGACATGCAGTGCGCCCTGCCATCGGCCATGCGCGATGAGCATGTGCGCTGTCTCGACTTCAAGGATCTGCGTGCCGCCGATGTCATGACCCGGCCCGTGCAGACGCTCAATATCAAGACCAAGGTGTCCGACGCCATGCAGTTCATGGCCAAGGGGGGCCTGAAGCGCCTGCCCGTGGTGGCCGATGACGGCAGCCTGATGGGCATTGTCAGCCGGGCCGACGTGCTCACGGCCATGGGCCGCGCCTCGGCGGTGGCGGGACATCTCGACGTGCTGCCCGAAGGCATGCACGGCTCTGCGCGTGATGTCATGTACCGCAACGTGCCCACTGCCGGGGCCGATACGCCCCTGCCCGATGTTCTGGAGAGACTGGTCGCCTCCCCTTTGCGCCGGGTGGTCATCGTGGACGGGGAGGGCAGGATCGAGGGCATCGTCCACGACCGTGACCTGTTGCAGCATTTCGCCCGTCAGAACGCGCCCGGGATTCTGACCCGGCTGATCGGTTTTCTGTCCCAACCCAAGCTTGGATTCACCATCTCCGGCGGAACGGCCAGGGACGTGATGACGACCAGGGTCGTCACCATCCCGCCTCAACTGCCCGTGTCCGATGTGATCCGGACCCTGCTCGAGCACAGGATCAAGCGGGTCGCTGTGGCCGACGAGTCGGGACGCCTGCTGGGCATGGTGGACCGGGACACGGTGCTGAAGGGCTTGGCGGGGTGAGGCGGGCCAGCTTTCGGCGCGACCGTCTTCCGGTCTGTCTGGATCGGGAGTCCGGTCTGCCTGACGAAAGGGGGCTATTTCAGGCTTTGGGCCACGGCCTCGCGGCCAAGGCGGCGGAGCATGCGGCTGGTGCGTTCGCCTTTCTTGCCGTTTTCCCTGTAAAAAATCAGCGCCTTGCGTACGGCATCCAACACCTCGTTGGCATCGAGCTTCGAGCCGAGCAGGATTCCGAGGCCGGGATTGAACGTGGCGGAACCCCCGAAATACAGGTCCCACCCCGCGTTTTTGCCGACCAGACCGATGTCGCGCACAAAACTGAGCCCGCAGCCGAAACTGCAACCGGACACGCCGGTTTTGACCTTGAAGGGGTAGGGGCCGTTTTCCTTGAGCAGGACTGAAAGCTCGCGCCCGAGTTCCCGCGTCTGTTGTCTGCCATATTTGCACTGCATGCTTCCCGGGCACACGCAAACCCCTGGAGGGCACTTGGAAACGGCAGTGCCCAGGGCGTCGACGATCTCATCCACCTTGTTTGCGGGGACTCCTTCCAGATTCATGCGCTGGCCGGTGGTGGCCCGCAGCGTGGGCAGGCCGTATGCGGTCATGACGTCCATGACGCGGCGCATCATGCCGATGGAAAGCTCGCCCTGGCTGAGGCACAGGCGCAGGGCGAACGTGCCGTCCTTGCGTTCCAGGGGCATGATGGTGATGGATTCGGAAACTGTGTTCATGTGCAAAATCCTAAAGACTACGCGTGATTTTCGCAATCGTTTCGAACGACTACGATTGATGGGTGGTCAGAAGCCCGGAAGGTCCGGGCTTTCCGACTCGCCTCGCTGTCTGACCGCGTCGGGTCAGAAGCGGTATGCAACGCTCATGCTGAGCAAATGGGCGTCGCCGTCTTCGAAATCGGCACTGTCCACTCCGCCGTTCACATATACCTCCGCCCCCTTGCGATCCAGGATCAGCAGGTAGGTGTATCCCAGGTCCACGC
>Ga0265295_1003156_pt1 | contig 24580 bp, 18 predicted proteins | sample Munlansysbiofilm_FD_192503 | JGI IMG/M metagenome (GOLD analysis project Ga0265295, IMG submission 192503) | Leachate microbial communities from a municipal landfill in Southern Ontario, Canada - Methane capture system biofilm | ecosystem: Engineered > Solid waste > Landfill > Unclassified ... | reverse complement strand
CGAAAGTGGTAGTAACGACCCTATGGCCTATATTCTTGTTATTACACTTATTGAAATAATTAAAATGGATGCAATACCCAACTATTGGGTTGTGGGTTTTAACCTCATGCTTCAATTAATTATTGGTGCGTTGGTGGGCTATGTCCTTGGCAAGTTGACCGTTTTTGTTATCAACCGAATTAAAATAGGAAACGATTCATTGTATCCAATTTTAGTATTTACCTTCTGTGTTTTTATTTTCGCAGTAACCTATTTCGTTAAAGGAAATAGCTACTTGGCTGTATATATTGCGGGTTTGGTCATTGGGAACAGTAAATTTGTACACAAACGTTCGTCATTAAATTTCTTTGATGGTTTAGCATGGATGAGTCAGCTACTGCTGTTCTTAACGTTGGGATTGCTGGTAAATCCGCACGAGTTGGTGCCGATACTGGTACCCGGAATCATAATAAGCCTTGTAATTATATTTATTTCTCGTCCTTTAACCGTGTTCCTTTGTCTGCTTCCGTGCCGTAAAATGCCAAGCAAAGATAAGCTCTTTGTTTCGTGGGTTGGATTACGAGGTGCTGTTCCAATTGTATTTGCCATTATTACGGTTGTTGAAAATGTCCCTCATTCGGAACTCATATTTAACATTGTGTTTTTATGTACTTTGGTATCTTTGTTAGTTCAGGGCACCACAATCCCCATTGTAGCAAAATTGCTAGGTTTGGCTGAGCAACCTTCTAAGATTAAGGGGCTTAAGGAGTTTGATATAGAATTTTCTGACGAAATTAAATCAACAACGGCTGAAATTGAGATTACAAATAGTATAATTGCGAATGGAGATCGCTTGATGGATTTGTCCCTACCTGATCACACTCTGGCTGTTCTAGTAAAGCGCAGAGGTACCTATTTTGTTCCAACTGGTAAAACCGTTTTACAGCCAATCGATAAATTACTAATTATTACCGATGACCAAAACGCATTGGTGGATACCTATAAATGTTTGAAAATTGATAATAAGAAGTCAAAAGGGTAAGGGTTAATCATTGTTTCAAATGTCGATTTCCAATGAAATATACATGATAATTTATGTTGCCAATTAAGGAGAATTATGAAAATATTTTATTAAATTAGAGGGCTGAAAACCATAAGATTAAACATGAAATAATACGAATAATTATGAAAACAACGTCGATTTTTTTAACCGCCATTCTTGCCTCAGCAATCTCTTTTCAGGCAATGGCTCAACTTACCTACGGGGTAAAATTGGGATTAAATGGCAACAGTATTCATCAAAACTACAAGAATAGCGATGGTGAAAGTGCTCTAAAAATGCGTTTGGGTTTCCATCTTGGAGCCACTGTTGACTATGCATTCACCGATGCGTTAAGTTTTCAATCGGGATTGCTATACTCTATGAAAGGAACTAAGTTTGATTTAGAGGAGGGTATGCTTCCTGGTGTTTCCGTGGAAGGTTATTCAAGGACAACCCTGAATTACTTGGAGATCCCGTTGCATGTAGCCTATAAAATTAACGATTTTCAGATATATGCAGGTCCCTATTTGGCCTATTGTTTAGGAGGTAAACACAAATGGGACTATAAAACTACAGTAGGTGCGATTTCCTTAACTTCTGAAGGAGATGCTAAAATAAAATCTTTCTTAGGAAAAGTGAAATCGGATGATTTAGGAGCAGGAGAGTCTGCAGTGAATGCACTCGATTTAGGTCTTAATTTTGGCGTAGGCTATAAAATTGGTGCCATCTTAATTAATGCCGGATACTCTTTAGGCATGGGTAATCTTTCTCCGAAAATGGATGTGAGTGGTTATGATAGAGCTGATTTTAAAGAAAACAACCGTGTTTTATCCCTTTCTGTTAGTTATTTTTTAGGACAATAGTAATTTCTTAATAAAAAATGCGGATGCACTGATTTAGTATCCGCATTTTTCATTGTATATCGTTTATGCAGTCCAGAAAAGGGCGATTGGCGGAAGTTCCAATTTTAATTGGATAGAGCAACAAACGATTATTTTGGGAAGATGTTTGGAGGTATTAATTTGATACACAATTAATAATCTAATTATATGTCAATAAAATAATGGTGAAATTAAGCCTATTCGTTAATGTTTGGCTTGTTTTTCGGTTAAAACCTTGAACTATTGACAATATTTTATAATTTTACAAACCTTGATATGTCATTCAATTAATTTGAGAATTTATAGCATTATGAAAGTAATCAAAGTCAGCCTAGTAATTCTACTCACAATATTTTTAGCAAGCTCTTGCACCGTTCAAAAAACATCGGTAGGAAATTATAATGAGGTTCAATGTGATAAGACACTACTGACCAAGGAAAAAGACATCTCCCTTTTCTGGGAACTTCTACCCATGCGCAGGGTTGAAGATTTTATTACAGTGAAAAATTACGAAAAGATTAGCAAACGTAATTTCTTTGACACCGTTGTATATTACGGCACCATTGGAATATTCTCATTTCACACCGTAAAAATATACGTTAAGGAGTGTCCTACCGAATAGTTTATAAAATAAACTCTCCCAACATCTGAAAAAGTAATTCATATCTCCCAAAAACAGATATTGTTGGTTTGTTGAAATTTAGGGCTAATCCTATTTTAAGGAGTGATATTAAAATCATTAAAAACTAAAAATTACTTGTTGAGTTGTTGAGTCAGAATATTCCCGGAGACTCATGCGAATAACAATCAGGAATTCATTTTTGCGAAAAGCAATTCCTAGCATCTTAAAATATTTATCATCCCAATTTTTTAGTTATAAAGATATCTCTATTCTCTGCCAATATTCCTCTGTTCTCACTGCTTTCTCCAGAATTTTTATTGTCATTAAATATTACAGTGTTCACTGTAGACTGGACTCATTTTCCTGCATCAAAGGTTTGTGTGTTTGGAAAGATAGTCTATGCAGATTCTTTTAATCCCTTTATTTTTTGTATATTGTACAATTACGCCTAATCGTAAGCATATTAATTGTCAAACAAATCGCATCCTGCTTTCATTCCAAGTATATGAAACATTCTCATTTTTCAAATAAGAATGTTTGAGTTTGGTGTTAAGCCCATACAACATCAATTCCATTTTATTTGTAGGAAATGAGAGTGGATATTTGTGCTCAAAGCATTGATTTATAATCACTTTAAAATAGATACATATGAAAAACGCCTACATTGCAACATATCCGCCTCGCCAGTGTGGAATAGGTACATTTACCAACAATTTGTTCAATTCCATGGTTGCCACCGATATTGACGAACCCAACCATAAAAAGAGTTTTATTGTAGCCATAAACGATTTTGAGCAGGAGTTAACCTATCCCGAAGAGGTTAAGTTTACAATTAAGCAGGAGTCACAGGAAGATTACTTGGCCGCTGCCAAATATATAAACCTAAGTGGTGCCGATTGCTGTATATTGCAGCATGAGTTTGGGATTTTTGGCGGTCAAGATGGTATTTATATTTTGCCGTTATTGCACCAGTTGGATATACCTTTAATTGTGACGTTGCATACTGTTATTCAAGTGCCGTCATACGCCCAGAAAGAGATATTACAACGCATTTGTCGAATGGCAAACCGAATTGTGGTCATGAGTCATAAAGCCATTGAAATGCTAATGGAAATCTATGATATTCCGAAAGAAAAAATTGCGTATGCAGAACACGGCGTGCCCAACTTTCGATATATTCAAGAAGAGGTGAAAAAGGAGTTTAAACTCGAAAAGAAAAAGGTGCTTCTTACTTTTGGATTTATTGGTCGAAATAAGGGTATTGAGACTGCCATTCAAGCACTGCCAAAGGTTGTTGAAAAGCATCCCGATGTTTTATATATTGTTTTGGGCAAAACACATCCCAGTGTTATTCGACATGCAGGCGAAGAGTATCGCTTGTATTTAACCCAACTTATTGAAGACCTAAATTTGGAGAAGAATGTGGTTTTACTCAACGAATATACATCTCAAGAAGAACTTTTTAAGTATCTGTACGCATCCGACATATATATTACGCCATACTTAAACGAGGCGCAGATTACTAGCGGAACGCTCGCATATGCCGTGGGAGCCGGTTCTGCAGTTGTTTCTACTCCTTATTGGCATGCCACCGAACTATTGAGCAAGGGTAGAGGTGTTCTTTTCGATTTTGGAAATACCGACGAGCTATCCAACATTTTAATCGATCTGCTCGATCATCCCGAAAAACGACTTGCCATACGAAAGAAAGCCTTTGCGTATGGAAGAAAGATCACATGGCCTAAAATTGGTTCTATTTATAATGATATCGTTGAGAAAGTATTTGAAGAAAATATAAAAATTGAGAAGAAAGAGGTTATTCCCTTCGATATCTCGCTTTTACCCACTTTTTCCATTGAGCATATAAAACGTCTTACCGATGATACTGGCATAATTCAACATGCGAAATTTGGAATCCCCAATCGCAAAGAGGGATACTGCCTAGACGACAATGCTAGAGCCCTGTTAATGGCATTAATGACCTATAAAATTAAAAAAGACACTTCAGCACTACGGTTATGCCCAATTTATTTAAGTTACATCCATTTTATGCAAAATCAGGATGGTCAATTTAAAAACTTTTTAAGTTATAGTCGAGATTTTTTGGACGAGGTAGGGTCGGAAGATTCTTTTGGGCGGACAATATGGGCTTTAGGATATATGCTTAATAATGCACCCAACGCCTCTTATTATCAAATTGGAAGACTTATGTTCGATGAAGCAATTCCTGCTTTTGAGAACCTAAAATCCATACGAAGTATTGCCAATACTATGATTGGCGTTTGTTACTACTTAAAAGGGAATATGTCGGACGAAATAATGATTGAAAGATTAAGAAACCTAACCTATGTTCTAGTAAAACATTATCAAGCAAATTCACACGATAGCTGGAATTGGTACGAACAGTTATTGGCTTACGATAATGCCATACTCCCCTTGGCAATGCTTCACGCAACAGAGATTCTGAACGACGACGAAGTGCGAAAAGTTGCCTTCGATTCCATGAATTTCCTAATTGCCCACACCATGAATAAGGGTTTTTTATCGATTATAGGGAACGAAAAATGGTTTAAAAAAGAGGGCGACCGTTCCGTATTTGCGCAACAGCCAATCGATGCTATGGGCATGGTTCTAATGTTCCGACAGGCATATAAAATTACAGACGATAAACAATATCTAAGTAAATTATTTAAATCATTCAAATGGTTTCTTGGAGAAAACGACTTGCGAATGAGCCTCTTTAACCATGAAACACAAGGTTGTTTCGATGGTCTCGAAAGTTATGGTATAAATCAGAATCAAGGTGCCGAGAGTACGTTGGCCTATTTAATTTCATACTTAAATGTACTGAAAGCACATGAAGATTATTACCGTAAAGATTAAATGTAAACCTGAACGAATATGAAAAACAGATTAATAAAAAGATATTCCAATAATCCCATTCTCACAAAAGATGATATTCCGTATCCAGTGGCAACAGTTCACAATGCAGGAATGGTGAAATACAACGACGAATACATAATGCTTTTTAGATCTCATAATCTAAACGGACGGAGTATTATTGGGAAAGCGGTGAGCACCAATGGTTTTAACTTTACCGTTGATCCAGAGCCCTTTATAATACCTGCCACCGAGGGAGTTTTCAAAACATACGAAGCCTATGGCGTTGAAGATCCCCGAATTGTATTTATAGATGGTGAATATATAATTACTTATAGTGCTTATTCTCAGCACGGTGTGCGCATTGGTCTGGCAAAAACCAAGGATTTCCGTTCCGTAGAGCGGTTTTCAATGATTACCGAAGCTGATTATAGAAACGTAGTGATTTTCCCGGAGAAATTTAATGGATTGTATGCACGGCTCGACCGTCCTCACTCCGACATTTCGCCGTGGGCAATTTGGATCTCCTTTTCACCCGATTTACGTTATTGGGGTGATTCGGAGCTGATTATGAAACCCTTGCAATATCATTGGGATGAAATGAAAATTGGACCCGGTGCAACGCCCATAAAGACGCCACGCGGATGGCTCAATATTTATCATGGGGTTTTTCCCACCATGGCGGGCAGTGTATATCGGTTAGGCGTTGCTTTGCACGATTTAGACAATCCAGCAAAAATAATTGCCGTGGGCGATGAATGGATTCTCCAGCCCGAGGAAACCTACGAAATCACGGGCTATGTTCCCAACGTTGTTTTTTCGTGTGGCGCAATTCCCGAACCCGATGGAAGCGTAAAAATATATTGGGGCGCAGCCGATACCGTTATGTGCGTGGGAACGGCAAACATAGAGGAACTGGTGGATCATTGTCTCAATAATAGCAGAAGTGCCTTGTGAAAATAGATTCCTCTTTTGCAGAGCAGCAACCTTATAAAACTCTTTTAAAATCAATTTCTAAAAGGATTAACATATTAACAGACAATCAATAAAAAATATAAATAAATGAAAGTTGGTATTTTAGCACCCATAGCATGGCGCACGCCTCCCTTAAAATATGGTCCTTGGGAACAGGTAGCATCCAATATTGCCGAAGGATTAGTGAAAAAGGGCGTTGAGGTAACGTTGTTTGCCACCGGTAATTCACACACAAATGGAAAGTTGCAATATGTTTCAAAAACGGCATACGCTGAAGATCAATCGCTTGATCCTAAAGTGTGGGAGTGCCTGCATATTAGCAATATAATGGAGCAAGCATCCAAGTTTGATATCATTCACAACAATTTCGATTTTCTTCCACTTACGTATTCTAAATTAATCAAAACGCCCATGGTTACAACTATTCATGGGTTTTCGTCTGAGAAAATAATCCCAGTATATAAAAAATACAACAATAATAATTTTTACGTCTCCATCAGTAATTCCGACCGAAATACTGAACTCGATTATATTGCCACGGTTTATAACGGAATAGACAGTAAGGATTTTACGTTTAATCCCAACCCCAAAGATTATTTGCTGTTTTTTGGAAGAATACATCCGGAGAAAGGAGCATGGGAAGCCATTCAGATTGCAAAAAAGGCAAACAAGAAATTAATAATCTCAGGGTTGATTCAGGATGAAGCCTATTTCGACCAGAAGGTTAAACCCTTTGTCAATAATACTGACATTGTGTATGTTGGCAATTCAGGACCAAAAGAGAGAGATATATTGTTGGGAGAGGCGGCAGCGTTGTTGCATCCCATTAGTTTTGACGAACCCTTTGGCTTGAGCGTGGCAGAGTCCATGTTTTGTGGAACACCCGTTGTTGCATTTAGCAGGGGATCAATGCCCGAGTTAATTGATGATTCTAAAACCGGATTCCTTGTAAACACCGTTGACCAGGCCGTTGAGTCTTTAAATAAAATAGATGCCATTTCTAGAAAGCATTGTCGCGAATGGGCAATGTTAAACTTTAGTCTCGAGAAAATGGTGGATGGCTATTTTGATGTTTATCAACAAGTTTTGAAAAAATAAGTAAGGATTTAATTTAATAATTATGGAGAAATTAACGAGTATGAAACAAATCGTAAAGCGCAAAAAAATACGAATCGTAGGCGACAATTCGCGAGTAATTACACTACCTCATATTCCGAGTCAACTACCACGAATAGGCAATATAATACTCCGAGTTTTAGAACTTACTCCACAAGAAGCCGAAAAATTATTGGAGGAGACACTAATGCTCTTTGTTGATCGTCACAAAAATATACAACTGCAACTATTACGACACTACGACAAAATATCGGAATATATTCCACAAAGCTCCATAATTAGCAAAACACAGAAACTGCTTATTGGAGCGTACCTTACCATGGAGTACTCCATTGAATCGGCGGCACTGTTTAATCCATCCATTGTGGCGCATCCCGATCAAACGTTATTGCCAAAAGGGAGCATGAGATTTATTATGAGTTTGCGAGCAACGGGCGAAGGGCATATTTCTTCCATCGTTTTTAGAAGTGGAACAGTGGATAAAAACTTCGTCTTTAATCTTGATACCGTTTCAGAATACGTTGAAACACCAGCCATGGTTCACGACCCATTCTATGATAATAGTTTGTTTCAGATGAAGTTACAAGACCTAAAAGCATGGAACGAAACAAGTCAAATTATAATGAATAAGCTGGGTGGTTTTTTTACGTATGCCGAGTTAAAATTAAGCATACAAGAGGTGTACTCAAATCCTGATTTTGAAACACACCATTGGACAATTAACGTTATTAATTGGCTTGCCGACTCGAATTATAAAGTAAAATTTGATGACGAAACAAATATTGGCGAACGGGTAATATTTCCTGTATCATCCAATGAGAGCAAAGGTCTTGAGGATGCTCGTTTTGTTAAATTTACGCAGGATGATGGGGAAGAAATCTATTATGCAACCTACACGGCATTTAATGGGCATAGTATTTTGTCGCAGCTCATTGAGACCCAGGATTTTCAAACCTTTAAGATTATTACCCTCAATGGAGAAGGAGTGAAAGACAAAGGAATGGCACTTTTCCCTAGAAAAGTGAATGGAAAATATGCTATGCTCTCGCGGCAGGATGGTGAGAACAATTATATAATGTTTTCCGACAACTTGCACTTCTGGCATGAGGCAACCCTCATTCAAGAACCCCAACAACCATGGGAATTTGTACAAATTGGAAACTGTGGTTCACCCATCGAAACCGATAAAGGCTGGTTGGTGCTAACACACGGCGTGGGGAATATGCGTCAGTATTCCATTGGAGCGATTCTATTGGATTTAGACGACCCCACAAAAATAATTGCCCGTTTAGAGGAACCCCTATTATCGGCAAACGAAGAGGAACGTGAAGGATATGTCCCGAATGTTATTTATTCATGCGGGGCAATGATATTTAAGGAAAATTTGATTCTTCCCTATGCCGCCTCTGATATTGCATGTCGTATAGCTACCGTGAATTTGGAAGGCCTGTTTGAAAAAATGAAGTTTGCCCCTAAGGAAAATTTATAAACAACCTTTCGAACATAATGTAATTGCAAATAGAGAGGCATTCCCGCCAATCGATTTTCAAAACCCATTTTATTTATCCGTAGAGACGCAAAATTTTGCGTCTCTTTTCGGTTTGTGCCTCTTTTCATTTTCGCCACATTGAGATAAGAATATGACGATTTTTTGTTTGTAGTTCGCTATATTTGTCCTACAAAATTTGAACTTGTTGTTTGAAATTGATACAAAATAATGTAAAACGATAAAAGATATGAGAAATTTTTTCACCGTATTTATTCTAATGCTTCCTCTGCTTTCCCTTGGACAAAGCATCGACGACATTCAGAAAGAGGTTAAAGCGTTGCGCGAATACAATGTAAATTTAACTCACACGCTCGATGTGTTACAAAAAAACATGGATGATCTGTTGTGGTTTAGCCGTTTACAAGATGTGGCCCATGTCGATAAGGTCTATATGTACGGTCCGCCTCCAGCAAATATTCCCAGCGAAACAGCGCGGGGAGCAAAGAACCCGGTGAAATTTTGGTCCTATGTTTTCGTGCCAAAAGGGATTGACGTTTCCAAGAAATATCCGTTACTGGTTTTCCCACATGGGGGCGTACATGGCGATTTTACAACTTATTATTATCATATTATCTGCGAATTAATGGCGCAGGGCTATATCGTTGTTGCGCCTGAATATAGAGGCAGTACGGGATACGGACGAGCTCTTTATGAGCAAATTGATTATGGCGGACTCGAAATTCAGGACACCTACGCCAGCCGCAACTATATGATTGAACACTACGAGTTTATTGATAAAAACCGTGTGGGGATATTAGGCTGGAGTCATGGAGGTTTGATTTCGTTGATGAATGTTTTTGAATATCCAAAGGATTATAAGTGCGTTTTTGCCGGAGTTCCCGTTTCTGATTTAATAGCTCGAATGGGGTATATGGAAAGCGACTATCTGGAGCTTTACTCGGCCGATTATCACATCGGGAAAACAGTGCACGAGAATATCGAGGAGTATAAACGTAGATCGCCTGCTTGGAATGCTCATAAACTGCAAACGCCATTGCTTATTCACACCAACACCAACGACGACGACGTAGATGTACTGGAGGTCGAACACTTGATAAAATCGTTGAAGGCTGAGGGTAAAAAGTTTGATTATGAGATATTTAAGGATATACCCGGCGGACATTCGTTCGACAGAATGGACACTATGCACGCCAAACAAACTCGGTTAAAAATCTACTCATTCCTTGCAAAACATTTGAATCCGCCCATAGTTTTAAAAACGGTAAATGATATTAACCGCGCCGCCTATCGTTAAATTCCTATTCTTGTTTGGTGAAAATCGAACCAACTGAAACGCTCATAAAGATTCGGTTCCGACGAATTTTTTTGGTTTGCGGCTACCACATGGTGGTGTCGTGATCCTTGAAAATTCGATGCGACTCAACGACTCAACAAATCGACCCTTCAACAATTATCCCCTTGACCATCACTGTTTTTGGCAGATTGTAGGATAGGACATCAAAAAAAAGAATCAGCCAAATTCCTTAAAACTTATGAGTCTCTAAAAAAAAAATATTACTTTCGTAAATTAAAGTAATGTAAACTTAATGATAATGGACGAAGACCCGTATTATAATAAGTTGAAAGAGTTTAAATCTCTGTAAGGAACTTAGTGTCTCCTTGCAGAATAAAAAGTTAGGAGAGACATTAATATGGTTGAAATTGATACCAATTTCCGCGAACTTATTAAAAATAAGGAGTGGAAAGAGTTAAAGGACTTCGCAAATGAATTGGATGCTGTTCAGCTGGCAAGGCTTATAGAAGATGTATCTGAGGGCGACGAAGTTATTCTTTTTAGATTAATAAACAGAAAACTTTCCAAAGAGGTTTTTCAACTTCTTTCTTTCTCAAAACAAGAGCAAATTATTGAAGGATTGGTCCAAAATGGACGAAAACTTTCCAATTTAATTAATGACCTTGAGCCCGATGATAGAACCGCTTTTTTTGAAGAGCTCCCTGGTAAAATTACGCAACGATTAATTCAACTTCTTTCTCCTGAAGAGCGCAAAATTGCAGTTCAACTTCTGGGTTATCCCGAAAACAGTATCGGACGGCTGATGACCCCGGAGTATGTCGCAGTTAAACCTACCGACACAATTACCTCTACCTTTGAGCATATTCGGACATACGGAAAAGATTCGGAAACGCTAAACGTCATATACATTGTCGATACAGAGTGGAAATTAATTGACGATATAAAAATCAAAGAAATTCTGCTTGCCTCTCCAAATCAGAAAATTGAAGAGTTGATGGACTTTCATTTTATAGCTCTCAATGCATCTGATGATCAGGAAGTTGCCGTAAAAACATTTCGGGATTACGACCGAGTTGCCTTGCCCGTTATTAATGCCGAAGGAGTGTTAATAGGCATTGTTACAGTCGATGATATCATGGACGTGGAAGAGGAGGAGTCAACCGAAGATTTTCAGAAATTTGGTTCCCTGCACTCCGCAATTACGGATCCATTGCGAGCTCGTGTTTTTAATTTGTACAAAAATCGTATTTTTTGGTTACTGGCGTTGGTTTTTATGAATGTCTTTTCCGGTTCGGCAATTTCAAGTTTCGAAGAGGTAATTCAATCCATGGTATCGTTGGTTTTCTTTTTGCCCCTTTTAATTGACAGTGGCGGAAACGCAGGTGCACAGTCGGCCACTTTAATGATTCGCTCTTTGGCAGTTGGGGATGTGAAGTTATCCGACTGGCATAAATTAATCGGGAAGGAGTTGATCGTTTCGGTACTATTAGGCGTTACAATGGCTATGGGCGCCGCTCTTATTGCCCGTTTTAGAGCGCCTGAAATAATCCTTGTAGTCTCCGTATCCATGATTTTGATTGTACTTACGGGTAGTTTAATTGGACTACTACTGCCTTTTATTTTCACAAAGCTAAAAATTGACCCAGCAACAGCGAGTGCTCCTCTAATTACCTCAATAGCTGATATTTGTGGAGTTCTAATTTATTTCTCCATAGCGTCGTTGTGGCTTTTGTGATTTAGAAAACGAAATAGTAAAAGGCGCATATAAACCAGATAAAATGAGGATTATCCAATTCACACCTACGCCTATCTGAAAAATAGCATGTAAATTATCCTGAAATTCGAACAATAATCTGTACCTTAGGTTATTGGATGTATTAAAAAACAAAAATAATGAGTGTAAAATTGGTGTCCAAATTTATAATAATGGGATGTTTTTGTCTATCAATAACCTCCTGTACCATGAATAACTCAAAATCGGAACAAACAAAGAGTAAAGATAACCTTGTGGCGATCACCAACTGGGAAAATCAAAAGTTTTCCATGTTTATCCATTGGGGACTTTATTCCATTCCCGCCGGGGTTTGGAACGGTCAGAAAATCAGTGGCTACAGTGAGCAGATAAAGGGGCATGCAAAAATATCAACCGCCGAATATCGAAAATTGGCCGATCAATTTAATCCAACGCTTTGGGATGCCGATTCGGTTGCTTTATTGGCCAAGAAAGCGGGAATGAAATCCATTGTTATAACTGCAAAGCATCATGATGGCTTTTGTATGTTCGATTCCAAATATACAACCTTCGATGTGGTCGATGCAACGCCATACAAAAAGGATGTTCTTGCTGATTTGTCAGCGGCATGCCAACGTCATAATCTCAAATTTGGCGTTTATTTTTCGCTCATTGACTGGGATTACGAAGCAGCAGCACCTTTTGTATCCGTCCGCAATTCCGACTCGATACCTCCTTTGCATCATACTTATAATTTGAATCAGGTTGAAGAACTGTTGACGAACTATGGCGAGATTTCGGAAATTTGGTTCGACATGGGCGCTCCAACATTTAATCAGAGTAAAGAAATAGCCACACTTGTAAAAAAACTGCAACCCAATTGCCTCATTAGTGGAAGGTTATGGAACGATCAGGGCGATTTTGTTGTCATGGGCGATAATCATAAACCCAATTTTAAAATGGGCGTTCCTTGGCAAACTCCGGCTTCCATGTTTCGTGAAACTTGGAGCTACCGCTCTTGGCAGGAGAGACCAAATGTTGAGGATAAAATTGGGGAGAAGATCCACGATTTAATCACTGTTGTAAGCTTGGGGGGCAACTATTTACTCAATATTGGTCCCAAAGGAGATGGAACAATTGTGCCTTTCGAACAACAAGTAATCGAGGAAATTGGCACATGGCTACATCAAAACGGTGAGGCGATATATGGAACAACCGCTACTCCAATTGATCCCCAAAACTGGGGTTTTACAACGGCATGCGAAGGAAAAATCTATCTGCATATTACCAACTATCCTGAAAACAATATACTAACCATTAACGGTTTCAATTCCACGATTCAACGAGCCTATCTTTTGACCGATTCCACCGTTGTATTTCAAAACTCAACCAACAAAGTAGGGCTAGAGGTTGACTTAACAACCCTTATAAATAGAGATAAATACGCCACTGTTATCGTTCTGGAAAATGACCATGAGCTGCTATATACGCCTGAAAATGCAGTTTATCCAGACACAGAGGGCGCGTTTGTATTAACATCCGAAAATGCAATAAAACTTCACAGTTTTAGCGGACACGATTACTACTCCACAAAATCCACTGTGATTAAAAATCGATGGCATTTAGCTGGGAACACTAAGGAGTTATTTGAAGTAAATCTGGCGTATTTGAGCAAAAACAAGCAGCCGTTACAAATCCGAGTTAACCATAAGAAACTGATTATTCAAACCTCAAATGCTGAAAACAGCGTTAAAAACGACCTTTCTAATCACACCATCCTTAATGTGACTCTAATGTTGAATAAAACCAATGTAATTGAACTCTCTTTTAACGATCAAAGTAATCAGCATAGATGTTTGGACATTGAGGAACTAAAAATTACGATTAAATAGTACCGGTGAGAAGAAGCCCACAGTTTATAAATCACTTAATGCAATAGTTCCTTATTTTCTTGCCACGAATGCACGAATTGTATTGATTATCAGGAATTTGAATCTATATGCACATGATAAACTGAAACCATTGAATGTCAATAAACCACACAAATATTTACCGAACTGTTGTATAAAAGTCAAGTTTTAATTGGTGATAGCCGGTTGGTCAGCACCAATATTTTAGAATCTTTCGGTTCAATATTTCAACCCTTCGATATCTCGAAAAATATTTCCCCCCACAAATAGCGCAGAAAGCGTATTGAAATAACTACTTTTGAGTCCTTTTTTACGGACATTGAATCCGTGAATCAGTTGCTTCACTTATTACGAAAATGAAACGAAAGATAGAACTTTTAGCCCCCGGTGGAGATGTTGATTCCATAAAATCGGCTATTCTTGCCGGCGCCGATGCCATTTACTGTGGTCTGAGTAAGTTTAATGCTAGAAATAGAGCCACAAACATTCGTTTTGAAGATCTTCAGGGCATTTTGCGATTGGCGCACAAGAATCAATGTCAAGTATTTATAACCCTCAATATCATTGTCTTAGATAGTGAAATTCCGGCGGTTATAAAACTTCTGAATCGATTGGTAAATACCAACATCGACGGTATAATTGTTCAGGATTTGGGACTTTTGTATATTGTCTCCAAATATTTTAAAACCCTTAAAATACACGCCTCCACACAATTAACGACTCACAACGAAGGGCAGATTCTGTTTTTAAACAAACTGAATGTCGAACGGATAAATTTGTCGCGAGAACTGAATATTGAGGAGGTCAAAGCACTGACCGCCGTGGGATTGAAGCATCAGATTTTGTCCGAGGTTTTTGTTCATGGTTCGTATTGTCTCTCTTTTTCGGGACTCTGTTATATGAGCGCAGCCAATGGCGCAAACTCAGGCAATCGAGGACGATGCAGTCAACCCTGTCGCGACCAATATGTGACAACCCCTGCTGGGAATGAGTTTCCGTTGAATCTGAAAGATAATTCCGCCTTTTTTGACCTACGGGAATTGTACGATGCCGGAGTCGCTTCGCTCAAAATTGAGGGTCGAATTAAGGAGTTTGAATATGTTTATGGCGTTGTAAATGCTTGGAGAAAGCAGATTACCCAATTTTACGATACCAATACGCTTAGCGACGATAATAGTGCTCTTTATAAGGTCTTTAACCGTGATTTTACCAACGGTTTTTTAATGGGGAAAATCAGTGCCGATATGTTTATCGACAATCCCAAAAGCAATATATTAGAGCATATTGCGCAAGGGAGCAATGGTTTAACGGAGCAAGAAATGGCGAATCAACAAGTGCGCCTTTGCGAGGAGAAAGAGGCAATCCGAAGGTTTGTACAAGACCAAATTAACCAATTCAGTATTGCTAAAATCCCATTGCAAATTAGCATTACTGGACAGTGTGGAGCACCGTTGGTAATATCGTTGAAAAGTTTGGAAACCACTTTTGAGGTGCGCTCCAAAGTCAGCTTAGCCGACAAAGGCTCCGAAGCTCTGAATCCCGAAATGTTGCTCAGCCGACTAAAAATCATCGACGAAACGGATTATTTTATTCAAACCATGGAGTTTGCGCTCAGTAGTAATCTTTTTCTACCGTTTAAAGAGCTCAATTCCCTTAAAAAACGTGTGTTGTTTATTCTAAATGACTCCAAGGAGATGATTGCACCGGTGGAACTTCCTGTGCTACATAGAGATGGACCCCAACATCAAAACCCAACGCTTTCAGTGATTATATCATCACCAACGGATATCGAAATTTGCCGCGATAATGCTGTGGACATCTACTTTCAACTTCCCACTGGTTTTAAAGACCAACAAGCGCAGATGATCCAATTTTTTAACGAAAACAGCAACCTAATACCTTGGTTTCCTTCCATTCTCATTGGCGACGATTACCTTGCAGCCCTTGAATTTCTGGAACAATTGCAACCAAAAACCATGGTCACTAATAACACAGGAATAGCATTTGAAGCCCATAAAATGGGGATTTCGTGGATTGCCGGACCATGCCTAAATATCTCAAATTCATACAGCTTATTGTGTTTAAAAGAGCATTTTAACTGCCATGGTGCATTCCTCTCCAACGAAATAAACCAGAGGCAGATACGGCAGATTCGAAAACCGAACGATTTCAGTTTATATTACACCATATATCAGCCCATGATGCTCATGACGAGCCGGCAATGCTTGTTCTATCAAGTAACTGGATGCGAAAAAAACACCATGGATCAACGTTGCATTCCGCATTGTGAAAAAATCGCCACCCTTACCAATCTGAAAGGGGAGCGGTTCATGGTTGAGAAATCGAAGGGAAATTACCATCGGATTTTCAGTGCTACCAATATGCTCAACATCAATGTGGTTGCCGATGTTGCTGACCATTTTTCAAGTTTCTTCATCGACCTAACCGATATTAAAACTGAAACCATTCTTGCCGTAAACAAACCCACTTTGATTGCTCTTTTTAAACAACATCTGAGTGGTAATTCCCATGCCACCCAACAGATTAAAACCCACATCCAGCCCACTCAAAATAGGCAATACGAACGGGGACTTTAAACGTTGTGAAAACTATTTTGTAAGTTTTGTTGTTTGCCAATTGATTTTGATGAGACAAGTAATACGTTTCATTGTATAAATAAACCTTTCACATTGGTATAAGAACGGTTTGGCTTACATTTTGCGCATGCGATCCCTTTGATAGTAACGGATTGAAAAATCATGCACGATATTAATGGTGTTTGATTTTCATTTTAAACAAATAATTTAATAATAGAAAAATCATAATGAAAACGACAAATCAAAACCCAATAATTGAAGTTAAAAAAATCAACGGAAGCGAGTTTATTTATTTCACTTTCAAAGGAAAATTATTGGAAAAGGATGCCGCCAAGGCTATTGTGCTTTGGAAAAATCACCTCGAAAAGAGCAACATCAGCCCTCCGCATGTGTGGAATTGTATGGAAATGACAGGTTATGAACCCATGGCTCGAATACTTTGGCAAAATGCCATGAAGGAATTAAAATCCAAGATTGGTAAAATTTGGTTAATCTCCGATTCCACCATAATTTTAGCGGGCGCTAAGATATTATCCATGTTCACATCGTTTGAAATCCAGACCGTGAAATCGGAAAAAGAGATTACAAATAGGCTGCAGCCTAAGCTTAGTTAGCGAATATTTATGGACACAATTTCTGCTTATTTATATTGAATAATTCGTAGAGACGTAAAATATTACGTCTCCATATTTTACGTTTCTACAGTAATATCAAACACATCCGTACAGACGCAATAAATAACGTCTCTACATGAAATAACATCGCATAAAAATGAATATTGCTATTATAGGTGGAGGTGCAGCCGGGTTTTTTGCAGCCATTGCAGCAAAAGAGAATTATTCCGATGCCAAGGTTACGATTTTCGAGAAGACACAAAAAGTGCTCTCAAAGGTTAAAGTTTCCGGAGGCGGACGATGCAATGTTACGCACAACTGCTCATCGATTAGCCAACTTTGCAAAGCATTTCCCCGGGGCGAGAAAAGTTTAAAGCGAGCGTTTCAGATATTCGACACCAACAACACCATGGAGTGGTTTCAATCGAGGGGCGTGCCGTTGGTGGTTCAGGACGATCAGTGTGTATTTCCTGAGTCACAGGATTCACAATCGATAATCGACTGTCTTTTACAGGAGGCAAATCAATTGAGAGTTATCATTGAATTGGGAAAGGGAGTGAAGCGTATTGTGCCGTCCGAGAATGGAATCGGCTTAACATTTACCGACGATACATATAAAGACCAACTATTTGACAAGGTAATCGTTACCACCGGAGGATCGCCCAAACAAGAAGGGTTGAATTGGCTCAAAGAGTTGGGTCATTCCATCGAACAACCGGTTCCTTCGCTGTTTACCTTTAATATGCCATCGGAATCCATTACGAAACTCATGGGAATTGTGGTCGAAAATGCACTGGTCAATATTCAGGGAACGAAACTTAAATCCGCAGGCGCACTGTTGGTGACGCATTGGGGAATGAGTGGCCCTGCTATTCTGAAATTATCCTCCTATGGGGCACGACACCTAAGCGAGAAAAAATACAATTTTAATGTTCAGGTAAATTGGGTAAACGAGCCCAACAACGAGGTGGTTTTTGAGTACCTGCAAAGTATTGTGCTTGAGAATCCAAAGAAGATATTGTCAACCATAAAACCCTATTTTTTGCCCGAACGTTTGTGGTTATTTCTATTGCAGAAAAGAGGATTCTCTGCCGACAAAAAGTGGGGCGAAATGGGCTCAAAATCAATTCATAAACTCGTAAGTGTTTTAACCGACGATGTTTACGAAGTGAGCGGGAAAACTACTTTTCGCGACGAGTTTGTTACCTGTGGCGGTGTGAGTTTGCAAAGCATTAACCTAAACACCATGGAGAGCCGCGCGTGCAAAAATCTCTATTTTGCAGGCGAGGTGCTCGATATTGATGCCATTACCGGAGGATTTAATCTGCAGGCAGCTTGGACAACCGGGTTTATTGCTGGAAAACTGTTGTGATTTTTATGATTAAGCGGTTGACTTAGAGTTAGTTATCCTTGTTCTCTTTGTGCACTAAAACCCACAGTTCAACCTCTTCGGTAGAGCGCCATGGTTGTTCGCGGATGCTCTTTTTGGGGGCTGTTTTTATCTTTTTCTTAAACGTTCGTTCCAGTTGAAACCGACCTCCTTCATTAATCTCTTTCTCAATGGGATGCTCGGTAGTTACATTTGTTATTTGTGCTAAATTGGAGAATAAGAGCACGATTTTCCCGTCGGGTAGAAGACGTTTTTTTGCTTCCGTAAAGAATTCAGTAAACAGTGTTTCGTTGTAATAAATAGCTTCGTCAATTTGATCGAGATCGCGTGATTTTGGAAGCCATGGCGGATTAAAAACAATAAGTTCGGTCTCTTTATTCCATTTTCCAAACATATGGCCATGATCCACCTCTATTTTGCGCGACAATTTGGTTTCGCCCATGAATTCTTTTAAACCAACAATGGCATTGGGATTGGTGTCGGTTCCATACACTTTTTGAAAACCATATTGAACCATTTGCAATGCCATTACACCGCAACCGGTTCCCAAATCAATGGCCGATTTTTTTGCGCCTTTGTACCGTTTTAGCCAGTTGTCGAACAGTTCAAGATGTTCAAAACGCGTTGGGAAATAGGTGCCATAATAGGGATGAATTTTATTTCTGAGTCCAGGAATTGTGATTCCATTTTCATACCACTGCCACGAACTATTTAAACCCTGAACCTTAGGAAAAGGCAACAGAAAATGTTCTATTTCGGGATATAATTTTTTCAACCAACCAACGATGGGTGCTTTATTGACCGCCAATTTGTGGTCAACGATCTCAATAAAAATTAAGTTCGAGAGAATTCTATACCGTGCTCTATAGGCACGTTGCTCCTGATATGTTTTGTTGGGAAGTTTTTTCCGTAAATGGGTATGCAACTCTTCGAGAAGGGTTAGTCCGTTGCTATATAAGCCGGTAATAAGAACCGACCTTCCTTTTTCTAAATTACTAATTGTATGTTGTATGTTGCTTGATTGGTCGAAAAATTCCATTTCAACAACGCTAACAATGGGCTCTGGCCGGTTTATTTTTAGGTCACTCATTATCGTATATTCATCTTTGCGTCAAAGGTAGGGAAACTTTTCCCAATCCTGCATATTTTCAATTTGTTGGATAAATTCTTTTTTGTGATGCGGTCATGAAATTTGCAAAAATAACGATGTCTATTGAGATGTTTGTCGAGTCGTTGAGTCGTCGATTTGTTGAGTACACTGTTGATCGCATAATACCAACGGCATCGTCCAACAGATGGTTGAATAAATTTTTGGCAAAGTTGTTATGTCCCTAACTCGTTTTCCTATAATTCCAAATGGCCCAGGTATTGAAAAAGAGGGCAAATCCAATGGTTACAAGAAAATGAACTTTCAGATCGACAAAACCGCTTCCTTTCATTACTACCATGCGCATTACGTCGATAAAATAGGTTACGGGATTAAATCGGGTGATCCATTTTGCCCAGTCGGGCATTCCGTCGATGGGCGTGAAGAGTCCACTCATGAGGAAAAATATCATTAGAAAGAAAAATGCCAACGACATGGCTTGCTGTTGATTGGTGGAATAGGTTGAAATTAACAAACCAATTCCCAAAACGGCAACCAAGTAAATACTTAAATAGGAGTACAATACGGCAATGCTTCCGCGCACAATTACCCCATAAACCGGATACGCCACAATGAACAGTCCAACGCTAAATACAAATACGCCAATAATCCAAAATGGAATCAATTTACCCAAAATAAAATGGTGCTTGCGGATGGGCGTGACGTTGATTTGTTCGATGGTTCCAATCTCTTTTTCGCGTACTAAATTCAAGGCGCACATGTAGGTTCCAACCAGTGTAACTAACATAACCAATATCCCCGGAACCATAAACAGGCGATAGTTCAAATATTTATTGAATCGAAATTGTGACGTTATCTCCATGGATTGGAGGGTTGCATTTTGAGTATTTCCAACCAATTTGGTTCTAATATTTGCGTTAAACTCCATAATAATACGATTCAAATAGACGCTACCCACATTGGCTTTAGCTCCATTTATGGCGTTCACCGCAATAAATAGGTTTCCCGATTGCTCCCGAACCATTTCTCTTTCAAAGTTTTGAGGAATCTGTAAAATTAAATCTGCCTTGTCGTTTTCAATTTGTTGAAACGCGATTTTGTAGGAGTTTCCGGAATCGATAATTTTGAAATATCCCGAAGCGGCAATGGTGGAGGTTAGTTGTTGCGACATGGGCGACAGGTCGTTGTCCACAATGGCAATATTGATGTTTTTGATCTCAAAATCGGCCGCCAACGGCAAAATAAGAAGCTGCATTAATGGAAGCGCAATAATGAGTTTAAGAACGGTTTTATTGCGGAATATTTGAAGAAACTCCTTTTTTAATAGAAATCGTAAGGTTCTCATGATAAGCGAGTTTTGAATTTTTTAAGACTTACTGTCAAAAAGAATAGGGTCATTCCCAATAAAATAAGGGTCTCTTTCCATATGGCGGTGAATCCAAGTCCTTTAATCATAATGTTTTTCACAATAATATAATACCATTTCGACGGAACAATATTGGAAATCACCTGCAAAGCAACCGGCATATTTTCGATTGGGAACATAAATCCCGAAAAGAGGAGCGTTGGAAGCATCATTCCGGCAAGAGCAATTAACATTGCTGTTTGTTGCGATGCGGTGATGTTCGAAATCATTAATCCTATGGATAAAGCGGTGATTATTAGTAAAATGCTTTCAGCAAATAGGAGTATTAAACTTCCTTTTATGGGCAAATCGAGCATAAAGACGCTCAGGAGTAAAATAATAATCAGATTTACAATGGAAAGAACCAGGTAAGGAATTGCTTTTGAGAGGATTACCAACAGCGGATTCATGGGCGATACCAGTAAAATCTCCATGGTTCCCAACTCTTTCTCTTTCACAATACTTACCGATGTCATAAGCACACAAACCAACAGCAAAACCAACGCCATTACTCCGGGGACAAAGTTGGTACTTCCCTTTAAATCAGGATTATAAACCATTTGCATATCGGTGGTAATTTCAAAGGGAATCGATTGATTGTTGAGCAACTCTTTTTGATAACTCATTATTATTTGGGATGCAAAATTGGTTAGTGTAGTTGCCGTATTTGGGTCCGAAGCGTCGGCAACAATTTGAATTTGAGCTCGTTTCTGATGTTGCAGATCGTAGTTAAAGTTGGGCGGAAAGACAATTACAAGTTTCGTTTTGCCATCTTTAAACGCCTCGTCCACTTGATTAATGTTGGTAATCGAATTCCGAACAATAAAGGTCTTTGAAGCGTCAAACTTCTCAATAATTCGTTGCGTTGCCTCGTCTTTCGATAAATCGCAGATTACAATCTCGGCGTTGCTTATTTCGTTGGTCAGGGCAAACCCGAAAAGTAGGATCTGTGCCACGGGCATACCAATCAACAGAAGCATTGCTTTCCAGTCCCGAAAAACGTGAAGGAACTCCTTTTTAACGAATATGATTAATTGTCTCATTGGGTTGATATTAGAATGAATCTTTTTTGGTCATGGTGTAATGTCTTTTTTAGAGATTCAAAGCATTGCTATTATTGCTATTCAGCGACGCAAAGCATTGCTATTCAGAGACGCAAAGCATTGCGTCTGTACGTTAGTCGCCTCGCTTTGCGTTTCGGGCTAGTTTATAAAATACATCGTCCATGGTTTTTGAATTAAATTGTTTTTTGAGGTTCGAAGGGGAGTCAAGCGCCATTATTTCGCCATCAACCATCATGGAAATGCGATTGCAATATTCGGCCTCGTCCATGTAATGTGTTGTTACAAAGATTGTTATGCCTCGGTTGGCGGCCTCGTAAATTAAATCCCAAAACTGTCGTCGGGTAACGGGATCGACACCACCAGTGGGTTCGTCGAGAAATACAATTTTAGGTTCGTGAAAAACGGCAACCGAAAATGCCAACTTCTGTTTCCAGCCCAGAGGCAACGACTCCACAAGCTTGTCTTTCACCTCGTGCATATTGAGTCGTTTGATCAAATCCAAACTCTTGGAGTTGATATCGCGGGTGCGCATTCCATAAATTCCGCCATAAAATCGAATATTTTCGAGTACGGTTAAATCCTCGTAAAGTGAAAATTTCTGACTCATATATCCAATATTTCTCTTTATCTGTTCTGTTTGCGTAAATACATTAAATCCTGCAACGGTGGCTTTTCCGGATGTTGGAATTAATAAACCGCACAACATTTTCATGGCCGTGGTTTTTCCGGCTCCGTTTGCACCTAGAAATCCAAATATTTCGCCTGCCTGAACATCAAAAGTTATTTGACTTACGGCTGTAAAATCTCCAAATTGCTTGGTCAGTTTTTCGGTACTAATTACTATGGGTTGCATCTTGATGTTGCATTAAATGAATAAAACAATCCTCAATGGTTGGTATAATGGGCTCAAAAACAATGGTTTGATGTGATTTAGTGTTCAGATATTCCAACAGCCGTTTCTGATTTTCGTCCGAACTGTTTTTGAAAGTAATATGATGGTTTTCGCCAAAGGCAAACACCGTTTTCACCAATTCATGGGCACGTAAATCGCTGATTAGCAAGCCCATATTTTCGGATCGAATGGCATAAAATTGTTCTTTCATACCATTCATGATATTCTCAGGAGTGTCCACCGACAGAATTGTACCCGATTGAATAAGTGCAATTCGCTCACATAGCGTTGCTTCGTCCATATAGGGTGTCGATACGAAAATGGTAATTCCCTGCGCTTTCAGTGATTTCAGCATTTGCCAAAACTCTTTTCTTGACACTGCATCAACGCCTGTGGTGGGCTCGTCGAGGAACAGAACGGTGGGACGGTGAATTAATGCGCAACTCAGCGCCAGTTTCTGCTTCATTCCGCCCGATAATTTTCCCGCCCGACGGTTTTTAAACGGCTCTATTTGCTGATAAATGTCCTTTATTAAATCGTAATTCTCTTGAATTGACGTATTAAACAACGTGGCAAAGAAATTCAAATTTTCTTCCACCGTAAGGTCTTGATAAAGAGAGAATTTGCCCGGCATATAGCCAATTTTATTGCGAATTTTTTTGTAATCCGAAACCACATCAAATCCATTAACGGTGGCGGAGCCAGAGTCGGGCAGGAGCAGCGTGGTTAGAATTCTAAAAAGTGATGTTTTTCCTGCACCGTCGGGACCAATTAAACCAAACAATTCTCCTTCCGAAACCTCTAACGAAATGTTTTTCAATGCCTTAATGTCGCCATATGATTTGGAAATGTTTGTAATGGACAATTGAGAATCGAGGGTTGACAATGTATTTTCAGACCTATCGTTATTTGTTTCCATTGGAGTTTTTATTTAGGATTATGTTTTGTTATTGTGTTGGCAAATGTTGCGGTGCGCTGCACCTAATTTATTTTCCTATTTGGTTTTGCTACAAATGTTTTGGTGCTATACGCCTTTGAATACGTTTATCGTAATTTTTGCTACAGAGGTTGAGATTTGTTGTAATTCTTCTGTTTTGTTTGAGAAGCATTTTTTTTCGCCGCTACATCATAGACATGATTTATTTGGTCTCTACATTCCAGACGCAAAATATTACGTCTCTACATTCCAGACGCAAAATATTGCGTCTCTACGGGAACTTTCCATTTTCAACTTTTCCCTTTTCACTTTCCCCTTTCTTCTTTCAACTTGTCACTTGTCACTTGTCACTTGTCACTTCTCACTTGTAACTTGTCACTTGTCACTTGTCACTTGTCACTTGTCACTTCTCACTTTTCACTTTCCCCTTTCAACCGCACCCCTCCATGCATTCCGATTTTAAACGTTCCATTGTTTTTTACCAAAACTTTAATGGCATAAACCATGTTTGCTCGTTCGTCTTTGGTTTGAATCGATTTTGGGGTAAACTCGGCGCGGTTGCTAATCCAAGTTACAATTCCTTCTGTGTAATGCGTCTCTCCGTTTGCAGCATCGGTGGTAACGGTGATTTT
>Ga0265295_1003155_pt1 | contig 24581 bp, 21 predicted proteins | sample Munlansysbiofilm_FD_192503 | JGI IMG/M metagenome (GOLD analysis project Ga0265295, IMG submission 192503) | Leachate microbial communities from a municipal landfill in Southern Ontario, Canada - Methane capture system biofilm | ecosystem: Engineered > Solid waste > Landfill > Unclassified ... | reverse complement strand
TTTAGAATAGACCTCAGACGGTGTTCGATAGCCTAAGCTCTGGTGCAGTATCTCCATTTTTCTTACGGGGATAGATCGCCTGAAGCCCCATCCGCCTGAAAAGCCTTCTGACTCGCTTGGGATTTACCTCATAGCCCCGAGCCCTTAACCAGGCGGTCATCCTCCTTACCCCATAAAACGGCGACTTAGTATATTGCTCATCCATCAAGCCCATGAGCTCAAGGTTATAGTCATCATCGGCTACTGAGTTGTAATAATATGAGGACCTCCAGAGATCCAATAGTTCACACTGCCTGGCCACTGACACCTTCCTATTATCCTTTTCCACCAGCCGTCTCTTTTCCTCTACTGAAGCTGCTGAAATTTTTTTTTAAGCCAATCGTTCTCTACCTTGAGCTGCCCTATCTGCTGATACAACTCCGCCTCTAACTCGTCCCGCTCCTCCTCTGTCTTCTTCCTCCGGTCTGAAAATATCCCGGGTAATACATCCAGCAAATGTTCCTTCTACTGACGTACCTGATTAGGATGTACCCCATACTCACTGGCTACCTGGGAAACGGTCTTCTCCCCTTTGACCGCCTCCAGCGCCACCCGTGCCTTAAAGGTTGCTTCATACTGGCCATTTTACCATACCTCCTATTGAGAGTTATGGCAGGCCATTTCGCACCTTATTGCCTTGTCCAGTTTTCGGGGAGCATTTCACATCCTCGTTTCTAACCATCTTAGTTCTAATAAAGTATTCTTCTCCCCATTTAAGAGTTAAATAGGGGGCGCTTGGAAAGGGAATATAAAAGCTACCCTGATATGGCAGAGAAGGAAGGAGAAAGACCAGAACCTCATTCTCCTGGCTTAAATTTATTATATTCAATATAATCAGCTCTCTTCTCCTTTGAACTTGATGTTTTAATCTTTTCACCCGAGCCTATAATACCTGGCAGAGTTATGGCAGGCCAGGATGCACCTTATTAATTTGCCTGGTTTTGGTGGTTTTTTTCATTCTTAAGATTCCATGTTAGGCTAAATCTTTTTAATATCGAATAACCCTCAATATCGTAATCTTCAGCATATAGCTTGCCATTTTTTATCATGAAGCTGTCTTGCTTCAAGGAAATCTCCCGGCTAACTTTCAAAGCTATTCTGGTCAGATAGCGGCCTTCTGGATCAAAAATGTCAAAAAGATAATTTCCTGTGGCTTCTTCTTTCTCAAAGGTCTTAACAAAAAGACGTCCCGAATCGTCGGCAAAGAAGTAATCAAAGGCGGGAAACGAAGCTCTGAAATTATGGCCTTCTTTTGGAAATCCTCTTGGCAGGCTATCAAGATACTTTGATTTCCAGTCGGCAGTCAGCGGCCAGGGCTTATATTCCTTTTCTATTATCCTGATTATTTTGCCTTGTTGATCGGCTAAATGGATTCTGTATTCTGATGAAAATCCCCAGGCGAGAATATGACCGGAGATAAGAGCATATCTGAGCCGTGGCGGCGGGGTTGTCCTTTCCTCTTCCACACTGATGATATTCTCAAAGCTTTCATAAGGAGGGAGTGCCCTATAAATCTTTTCTTTTCCATCGAATTCAGACCTGTACAGGTAAAGGCGGCTATCGGCATCCATTAAAACATCGCTGAATAAGAAGATCGGATTCTTTAATTCATAGAGAAATTTGCCTTCAGGAGAAAAGAATTTTAAAGAGTTGGCTGAAACTATAATCTCTTTAGAAGGCGTCAATTGAATCTTAGAGGGTGGTACAGTGAATTCTCCAGGTCCCTGACCTCTTCTTCCCATACTTCTCAAGTATTGACCATTATTATCAAAGACTTTTAAGCAATAATTCTTGCTGTCACCCACATAAATATTGCCATCATTATCAACGGTATAACAACTGATTTCACCAATCCGGGCCTCTTCCGGCCAGCTGGCTGTTCCTATGGATATTTCTTCAACCAATTCGAGGATTGTCTTTTCATACATCGGCCGGGAAGGATTTTTGACTACCGTGATTCCGTTCTCAATTTTTGTTACTCCCTTCCACTGGCCTTCTTTATGACCGGAGCAGGATGTAAAAATCAAAATAAGACAGAATACTGAAGGGACATACCATCTAGTATTGTTCATTGCCCTACAAACGGAGAATATAAACAGAATAGGTTTTTGGATATAGCTCCATGAACAAAATTATGAGTTAAGATTGTGCAATCAATACATCCATATCTATATTCACAATTTTTGCATGTTTCCATCTTATCCTTGGTCAGATACCAATAATTGTCCAAAAGGCCTCTTCTAAGAATCTCTCCAGGAGTATCATCATTTGAATAAACGTTCCCTATAAGGTGAGACCTCGCCATTTGACATGGTATTATATCTCCACTTAGTGTCACGCATAATTTGCCGAAGAGGCACTGATTAATTCTTTTATTAGCGAGATATAACCCGTAATCTATTTTTGTCATTTTTTTGATGTGTGTGTGTAAGCTGACGCAAAGCTACTTTCATATATATTACCCTTAAAGTTTCCTATTATGGGATAAATAAAATCTATCTTATACTGTTTAATTGATAGTCCTTTGTCCTGCTCCCCAATCTTCTTGTACAGCTTATCTATCAACTCCTTCATTTCTTCTACCTCAGGCTCCTGCTTCCTTGAAAACACACCCGCTACGTTCTCTAAGAGCTGCTTTTCCCACTTCATTATCCGGTTAGGATGAACCTCAAACTGAGCTGCTATCTCAGAAATGGTCTTTTGTCCTTTAACCGCCTCCAACGCCACCCTGGCTTTGAATTGGTCATCGTAAGTCTTCCGTTTTTTCATCTGTGTTTCCTCCTATCATATTCTTAGGAAACACATTTTATTTTGCGACCACTTTTGGTCTGAACTGACTAGACGATTATACCTTCTCCCAGGATGAAATGGCTACCACCGCGATCCTTGACCGGCTATTCCATAAGTCCCATCTCTTCAACATCGATGGACACAGCTACCGGCTAAAAAACCTGAACCTGAAACTCAAGCCGCCTGCCAGCGAGGAGGTTAAGTAAAAAATACCTCTTATCATCCTACCTACCAGTGCCGTCGGCCTCGTAAAACAAGGCGCCGATCTACCTCGTAATACTAGACGCCTATTGACAAACGAAGGCTGCTAGCTGTCGGAACGTAGCAACGCTAGGCATTATTTCCTTGTCCTCCAGGCTGGCCACCATTGGAACACCCAACTTATGCACTTGTAACTCAAACATCTTAGTAACGCAGATTCGCACCGGAAGTTAGGCAATAGACTACCTTCCATTGTTTGAACAGGGGCAATCAACATTATAAATAGGCGACAACCTCGGCTGTTGAATTTAATCCTTGCCTGGTTCTTTGCCTGAATTAAATTCAACTAACTTTTTCCAATTAATTACACCGTTCGCGCAAAACTCAGCTATAAATTGCTGGGTGAACTTATTGATGATGCTTGAATAGGCCTCCTGGAATTCATCATTTCTCTTTTTTGCTTCATGCCCGAGAGGTTCAATTATATCAATATATAAAGAACTATCACCAGAGATAAACTCCCAGAAAAGCTGCCCGCATAACTTCTGGTAATCACCTTTATCTGGTTTATCATCCTTTCCATAGCAGCAGCCATTTACAGCTTCTATGTTTGTGTATGCTCCAGATGACCGCAGCACGCGTTTAGCCTTTCGAAAGTCATCCTTCATTTTGGCAATTTGGCGGCTATTGCCCCAGTTTGGGCCTGATTTTATAGATATTATATATAAAACATGGCCTTTGCGAAACTGAAGGTCTATGCCTTCTGCGGCTGACTTAATTCCACCATAAACCTTATTACAGATAAAGATGGCCAGACCTTCGAGAAACTCACCGAAAATAGCCTCCTCTTGTGACGATAAATGTGCATCTAACAGCGATTTGATGAGGTCCTGAGCCTGAAGAATGTTCTTAGCCCTGAACAAATAGGGATTTTTACGCTTTAGTACCTTATCAAGCCTAAGTGCCTGCAGACTTTTTAATCTCCTCGAATGGAAGCTCGAGATGTTGTTGTTTATGTACTTCTGGACCTCGTTTAAGTTTAGTTTTGCCATTTATCCTCTTTCTTATGGTTTGGACCAATGAGTCTCGTGCGGCTTCACAATATTTTTCGTTAGTATCAATTCCAACATACCATCTGCCGAGATCCCTGGCAGCCAGAGCTGTAGTTCCGGAACCAAGAAAAGGATCGAGCACAATGTCTCCAGGGTCGGTAAAGAGCCGTATAAACCATTCTGGCAACCAGTAGGGGAAGACCGCACTGTGGTTGCGATTGGAACATTCTGTTGCACCATAAAGGACGTTGGTCGGATAGACCATCTCCCGGCCCAGCCAATTGGAGATATTTTTTCCGAAGCCGCTGCCCGCTCTGGATTCATCCCGACGCTTATCAGTCTGGCTTAACTTTCGCAATCTGGTCTCTGCCCAATCACCCATTGGTACCATCACTGCTTCCTGGCGCATTTTAAAATGAGAGCTCTTGTTAAATTGAAGCAATCTTTCCCAAGCATCACGAAAGCGGTTTGGCCATTTGCCTGGATAGCAATTTTTTTTATGCCAGATGAATTCTTCTGTCCAGAGCCATCCCTGGCTGCGCATTCCTTTTATTAAGTCTAAAACATAAGTATGCCGCTCGCCATTTATTACTTTTTCTTTGATATTTAAGATAAATGTCCCGCTTGGTTTTAAGACCCTGAGAAACTCAGCAGTCCGATCAAGTAACCAGGCGGCAAACCTATCCGCTGGTATTCCTCCATAGACACGCTTCCTTGCCTCAGCATAAGGAGGAGAAGTAACAATCAAATCAAAATAATTGTCAGGGTAGTAGTCACGAAGGACATCCCGGCAATCTCCGCACCAGATGGCATTTAACAGGTTTTTTGAATCAAGTTCAGTTGAATGAACTGCATTATGTGTCACAGAGTATGTAAATAAACTCACTTTTGTTTCTTCTGGTCTCGGGATGATTTTAATTGGTGGCTTTGGCATTTCAGCTGGACCTCCTCAAATTTGTTACTTGCTGGTAATTTCCGAATAGAAATAACTTCTTCAATTTGCCCCTCGACTAATCCTAAGAAAGTATAAATTGAAGGTTACAATATGTCAAATAGACGAATAGCCTCATCTAAAATCTACCTGAAACTGATTCGTTGCTTCATGAGAAAATCTACACGAAAATCTTTTGCTTTCTGGCTGAGAATGAAGCTATATTTAGTGGAGAGATTAGCCAGGGAGCAAAGAGATGGGTTTATACTGATTAAGGAGGTGTCAGGATGAGAATTCCTTTATATCAGGTAGATGCTTTTTCCAACCGGGTATTCGGCGGCAATCCCGCGGCTGTGTGTCTCCTTCAGCCCTGCCAGGGGTAGAAAATATGATTTTGTTTCCAGGTATTTTGCTCCTGATATTGGTGTGCCAGAAGACCCTGTTAAACCGGTTCAGCCCATTGTACTTTAATTCCATATTGATCTGAGAAGCTCGGGAAGGAACATCTCAGAGGCTATCAACTTTCAAAACGGGGAGGAGAAATATTTTGCCGTTACCAGGGAGAACGGGTTCAAATATCAGGTCAGGCTGCTCTGTATGCCAAAGGTGAGATCTGGCTATAGAGCTGGAATATATATAGGGAAATTAGGGGAATCTGGCTTAGCTGCCCTGGGCATCGGGATCATACCCTGGTATTTCCTTTTCTCCCCTGGATTTTATGTCCTAACCTGATTGAGAAAAATACTTGACAAAAGGTGTTTTTTTTATTCCCCTAATAAAGGGGAGGAGATTAAAAAAACCTAAAATATGTGTAAGGGGGTGCAACATGCAAAAAAAATGTCTTCACTCTTTGTCATGATTCTCATTCTTTTGAGAATCATGATGAGCATATTAAATTTCAGTGTCAAAGCTTATGCCAGAGCTCCAATATATGGGACGATAACATGTGGAGACGGGACCCTGGCGGAGGGAGTGTGGTACTTAGCCGGAAGATATATTGGAACCTGGGGTGGAAGTGGCTATTACTGTTGTGTGGATCTATCTAACTGTGTTATAGTTTTTGCCAATTAAGCATTGGGGATAAACTCCTTCCCATTAGGAGATCAAAATGAGAAAGCTGGCTTTTATAAGCGCTGTTCTAATTTTTTCAAATCTCTGCTTTGCCTGGGATATAAAGTTCATCAAAAAAATCCCCGTAGAGGATGGAGTGTTATTTAATTCCGCGGGCTTTGTTGTCCTTGAAGATGGAAATTTTCTTTTTACTGACTTTAAAGATAAAGAGAATCAAATAAAGATTTTCAATGAGGACGGCAAACTGATCAGGGCCTGGGGCAAAATGGGCCCAGGCCCTGACGAATTCGGTGGATTGGGTTTCTTAGATTATCAGAAACCATACCTGGCGGTGGCCGATGCGGGAAGACATAGAATCAGCGTATTTGAGAAACTCAAAAACTATGAGTTTAAAAAAATAGGCGATATTTTAGCCTGGGAGCAAGAGGGAACCATAAAAATCTACCAGAAAAACATCCTGATGCACGGGTATATTGTGTCGCCAGAGGGGAAAAAATACAAACTTTTTATGAGAGATTGGAGTGGCCGGAAGACAGAATATATTTTGCCTATTGAACATGATTATGGGGCCAAGTCAATGAGTGAATACCAAAAGATCAAGGAAGAGCTTGATTTTTCTCTCCCTCTGGCCTTCATGGATATTTATGAAGATACGTTATTTTATGTGAGGGATGTGAGGTTAAGAGTGGTCAAGATTGACTTGAAGTCAAAAAAGATAGGAGTCATAGGAAAAGAACCTAAGAATTTCAGAGTTAAGCCCATAGATAAGAAAACAAAGAAAATAGTGATGGATCGCCAAAATCCAAAGGGTAAAGAACTGCTGGAGGAAATTGTCACCAAACGCTCTTTTGCCAGTGGCCTTTTTGCCGGCAAAGATTTTGTCGCTGTTATCTATGTGAACAGAGAGAAAAAAATCGATGGCAATCCCTATTGGATTCCTTACATTCAGATTTATGATCATTCAGGCCAAGTCTTGCATGAACAATCCCTGGCTCCATTTTTTTCCGAGGACAGGCTTATCCCGCTGTATTATCTAAAAGACAAAGGCCTCCTTTATTTATGTTCAATTACCAGTAGTGAAGCAGCCTATCAATATGAGATATACAAATACTCTGTCGAGCAATGAAGAAACATTTTTTCATTCTAGCTGGAGTTGTTATTCTTTTTTAAGCAGTTTGATATATCGGGAAAAGGTGACTCCCATAACAATAGATTTTCCCCTAAGGCAATTGGAACAGATATCTTCAGCCAAAACGGAGTTGAATCTAATTCTGTTTTTCTCACTAAAGAACTGTCCTCCCTGTCTAAGGGTTATAGATTTTCTCAATAATCCTCCGGGCGGCACGAGAGTTATTGGCGTTGTGCCGGAGAAAGAACTGCCGCTCTTAGACGAAATAAGGCAGACCACTGGAGCCAGATTCCCCATTCATAGCTCGAGAAAGTTAAAAAAATATTGCCCCATATACGCGCCAACGTTGTATGGAGTTGGACCTGACGGAACTATCTATTTTAGGCTTCCCTGCATTGGGACGGAGGAGGCTTATCTTCCAGGCTACTTATCTGAATTTATGCGGAAAGCATCCTATTTGCTTATCGGACCGGGAAGAAGATAGAAAAATAATCATAAGTTACTTTGCTAAAAATATTTTTCTTGATTTTTTGACAAAGACGCAGGGAAAACGATATATATTATATGATTTCAGCGGATATTTTTAAGGTATTAATTTACTTGTCCTGAGGAGGTGGGGTGCCTCTAAGAAATAGAGGTTATCCCGAGGAAGGAGGTGTTATGCCTTTCATCCTGCGTTTAATCATTAATATGGTGGCGGTTTTGATCATCTCTTATCTCTTTCCAAAGATGATCCATGTTGACGGTTTTTTAGCTGCTCTGGTGGCCGCTTTTCTCTTAGGGATCGTCAATGCCATCATCAAACCCATCCTGGTCTTTTTGACCTTTCCCATTACCATCTTAACTCTGGGGCTTTTCTTGCTGGTTATCAACGGATTGATGCTCTGGCTGGTCTCAGCTTTAGTCAAAGGGTTTTATGTCAATGGCTTTTGGGGAGCGGTGTTTGGCTCGGTTTTGATCAGCATTGTGAGCTGGATTTTATCAAGAGCTCTGCCTTCCTGAAACTTGAATTCTGAAGAGAAATTTTAGCTTCTCAAATCCCTACCATTAGAAGACAGGTGCAAGCTGCCATCTACCAATAGCCCTTAAAGATTTTAGACGCAATATTTACTCGATTTTTTCTCGGGAGGAAAATCAATTGGGATAAATCGTTGATCGTAAAATGGGGTAAAATGGAAGGGCGATAAAATAGCAGACTGGAGGAGAAAAATGATGAAGAAAAAATACTGGTTAGGGCTTATACCACTCCTGCTTTTTTATTTAGCTGGCTGTTCGCCCAGCATTAACCTTGATTTTCTTGGCCAGGAAAAGATGCAGGAAGTAATCTTGGTTGAGAGCCGGGCCAAAGCCAAGATTACTGTCATCGACCTGGAAGGGGTAATTAGCTCCAACCAGGGCGGACTTTTTTCAAGGGAAGGGGATGCTCTTTCCAGAGTTTATCAGCGTCTGGAAAAGGCTTCCTCCGACCCACAAGTTAAAGGAATCATCCTGAGACTGGATACACCTGGTGGGGATGTTACTTCGAGCGATATTCTCTACCACGAGATTATGCGCTTTCGCCAGAAGACCAGAGTCCCGGTGGTGGCTCTGATGATGGGGGTGGCCGCTTCGGGTGGTTATTATGTGGCTTCCGCCTGCGATATGATTGTCGCCCATCCTTCTACTCTTACCGGCAGCATTGGGGTGATTTCAGTTTTCCCTGATGTGGAGGGTTTGATGAACAAAGTCGGAGTGAAAACTACCATAGTTAAATCTGGCCAGATGAAAGATGCAGGCAGCCCGTTTCGCGGTATGAGTGAAGAAGAAAAGCAGCTCTTTCAGAAAATCATAGATGAGCATTATGAGAAATTCCTGAAGGTGGTGGCAGCGCGAAAGGAAAATGGCCCTTCACTGGAAGAACTAAGAAAATTGGCTGATGGCCGGGTTTATACCGCCGAGCAAGCTCTGGAGCTTGGACTGGTCGATAAAGTAGGCTATTTCCAGACTGCCCTGGATGAGGCTTTATCCAGAGCCAGTTTGAAAGAAGCCAGAGTTGTGGCCTATACCTATTATCCCAAAAGGCAGAATAATCTCTATGCTACCTCGCTCAGCGGTACTGATTTTATGGCTGAACCGGTGGAGAAAATTGTCTCAGGGCTTAAAACTGGCTTTTATTACCTCTGGCTTCCCGCCCTGTAAGGTGGGGCCAGCTTTTATCTTTCATTTTTGCCAGGTCGAGCTAATTAATGACAGGCTGGCAACTTCGACCTCTGTAGATGGCCTGAATTGGCGACGCCATCAGGAATATCTTAGATATCTGGCAATTCGATAGATAGTATTTAGAGCTGAACATTGTTATTCAATCTTATAATAGAGTTTTTCAATCTATCTAACTATCCTGGTTTGAAAGGCCAATCCGCTTACCGCCTGATAATAATCTCCTTGAGACGAGAGGCTATTTAGTGAGATTGAATTGTTTCTTTCACCGAAGCAACCATATATCCCTGTGATATTTTTCTCAACAGAAATTTCGGTGGGGAATATTTAGGTGGATTTTGCTTGTTTTCAAGGCGTTTGTCTGGTTATAATAATTATCTTCCATCAGAATGATAATAGCGGCAATACAAAAAGCCACGCAAGCCAGTGGTGCCGTTAAAAAAGAAATTTTTGACTGTGAGCCAAGGAGGTTGTTTTCTCTTTTACCATAGATAGCAAAAAAGCCAGTCGGGCATGACTGGGAAAATATTCTAAAGGAGAGGTTAATGAACGGGACTGATTTTTTTGCCGAGAAAAAACCCGTCCTGGGAATCAACGGGTTAGGAAGAATTGGCAAGCTCACTTTGTGGCATCATGTCGGGAGAAAATATTTTAAAGAAATTGTTGTCAACCAGGGCCGGGAAATCGGGATGGGCATGGAGGCGGTGGCCCAGACCATCGAGAAGGATTCAACCTATGGGCTGATCCACACTTTTTTATACGGGATTAATGCTCGGCCAATCGTCAAAATCGCTGACGAGAAGCAGGGGAGACTGCTTATAGACGGAATCCCGGTTACAGTCTTAAGGAAGGCCCGGAATCCTAAGGATATCTCCTGGCGGGACTATGGAGTCGAACTGGTGGCTGAATGTACGGGTGAATTCCTCGACCCCACTGCCAGTCCTGACAGCGAAAAGGGTGCTATCCGCGGTCATCATCTGGCTGGTGCCAAGGTAGTCATCAATTCAGCTGCCTTCAAGATTAAAAATAAGGCTTTACCGATGCCTGAAGATGCGGTGACCTTGATTTATGGAATAAATCACCAGGCGTTCAATCCCGCTCAGCATACCCTGATTTCAGCTGCTTCCTGTACGACTACGGGTCTGGCCCATATGATGAAACCCCTGCTGGAAAATGAAAAGACCCGCTGTATGCTGACAGCCTCCATGTCCACCGTGCATGCGGTGACAAATTCTCAGTGCGTTCTGGACAGTGTTCCAAAGGCTGGAGCTAAGGATTTGAGAAAATCAAGAAGCATCCTGGACAATATCATCCTGACCTCTACCAATGCGGCTGAGGCCCTGGCCCTGGCCATACCGGAAGTGAAAGAGATTGGGTTCATGGCCGATTCTATAAGAATACCTACCAAGACTGAGTCACTGATTATCTTAAACGTGACTTTTCAAAGTGAGATGGGTGAAGATGGAGAAATCAGCCATATTGATACTGCGACTATTAATGATATTTACAGACGGGCTGAAGCTAAGGATCCAGAGCGTCTGCTCGTTTTCTCGGAAGAGCAAAATGTTTCAGCAGACGTTGCTGGTATTGATGCTTCGATCGTTATTGAGGGACAGTTTAATCATACCAGAACAGCTTTTATCGATGTTAACCTCGCCCATATTCCCGGGCTTTCCTCGGAGGTCATGGATTCCTTTCCCCTTAAGACCCTGAAAATTCCGGTAGTTCATGCCAAAATTTTTGGTTGGTACGACAATGAATACGGAAGCTATACCAACCGGATGGGCGATCTAACCGTCTATGTTCACAAAATGATGAAATAAGATCGCCTGAGTTTCATATTTGGGCGGGAGTTATTACTTTTTCTTCTATCTGGTGCTTGCCAAGGTAGACAGAGCCGCTCCAGCCGTCAATGCCGATAAAATCGCCGCTGTTGATTTTGTATCCGTTGATCAGGCTGTAGCCGTTCTTCTCGTAGACTTTCAGGTTCCTGAGACCTACTACGCCAACTTTCTTTAGCTGAGGAATTATAACTGCCGCATGAGAGGTGCTTCCTCCTTTAGCGGTCAGTAACCCGTCAACTTGCAGTAGAAGCCCAATGTCGTCGGGGACAGTGTCAGGGCGAATCAAAATCAAAGGAGCCTTAGGTTCTCTTTGGCTGAAAAATTTGATTTCCTCCTCGGAGAAAACGGCTCTTCCGCAGAGCGCGCCCCCACCTATGCCTATGCCATATCCGATCAGGGATTTCTCCAGTTTGGTGGTTCTGATGAAAGACTTCAGCTTAAAGCGTTCTGGGGGCGGCATGTCACGAGTCTGCAGGATATATAGCCCTTCCCAGGAATTATTTTCAAAAGTGAATTCAATTTCCTGATGCCCAAATCCCTGGTCGTAAATCAATATTTCTGCCAGACGCTTCAGCTCGGCATAGACAGCTGGAAACTTGTTTTCTAAAGAAATTTCGCTATCTCTTTTTTCGCTTTTTCTTTGAGCTTCGGAGATGGGATATGTTTCCACGAGTCCAGCTACTATATCATCACCCTGACCACCGAAAATAAAATCACCTGAAAGAAGAACAGAACTTGACAGGCCTTTAGGATCACGGGTGAAGGTAACCCCTGAACCAGACCATGCGTCCAGATTACCGAAGACCATGGGCTGAACAACAACAGCCGTCCCCCACTTGTCTGAAATATTCATTTCCTGGCGGTACAATTCAGCCCGTGGGGAATGCCAGGACTCAATCACTTTGAAAATAGCTTTTCTCAGCTGTTCATGTGGGTCATCCTCAACAGCGATTCCATTATCCTCGAGCGCTTTTCTATAAGCCAGAGCGATCGCGCGCATTTGATCGGGAGTAAAATATAGCTTTTTGGAAACGTTATGTTTTTCTTTAAAATTATCGATGATTTCATCAAAGAAATCCCGGTCCAAGCCCTCTGACATACCCCAAAACTGAAGAAAACGACGATAGCAGTCCCAAGCCGCCCAGGCAAAGCCTTTTTTCTGACTTAAACCTTCAGCAATTTCCTCATTGATGCCAACATTCAAGAACGAGCTCATCATTCCTGGCAGAGAGATGGCCGAGCCGCTTCTCACCGAAAGCAGTAAAGGATTTTGAGGGTAGCCGTAGCGTCGGCGGGTTATTTTTTCCAGCTTTTTGAGTTCTCGTTCCAGTCTCATGTTCATATCCCTGTAAATTTCCTGGTAACCAAGAATGGCTTCCAGACATCTAAAAATTTCTGTGGTCAGCACCAAGCCTGGAGGGACAGGGAATTTGAAAGAATAAAGTTGTTTGAGAAAATAACCCTTATTACCAAGGAGAATTTGATCGTCTATCTTTTGGGGCTTTTTATAAAGAGGCGTGATGATTATCTCTGGATTATAACTCATCAGGATATTCAACATGTGGCTGTGAGTTTTGAATTTCTCTTGTTCAGCGCAAAGTGTTTTGAGGATATTGCTGATAAAGTTATCCAACGTTTGAAGCCCAAAACTTGAAGCAATAATTGAGCGCAGGAAATTCTCGGTCTGCATATAGACTGTTGCTTCCTCTTCCTCCTTGGACAGGCTGGTCATTTTATCGCCCTGCTGCCTGGCCAGATATTGCCGGATTACCACCCGGAGGTTGGCCTGATGAGGGTCTATGTAGTAGAGGCGAATGATATCCTGTATGCCCCTGGAAATGAAACGAAAGATATCGATGTATTGATCGAGGCTAAAGCGTTTGATTTGGAGGGCTCCCTGGAGATAATTCATTTTTGCTTCAAGTCCTTCTGTGGGGATTCCTTCCAATTGAAGGGCCTTGATAAACAGACGCAGATATTTATCAATTTTTACCAGAGTAGTTTTGGTGATGAACTGAATATTGAGGGAATTGACTAGCTCTTCCAGAAGGACGCTGGCCAGGCATTGTAGCCTGAGATAAAGGCCAAGAGCATCAAATTTGGGCTCACGATAGACACCATACATAGATGGAATACCGGCCGCAATGTGTCTTTTATGATAAATATCTTCAAAGGCCTCTGTTTTTTCCGAAGAAATAATGCGCTCTTTTAAGAGGCTTAGAAAATCCATAAGTATAACCAGACTCCGGTAATAATCCTTCCGTAGAAGAGCTTTCTGCAACGAAGCAAGTTTATGCTGGTCAAAAATATATGAGGACTGCAGGCTTTTGATCACATCCTGATAATAAATATTGTATTTTTTATAGAGCAATTGATAAAAACGCAGAACCAGAATGGCTTTTTCCTTATCGGCGTCTGTTACCTTGGAGATTTTCTGGACAGTCCTCTGGATTTTAGCTGGTTCCCATTGGAGAATCAATCGCGGATTCTGCTGAGCCTCCTTGTGGAGCACCCGAAAGATTTTATGCATTCCTTGGTAGATCTCTGAGGAGTCTTCAATTTGTTCATAAACCTCCTCGGGCACGAAGGGGCGAATGTCTTTTTTGCTTCCAGAATACCAGTAGCGAAAAACAGCCTCAACAAAAGGAATAAGCGTACTGTTACTTTCCACATGAGATTGTTTTCTGACAAAATGAATCAGAGGATCGCGGCGGCCGGTGATGTCATCCATGCGGATTGAGACCTCCCGCAATTCGCCCTCAGCATTGATTTCATTGAAAAAAATGGGGAGCAATCTGGCCAGTTGCACGACCAGGTTAAAGGCGGGAGTGATATCAGAATTCAAAAGAGCAGAAATATCTTTCTGCAAAAGATCAGTGTCCCGGACAAAGACACCACCGATTTTAAGGTTGATAATCAGGGCTGACAGCAGCTGTTTTGTCCAGCGTGGCTTCAGGGCTATAATCTCGAGCCAGGAACGAATATTCTTGATATGTAAGGGGTTGAATTTTACTTCCCAATCGGTGGTCGTCCCTCTAATATCGGGTGATTGAAATCCGAAAAGAATAATCTCCTCAATAAGAGTATTGACCAGAGAATGCTGGTTGAGCTTAAAGACTTCCCGGGCGGCAGCATTAATGAAACTAAAGATAGTCTCTGTATGATGGCTGGAAACAGTGCTTTCTCGGAGGACCCGGAAAATCTTTCTGATAAATTCTTCGGCCTCTGGTATAGATTTTTCTGCTAGGGCCCGGCCGAATGAACGGTTGATTTCCATCAGTGCTTCACGATGAATGTCCTGGAGAGCAGGTACGCTGATTATTTTTAACAGAAAATCAAGATGGAAAGATTCTCCCCGCTGGTCATCTAAAGGCGAGACTTCCAGTTCATGAGCGATTCTTAGATAGCCGTCAGCGATTTGATAGTAATCAGGAAGGCCTAAATAAATTTTCAATGCCTCATAGTTTTCCAAACTTGTTGGGGGGTAAGCTTCTTCCAACCGCCTCAACAGTAACCGAAAATGATCATGGCTGATTGGGGCTACCAGTGACTGATATCGAGTCTGAGCTTCGGTCTGACCATTGAAGTCAATGAATTCTTGAAGCGGATCAGGCTGCTCCAGCCAGAAGTTGAAGGATGCCTGAAAGGCGCGGTAACTCAGCTCAGCCAGATTATAGACTGGAACCTGAAGACCGGCCTCGATAAAAAATTTAAGAATGGCTTTCAGGTCTCGGGTGATCTTTTTCATCAATCCAGCTTCTTCCTCAGATCTCTGCCGCAGAAAATCCAAAGCCCAGAGAACGACCGGGATATTTCGGGAGAGATGCTCTCTACTGTCCTCTAGTATTTTCCTCAGATATTCAAAGAAATAGCCAATAATTTTTTCTTTAACTGGACTGCTTTTTCCCCGGTCAATTAGTTCAGCATAAATTTCAGCCAGGATTTGCAGGGCCAACTGTCCCTGGTCGTCAGAGTTAAATTTGTAGAAATCTCCCAGACTTATCCCCCTGAGCTCTTCCGCCAGGTGGTCGCCCTGAGCGTCCGGTTGATGGAACTTTTCCAGAAATTCCTTTAGTCGTTTATGAGTTCCATAAAAGTCTGTGAACAATTCTAGAAAACTGAGATGTCTGGCTGGAATGATTGTTTCGTCAACACTCCTGGATGAAATGCTCATTTCAGACTGTAAATTTTCAGTTGTTTTTTCTTCGCTCATGACCTTTGTTTTATATCTAAATTTTTTGGTTCCTGAAGACTTTGGAAGAGAGCTTCGCTGAGCTCAGTTTCTCTGGCCGCTATGACAGCTTTCGATGAGAAATAATTGAGGATATTCGAAATCGAAAAATCTCCGTGAGCTGAATCTTTTTTGCCGGTGAAGGGGAAAAGGTCAGGGCCGCGCTGGCATTTGGTGTTGATGTTAATCCGGGACACCTGGTTTTTGACCAGATTAATCAGTTCTATCAGTGTTTGGGTTTTTGTACCAAAAATGCTTAACTGCTGCCCGAAGGGAGAATTACTGAGATAAGCTACTGGTTCTTTTAGGTCATGGTAAGAGACAACGGGTATAATTGGTGCGAATTGTTCTTCCCAGTAGATCCTCATTTTTGAATTGAGCTGATACAAAACAGTAGGAACAAAAATTGATTCTAGTGATTTCCCACCACTCTTGTTACCTATCTTGGCACCTTTATTAAGAGCATCCGTGACCAGTTCATGTAAATAGGGAATCCGCTCGGGGTCGGCCATTGGTGTGATCCTTACTTTCTCCATCCATGGCATCCCCAGGGAAGTTTTGCTCACGGTTTCAAGCAGCCGCTCTCGAAATGCCTCCTCAATTTTTTGGTGAACGAAAAATATTTTCAAAGCGGCACAGCGCTGGCCATTGAAGGCCAGTGCTCCTAAAACTGATTCCGGTACAACTACGTCAAGGTCGGCATCAGGTAAAACTATAGCTGCGTTTTTGGCACCGAGACCTAACAGGCTATGTAGTCTGTTTTTTCTGGGGTGCAGATTGATCAATCGGTTGGCAGTCTCAGCTGACCCGATGAAAGCCAGAATATCTACTTCTCCACTTTTCATCAGCGGCTCAATAATCTTTTTGCCATCGCCGGAAATAATATTCACTACACCTGGCGGGAAGCAGTCTTGAAAAGCTTCTAACAAAAAGTCAAAAAATAAAACTCCAAATTTGGGGGGTTTGATTATCACCACATTGCCTGCTAAGAGAGCAGGTAAAACCAGGCTGAAAGTTTCAAAAAGAGGATAGTTATATGGTCCCAGACTTAGAACAATTCCATAAGGTTCATCATGGATAAAACCCATGATTCCTTTTTCTCTTCTCGGCAGGAGAGAATCTTTTTCTTTCTGGTAGGCAACCTTGATTACCTGTTCAATATATTGCTTGGTCCTTTCAAATTCATCTTCAAGTTCATGGTAGGGCTTGGCGATTTCCCAGATGAGAGTTCTGAGAATGTTTTCTTTTTGGTTTTCTAATCTTTCCAGAAACATTTCAATAGATTCGATACGCTTAGACACAGCAAATAAAGGCCATTTTCCCTTTCCAGAGGAAAAAGCTCGGCTGGCGGAATCCAGAGCCTTAGATGCTACCAGGGGGGTCATCTCAGGGTACGAACCAATTCTTTTCCTGTCTAAGGAATCCCCCTTTCTTATATAAATAGGAGAAAATACCTCAGTTAGAGCTCCTTTCCAGGGAGTAATCTGCCCATTGATCAGGATTCTCTGCCAGTCGAGATTAGAATTCAGGCGAAACTTTTCGGGAATCTCAGACTCGGATGGAAACAACCGGGTAAGCTCCCCTGAATGCTGCTTACTCTCGTTGTTTCGCTCGGCCTGAAGCTTGAAATAATTATAGGCCTGCTTTTTCAATTTATCTTAATTTGGCTCGTTGAATTGTTATTTCCTATTGAGAAAATAATTTAACATTTTAAATAGATTCCGTCAATTCTATAAATTTAGGGAAAGCTCTCTTGACAGGCTATCTTATTTGTGTTAGTTAAAAAGCAACATGAGCAATAAGCATCTGGCTGAAAAAAGTTTAGCCGGACTGGTCTGCCATCCTTCTAAAGAACGTTTTTATTCTTATAAAATCAAAGAATTTTGCTCCTCAATGATAATGTCTAACCCGGGCACGGGAATGGCTTGAAGATAGAGCCTGTGCCGGGTCCCTTCACCAGGCCTTGATCGGCCAGAAGATCTGCTTGGGTCTTTCGTCAGCGGGCTTTCTTTAACGGCCATTCCTGCGTTCGGGAGTCTCTCAAAAAGTTTTTGGACCACATCTATCTCTGTTAAAAATCTCAGCGCAGGAGGCAAGATGAAAGTAAGCGAAGCCCTGACCAGTAGAAAAAGGCCAGTGCTTTCTCTGGAAATTCTGCCGCCCAATAAGGGGTCAGATATTGAGGACCTGTACCGCCTGATTGATCCTTTTCTTCAGTTTGATCCTCTGTTTATCAGTGTCACTTTTCATCAGCCTCAGGAAAGCTTGTCAGTCGAAAATGGCCAGAAAATTAAAATTCGGCGGCAGAGAAGGCCAGGGACGGTAGCTATATCGGCCAGTCTAAAACACCAATTCGGGGTGGAAACAGTGCCACATCTAATCTGTGCCGGCTATAACCGCTATGAACTGGAAGATGCCCTGCTTGAACTTCACTATCTAGGACTCGAGAATATATTTGTCATCCGTGGCGACCCGCAGCCGGGAGAAAAAGAATTCAGACCGGAGCCTGGCGGTCACACTCATGCCTGTGAGCTGGTTAAGCAGATTGATAATTTAAATCACGGTTATTACCTGGAAGGAGTCAAACCAGCTACGGCGACTGATTTTTGTAGCGGGGTGGCTGGCTATCCGGAAAAGCATCCTGAGTCTCCCAGCCTGGAGTTTGACCTTTTCCATCTCGAAGAGAAGATTGAAGCCGGTGCCCGATTTGTTATTACTCAGATGTTTTTTTCAGTGGAAATTTATCAAAATTATTTGAAGGGGTTAAAACAGGCAGAAATAAATGTGCCGGTTTTGCCTGGCTTTAAACTGCTCTATAATCAAAAACAGCTGGCTAAAATACCGGCCACTTTTGGGGTTAGCCTGCCACCGGCCATGGTTGAGGCTTTCGAGGCCTGCCGGACGGCCGAAGAAGAAAAAAAGACGGGCTTGAAGTTTGGCTTAGAACTGGCTGAAAAAATGCTCGAGGTAGGTGCCCCGGGAATTCATATTTTTACCATGAGCCAGAAGGACCCGGTCATAGATTTGCTGAAGATTTTGTTTAAAAGGTGAAGCCAACAGGTGAGAACATGAGCAGGAAAAAAGAAAATAATATTGAGAAAAGAGTTAAGGAGAAGGTAATAATTTTTGATGGTGCTATGGGTACAAGTCTCCAGAAATACCACCTGACTCCAGATGACTTCCTGGGGAAGGAAGGCTGCTACGAAATTCTTAACCTTTCGCGGCCTGAGGTGGTAAGTGAAATCCACGCTTCCTTTCTTGGACCTGGTTGTGAAGTCATTGAAACGAACACCTTTGGAGCCAATCGCACTGTCCTTGAAGAATACGGACTTGAGGATAAAGCTTACGAGATTAATCTAGCTGCGGCCCGGCTAGCGCGTGAAGTGGCCTCTTCTTTTTCCAGCCCTGACCGCCCGCGATTTGTTTCCGGCTCAATAGGTCCCGGGAAAAAATTACTTAGCCTGGGGGAGATTGATTTTGATGAATTGAAAGATTGTTACTGCGAGCAGGTCTTGGGCCTGGTTGAGGGAGGGGTTGATCTTCTTCAGATCGAAACTGCCCAGGATCTTCTTCAGATAAAAGCCGCTCTGGTAGCTATATTCAAAACTCAAAAAGAAAAAAGGAAAAAACTACCGGTTATGGTCACAGTGACGGTGGATTCTTCAGGCCGGATGCTGCTGGGAACAGACATGCTGACGCTCATTACGGCTCTCTCCAGTTTCCCTCTTTTCTCTCTGGGGCTAAATTGCGGCGATGGTCCACAGGCCATGATTGAGGCGCTTCGTATCTTAAAAAAGAACTCGCCTTTTCTTATTTCTGCTCTGCCCAATGCCGGCCGACCTGTCCTTGGAGACGGCGAATATATCTATGATCTTTCTCCTGAGGCACTGGCCATAGAAATAAAGAGATTTGTCGAGGTGTTCGGGGTGCGTCTGGTCGGTGGCTGCTGCGGAACAACACCCGAGCATTTAAAGGCGGTCGTCAGGGAAGTTGACGGTTTTCATTCGGCCCGAAGACAATATCGTTTTTCACCCGGTTGTGCTTCGACCTTCAGGGCTCAGCCTTTTCGGGTCAAGCCGCGGCCCTTAATCATTGCTGAGAGAACCAATGTCAACGGCAGCCAGGCCTTCAGGCGACTGCTGCTGGAGGAAAATTTTGAAGCGATGCTAGAGGTGGCAGTCGACGAGCAGCGGGAAGGAGCTCATCTGACCGATGTTGCCCTGGCCACGCCCGGCCGGGAGGAAGCAGCAGACTGGAAAATTTTTATGCCGAAATTAAATCTCCAGCTGGAAATTCCCGTCATGATTGATAGCAGCAATACTTCGGCTCTGGAGGTTGCCCTTAAGAACTATGGCGGTAAAGTCATTATTAACTCGATTAACCTTGAAGATGGAGGCGACCGGGCTCAGAAGATTATAACTTTAGCTAAGGAATTTGGGGCAGCAGTGGTTGCCCTGACCATTGATGAGAGTGGGCTGGCGAGGACGGCAGAAGAAAAACTAAAAGTTGCTTCGAGACTTTATGACCTTCTGGTTAATAAAAATAATTTCAAGCCATCTGATATTTTCTTTGATCCGCTGACTCTTTCACTGGCCAGCGGAGACCGCCACTACGCTGACGCTGGCCGGGAGTCTTTAACTGCCATCAGGCTTCTCAAGGAAAAATTTCCACAGAGCCAGATGATTCTGGGCATAAGCAATGTCTCCTACGGTTTGCCAGGAGAACTCAGACCTTATATAAATTCTATCTTTTTGTCTTTAGCTCTGGAGGCCGGGCTGGATGCGGCTATCATCCATCATTCAAAAATGATTCCACTTCCCAGGATACCGGAGAAGATTTTAAGACTGGGAAAGGATTTAATTTTAAACCGCTGCCGCCCTGGCTATGACCCGCTGACTGAGCTTCTCGGCGAAAAATCAGCGCTGTCTTCAAAGACGGCAGCGTCATCTTCCCGGCAGAATATCCCGGCAGAGGAAGCGCTGCTGGAAGCGGTGGTAAACGGAGAGACGGCTCAGATTGAAACAATTATCTGGGCGCTTCTCAAAAAATATACTTCCCTTCAAATAATCAATAATTTTCTTTTAAAAGGCATGGACAGGGTTGGGGAGCTTTTTAGCAGCCAGAATCTGCCGCTGCCCTTTGTACTCAAGTCGGCTGAAACGGTTAAAAAGGCTTTGACGATTTTAAAACCGTATCTTCCGGCAGATGGTGCCAAAGAGAGAAAAGGTAAAATTGTCCTGGCCACGGTCAAAGGCGACGTCCATGACATCGGTAAGAACCTGGTTGCTTTGATTCTTGAAGCCAATGGCTTTGAAGTTATTAACCTGGGTATAAACCAGAATGTGGATGAGATCATAAAAGCTATTGAAGAGTTTAAGCCGCAGGCCGTCGGGTTGAGTGGATTGCTGGTAAAATCCTGCTGGGTGATGAAAGATTATTTAGAAACGTTAAGTGAATATGGATTTAAAATCCCAGTCCTGTGCGGCGGAGCAGCTTTAGAGAGAAGCTATGTCGAGAAAGTCTTAAAACCTGCCTACGGAGGCGATGTCTATTATGGACGGGATGCCATGGCAGCTTTAGACATTATGAAAAAGCTGGCAGAAAGGAAACAAAAATCATCAAGCGGTGCTGGCTTATAGAAGTTAAAGGAGGTTAGAGCTTATAGACATGAAGGGTGAAAAAAGCCGGATATTGGATAAAATTTTTAAGCCTGTACTGCGGCTTTCGATTTTTCTGATGGCGTTCTATAACAGGTTTAAAATAATACAGGCTAATCTGAGTTATAGGAGGACAATGGACTTAGCCGGCAAGATAATAAAAGAAAGAAATGGAAAGAAGGCAGTTACCTTTGCCAAGTATTTTAAATTTAAAGAGGCCAAAGCCCAGGTGTAAGGATGGCAGGATGAACAGCAAGGAAATAACAAAAGAAGAGATTAAAATCAGGCGGTTAGCCCCTGAGGAAATACCACAGCCACCCTTCTGGGGAAGCCGCCAGTTAAAAAAAATACCTCCTGAGAAGGTTCTGCCTTTTCTGAATGTCAAAGTCCTCATTTCTACTCGCTGGCAGCTAAAGGAAAAGGCCAACCTGCCTGTTAACTCTCGCCTCATTCCAAAAGCTCTTCTTTCCAGTTTTTTAGAGGAAGCTCGCCACGAAAAGCTACTACAGTTTCAGGCTACTTATGGTTATTTTCCTGCTTGCAGCCAGAAAAATAGGCTTCTGGTTTTAAGGAGGGAGAGAGACAATTCGCCACTGGTCTTTAGTTTTCCAGCCCTTAAGTCTTTTCCAGAGATAAGTGTGGCTGATTTCTTTTTGCCCGAAGAGGCGGAGCAAAAAGATGTAGTGGCTTTTTCCTTAGTGACCAGCGGTCATAAACTTGACAAATTTATTAAAGAAAAGTGGGCCCAAGGCGATTATGCCGATTATTTTCTCTGGCATGGCCTTGGTGCCGAGTTAACTGAAGCTCTGGCCGAATATGTTAATTTTAAAATAAGACAGGGACTGGGGCTCGAGGCGAAACAGAAGCCGGATTATGGCGCTTGCCTTAAGAAAAAATACCGTGGCCGAAGGCTCAGCCCTGGCTATCCTTCTTTCCCTCAGCTTGAGGATCAGAAAAAGATTCTGGAACTATTAAAAGGCGAAGAAATAGGAGTCTCTTTAACAGAAACTTTTCAGCTGGTGCCAGAACTAACGACCACTGCTATTATTCTCCACCACCCCGACGCCTCCCGATGTTTTTAGAGCGCCTGTGCTTTTTTTTCGCTAATAATGGGATTATAGCTTGACAGCTTTTTGACAGAGCCTGCCAGGCGGCCGCTCAGGTTTCTATCTCGAGTTTTTCGAGATAAAGGTCACGCCCGGCGATAAGCTCCATGTCCTTTGAACCACAGGCCGGGCAGACATAAGAAAAGGATTCATCCATGATATTTCTGGTGGTAAGTTCGTGGCCGCAGTTCCGGCATTTAAATTTGATTTTAACCATCTTGAGCTGCAGCCTGGCTTTATCGGCGATCGTCCCCTTTTTGTAACTTTGAAAAGCTGAGCGGAAGAGTTCGGGCACAACTCCAGCTAACTCTCCGACCGAAACACTAACTTTAGTGACCCTTTTTGCTCCGGCCCGGCTGGCCTGTTCCTCAATGATGGTAAACAGGTCGGCTACGAGTGACAGCTCATGCATGCTGACTGCGCCTCTGTTTGAGTTCTGCTTCTAAAAAGGCACCCAGCTCATCCAGGCCTTCTCCACTCGTGGCGGAAGTTTTGAAAACTTTAAGATGGGGATTAATTTCCAGAGCTTCTTTGATGACGCGGTCAGTGTCAAAAGGCAGATAGGGCAGAAGATCACATTTGGTCAGAACCAGAACCTGCGAGGTGATAAAAGCTTCTGGATATTTTTTGGGCTTGTCGTCGCCCTCAGGGGTTGATACCAGAACAATCCGTAAAGACTCCCCCAGGTCAAAGCTGGCTGGACAGACCAGATTGCCCACATTTTCTATAAACAAAAAATCAAGATCGGCCGGGATTTGATCGAAAATTTGAGCCAGCATTTTGGCTTCCAGGTGGCAGGCTCCGTGGGTTGTAATCTGCCAGGCTGGAAGACCAGCCTTTCTGATTCTGTCGGCATCTCTTTCTGTTTCTATATCGCCCTCAATGACCCCGATTTTGTGTTTGTTTTTAAGCTTCTGGCCGATTTTTTCAAGTAAGCTGGTCTTACCCGAACCCGGGGCACTTAACAGGTTGATAGCTAAGATACCATTTTCTGTCAATTTTTTTCTGATAGAGCTGGCTATTTTTTTGTTTGAGCCCAGGATGTCTTCAAGTACCAGGAGTTCTTTTGTTTCTTTTCCCATAGCTTCTCTTTGATACCTCTGTCGTTTTGAGATTATTCATTATACCAGAGAACTTGTTTTCTGAGATTACCTCTTTCAAAAAGTTCACACAAAAAGATAGGGCTGTCCTTAAATTTTCTCTGGCTTTCAGACTAAGGCCTTCTCCAATCTGGAAATCATACCCCCGGATGCCCAAAACATAGCCCTCAGGCTTTCTCTGATAGAGAGTCTGGCTAAGGTAAACCACAACTTCCGGAGATAATGTATGGGTGCTAAAACTGTAGTTTCTGGAGGGTTTTATTTTCTTAAAAGTAAAAGGTCTGGAGCCCGCCTTCAGAGCATCTACCACGATGACCAGCTCATGCTCCGAAAAAAGCAGAGCATCTTCTACCTGGAGCTGATAATTGGCTTCCAGAGTTAACCCGGAGAATTTGGCACTTTCGAGGCTGGAGATAAATTCCGGGCCTAAACCATCATCACCCCGCCCGGGGTTACCCATTCCATAAATTAGGATTTTATTCTTGGTCAAAAGCTTGGCGATTATTTCCTCTTCCGGTCTATCAAATTGCCTTCTGAGTCGTAGAGCTCAACCTCAAGAGGCATCTGACCGAGGGCATGAGTGGCGCAGCTCAGACAGGGGTCATAAGCCCGGATGGCCACTTCTACCCGATTGAGCATTCCTTCGGTAATTTCAGGTTTTTCAGATAGGTGGTTGTCTGCTACCCAGCGGACAGCCTGATTGTAAGCCTGGTTGTTGTTGGTAGTGGAAACAATCAGATTAGCCATTTCCACCTGGTCATCTTTGTTTATCCGGTAATGATGGAAGAGTGTTCCCCGTGGGGCCTCGATTAGCCCGACACCCTCTGATTTCTTTTTACCTTTTGTGACCAGTTGATCACCGGTAATTTCTTTATCATTAAGCAGCTCTTTGATGACTTCAGCGGCGTGTAACATTTCAATCAATCTGGCCCAGTGGCTGTGGAGAGTCATATTGTTAGGTTTCCCGCTGGTATAGGCTTTGTAGATTTCAAACTCCCGCTGGGCTCGAGGGCTGGGAATATAATCGCAGGTGTTGAGTCTGGCGATCGGACCGACCCGGTACCAGCCTTTCTCTTTCCCCAATTTCTTGAGATAAGGGAACTTCATATAGCTCCAGGGCCTGACCTCCTCTCCGATGTATTCCAGGTAATCACTGTAATCAACATCGTTAAGGACTTTCCGGCCTTCGGCATCGACAGCTCTGAGCACTCCGTGGTAGAAATCCAGAGCTCCA
>Ga0265295_1003154_pt1 | contig 24581 bp, 30 predicted proteins | sample Munlansysbiofilm_FD_192503 | JGI IMG/M metagenome (GOLD analysis project Ga0265295, IMG submission 192503) | Leachate microbial communities from a municipal landfill in Southern Ontario, Canada - Methane capture system biofilm | ecosystem: Engineered > Solid waste > Landfill > Unclassified ... | reverse complement strand
CGCCACATCCAAGATCCAAGCTTCTCCATGCGCCACGAAACCGACTTCTACCGTATCGCTCGTTTCAGATTTGAGATCCAAAGTGCTTGTTTTTCCCACACTCGTGTCAATGACCGTTGCACCTAACATCTTTTTGCCGTTGGGGTTGGTCTGATCGACGTAAAGTTCCCGATCATCGGGGCTTCGAAAGCCTTGCGCGTAACTGGCTCTGAGTTTCACGCTCTCCAAAAGATCGTAGGTTGCGCCGATGCTCAGCGAAGTCTCCTCTTCATCGGTGGAAGTGCTATCGTAACGCACACCGTAAACCACATGCAGCTTTTCAAACGGCGTCGTTTCGTGCTGAATAAAAGCGCCCGTGTAGGTGCGATCGTCCACGTCATAGGCAGTTGAAGTGACGTTATTGATGCGATGCTCCACCCCCGTAACGATGCGGTTTTGTTCATTGATCGTCCATGTGAGTTGGGCATCGTTGGTGAGATACTCCAACGTGGAGATATTTAAGCTCGAAAGCGATGCTTCCAGCGAGCTGTATCCTAGCTCACTCCACAACGGCGTATAGACTTTTCGATCTTTTTCGTACTTTGAGTAGGCAAGATTGTACGTTACATGTAAAGAGTCGCTTGGCGTATAATCAAATCCAGTGGCAAGATTAAAACGCTGATTGTCATCGTATTGGTGGGCAGGAATGTACTTTGCCATAATGGTATTGGTGCCGTTTTTATAATTCGTTGCATAACTCTCGCTGACGTAAAGCCCGTCTTTTTGCTCATCGAGAAAACTTCCTTCCACGTACGCGGTAAAAAAGTCGCTAAATTCATACGCTAACGAGGCTCCGACGTTTTTCGTCTCCAAATTGTCGGTGTAGTCGTTACTGATGCTGTAGCTATCTTTGAGCGCACTTCGCAGTTTGCCAAAAGAGCTCGTAGAAGCACCGCTCAATACCGAAGGCGATTTTTCGGTACTGCTTTGCATCACTTTCACATCAGTTGTTTTCGATTTTGTATATGCGTCGCGGTTAAGATAGTTGGCATACAAGCTGTAGGAGAGTTTCTCCTCTTTGCCTGAAACAAACAGATCGGCACCCGCTTTATCGCTGCCGCCGACCATTGAGATATTACCGCTTACTGTTTCAGTGGAGGGTTTTTTCGTGATGATGTTAATGACACCGCCCATCGCGTCGCTTCCGTAAAGCAAAGCGGAGCTTCCTTTGAGAATTTCGATGCGCTCGATCATCCCTGAAGCAATGCGCTCCAACTCATAGGTTTTGGAAAATTCGCCATTCACCCGTTTGCCATCAATCAGTAAAAGTGTATCGGAGTGTCCCATGCCACGAATGCTCATCGTTTTGCCCGAAGGTGCGATGTAGAGCCACGGTGTGGCATTTAAAACTTCCGAGAGATTACTCGCCCCTGAATTTTCGATGGCTTCGGAGGTGATGAGCTCTACATGCGTGGTCTGATCTTCCACGCTCTTTTCACTTTTCGTTCCAACAGTCACGATCTCATCGAGAAGTTGTATCTCGTTCGCATAGAGGCAAGAGCTTGCAACAACGCTCGATAAAAGGCATAAATGTCTCTTCATCTTACAACTCCTTTTTTGTTTACATGTAACGCTACAAAAGCACTATTTTAAGATCGAACGGCTTGGAATGCTCAGCGCATGACCGTCACCGCCGTCAAAAATAACCGTGTACTCCCCTTGCGGTTTTTGAAAACTCGCTTCACTGTTTTGATCAAACTTACGCTCCAAAATGACTTTTCCATCTTGCACCACCTTAAGGACAATGCCCGTAGCACTCGATCCGTCGCTGTAGCCCGCTTCACAACCGATCAGTCCATCCGCATTTTCCATGCAGCTCATCAATGCCGTATGCGCGTGCGCAACTCCCGTTAAGCCGACTAAAATTGCACTTGCAATGACTCTTTTTTTCATTGTGACAACTCCTTGTTTTTTTGTTTTTGACGTTTTTTCCCAAGATAAAGCATCCAGCCCGTGACGACGAAAAGCACCGTACTTAAAGAGGCGATAAACACGCCGATACGACCGAACATGCCGAAAAATGCTCCGCTGTGCACGGAAGACATACTCTTCATCCACTTTGCCTCTATCGGCAAATCGTCGTATGCTTGCGTCGAAACGATGCGCATTCGTTGCGTATCGATGAGAAGCGTATTGAAAGCGTCGGAATGTCGTGCTTCTTCGTTCACATAGCGTATCACCGCATTTTTACCCGCTAAAGTAAGCATCACATCCGCACTTTTAAACGAAGGAACCTGCGTGCAAAACAGTTGCCACGCTTCGTCCAAACGATTGACATGTAAAGGCTCGGCGACTTTTTTCGTATCGCCGTTTGGCGGCTTGGTGCCTCCGCGTTTCATCGGAGCTTCCGTACCGCTGAGCGTATGCAATGCCTGCGCGTACCACCCGTACGACCAATAAAGTCCGCTAAGGCATATTAAAAGATACCACGGGACGATCCACATTCCCAAAGCGCAATGAAGCCGATAAATAAAAGCTCTTCCTCTCTTTGTAAAATCGATCTTCAAAGCGGCAAAAAAATGCCGCTTAAGACTCCCCCAATAAAGATAAATGCCCGAAACGACCAAAAGCAAAAAAGCGATCGTCGTGAGCGCAACCATATTTTTACCGAGGGAATCCAACATCAAACTACGATGCAACCGGTTCATAGCGGCAAAAAAACGCATCCCTTTCATCAACGTGACGTCGCCCTTTAGAGGATCGATCTCGTAATACATTCCCTCATGCCCTTTTTGACCGGGCTGAATCATCCACACCAAAGGCAAAGAACGCGCTTCGTCATAGCGAATATGAGAGATTTTCGCTTTAGGATACGCCGCTTGGGCAACCTCTAAAATCTGACTCGGCAGATAGTTTTTTGCACGCGCATCGTTTACATGTAAACTTTGAGGATTAAGCCACGAAAGAATCTCCTCCTGAAAGGACAAAACGGCACCGCTAAATGCCGTAATGCTTAAAAACAGGAAGAGAAATATCCCTAAAAACCAGTGAATCCAAAACCAAAATTTTCGCATGACTGCTTATTTAACGCTAAAGTGCAAGGTCATAATGTAGTTGGTCTGTTCGTACGATTTTCCATTGACCTCACCTTTGGTTTTGTCGGTATAATCGAGTTGCGCTACATAATCACCAAGCCATGGAGTCTGCAATGTCACTTTTCCTGCTTCATCGCTCACAAAGTTTTTACTCCATGTGTTGGGCGCTGTTAAAACGACTTTTGTTTTAGGAAGCGGTTTGTTGTTGAGCATCAAGGTAAAGGTATTGCTATGAGAAGCTTCGGGTACCATATCGAGTTCTAAAAGCGTTTTGCTCTCGCTTCGACCTTCACGGGCTAAAAAGATCGTGCGCACGGTAAAATCAACCATTTTCCCCTTGCGCGGTTCCATCGCTTCAGTAAGACCGATGTCGCCTATTTTGTTGACAAAAACTTCGACATGATCGCTTTGGCGAACGGTTTTAAGGTACGCCTCTTTGGGAGTGATTTCAACGCCTTTGATCGCCTTAAGGCGTTCGCCTTCTTCTTTCTCTTTGAAATTCGGCCAGTGACCGAAATAGGCGTTCATGACGCTTCCTTCGCGCTCCAACCAGAGTTGATGCGCCGATAACGGGGCAGATAGCCCAACAATTGCTATGAGTGCCAATAAACTTTTTTTCATGTTTTCTCCTTAAGATGTTTAAAATACGTATTTAAAGGAAGCGCGAAATTCGCGACCCACCTCTTCGACTAACGTGTCGCCGCTTTCAATCGATGTTTGGGCGTAATACTCTTTATCGAAGATATTATTGATCGCAAAATGGAGCGTTAGGTTTTTAAGCGATGCGAGTTTATACTGCACCGATACATCATGCACCGCGTAACCCGGACGTACGATTTCATCGTCAAGTTTTCCGACTGCGTTTAGGGTATAACCCAACTCTATTTGCGGATTTAATACCCATGCATTGTTCCATATCAACGTGTCGCCAACAGAACCCGCAACTCGTCTGCTTAAAATAGCAACTCCGTTTTCGTTTTCGACATCGGCATGAATAAAGCCAAGCGATGTTCTATACGGATTTAAGTCGTACGTCGTTTTCAATTCATAACCTTTCGAAATAACGTCCACGTCGTCGTTATAAATATCATTGACCGTACCGCCGCCGGCAGGGCTTTTAGAGATTAAGTTTGAAATAGTGGTTTTAAAGATACTGATTCCGGCACTAGCACGATCGTTATCGGCAAAAAGTCCGCTTTTCTTATAACGAAGTCCGCCTTCAATTTGCCTCGAAGTTTCGGGTTCCAAATCACCGTTTAAACTGCCGTTGAAAGTTGTTGTCGTTTTGGTATTCGAGAGCCATTGAACGGGAATAATACTGCCTATTTTGATCGATTCGCTGTAGTTGGTAAACGCACTCAAGCCTTCAAAAATTTCAATATCTAAACCTACGTTAGGAGAAAATTCACTCCCCGTAACTTCATGTCTAGGGCCATACTCGATCGAGTAGTCGTCGAAACGCACGCCGTATTTCAGTGTCGCGATCTTATAGTTTGAAGTGCCTTGCGCAAAAGCGCCCAACGTTTTTGAAGTATTGGTAATATCGCCCGAAGAGGTTTTCGTAATGCCGTCTTCGATGTCATAATCCATACCGACCGAGAAGAGGTGATTTAAGCCTCCCGTTTGAAAACTGAAGTCGTTTTTGATTTTCCCTCCGTAGTTTTGACTCGTTACATCCGTACCGTTGCTTTTGTTTTTATAATTACGGTCGTTATAGTAAACGTTGGTTTTTAAATCGATCCAATCACTTTGCGGATGGTAACGATGATCCAACGTATAGGTATCGCGAGTCGTTACGATACGGCTCGTTGCGGCATTGGGATTGGGCACACCCATATCGCTACCGGCTCCCGTTGCGATATAGTATCCCTCATTGGTCGTATGGGTCGCTCCGATTTTTAAACTTTGATCGTAATAATCTAACAAACTATATTTGATAAAATAGTTTCGATCTTTAACGGCCGTGTTGTCGGCATCGTCGCCTCCGCCGGTGCGATAATCTTCTTGATGCACACCTGAAACATCGACTAATAAACCGCTGTTGGCGTTCATACGACCGTATACCGATGCTCCGCCGCTGTAACCCTCAGATGCGCTGTAATACCCGCCGCGAATCGTAGCACCTACGTCTTGATCCTTACGAAGCAAATCTTGCGCATCCACCGTTTCAAACGCAATACTTCCGCCTAAAGCTCCGTTGCCTTTATCGGCTCCCGCAATGGTTGAAACTTCCACGCTTTTGAGAAGTGTTGGATCAATACTTCCGACGTCGCCCATATGTTGAAACAAACTTCCGCCTTGCTTGGCACCGTCAATCGTAATATTTAAATTCGTACCTTCAATACCGCGAAGGTAAACGCGTTGAGCGTTTCTAGCTCCACCGCCGACGCTGATGGAAGGTTCATCCTTGAAAACCTCTTTCATCTCTTTGGCTTGGTTTTTTTCCAAGCTCTCTTGGGAGATGATCTTCGCTTCGCCGATACCGCTTTGCGCTTCTTCCATCAAGGTAACGCTTTCTAGCGTCACGAACGCATCCGCTAAAAGGATTTGAGGCGTGACGTACAATGCCGCCGCCAAACTCATCTTTAAAACATCGTTTTTACGCATACAAGCTCCTTCGTCTTCGTAACTTAAGTGTGTTCACGTTGTATTTTTCATGAAGTAAACTAAAGGTGGTAACTATCGTTATCAAGAGTGTGGCTGGCTGAGTAAAAACGTGGCTGGCTCTGTCTTAAACCGTTGCCGCATTATAAAGAGTCGAAACTTAATATCCTATAAGTTTGATAATCTTTATCATTAAATGGAGTATTTTGCGTGTCGTTCCTGCCTAAATTAGGGCATTTAAACGAAACCGATTAGAGGAGTCGTCAAAAGATTTTTTAGTAAAAATTATCTCAAAAATAGATGAAAATTATTAAAAAGAGTGTATTAAAAGGCAAACATCGTTTGGGAGAGAATGACAATGCCCACCATCAATGCAAACATCATATGATGGTAAACCGTCTTGATTTGACGCTTTTTGTCACCCGTAAAACGGTGCATAATGAGTGGAGCACCGAAAAACATCGTGATCACACTCAATCCAAACGCCATCTTGACATGTAAGAGTGCATTTGTCGGCTCATAATACGTGTAAGCCAAGAAAAGTCCGCTCAAAAGTAAAATCGTATTGTTGATTTTGCCCATCATCCGCGTACGAGGAGACATAGCACTCTCCATCGCCTCAAAGTGAGCTTGATCGAGCACCAAACGAGCACGCGGTAAGATGAAGTTTCGGAAATAGATGCATCCGATAAACAAGACTGCCGAAGCGATATGAAAGAGTTTTGCCGTAATAAGAAAATTCATCATAGATCTCCTAAGAAAATTAGAATAAAGTATAGCCCTTTTTCTCGGCAATGTCGGTTAGTTTTATGTCTATTTTTTCGTCATCCATCAAAAGACGACTCACCGGTATGACACATGACGCTTCGATGCGATACGCTTTTTATTTGAGTTTAAACGCGATCGGTAAAATAACCGTACTCAAACGTTGCGGCTTAGGAAGTAAGTCGCTTTTAAGCTTGAATGCCGCTTCCAATGCCGCGTCGTCTAATACGGATTTACCGGAGCTTTGATGAATCGTCGCATTAACGAGCTTACCGTCCGTATCGATCACGAGTGCCACGTGAACGACGCCCGTCCAGCTCATACGGCGCGCGATGGAAGGATAAACCAAGCGTGAAAGGACTTTATCGCGAATGATTTCAAAATCAGTTTTAGCGTAAGGCTCGCTTTGCGTGCTAGCAGGAATCGGTGCTGGAGAAGGCGTTGCGACGCTTTGCGTTTCGGGTACGGGTGCACTTTGAGAGATTTCATGCACGGGTTCTACCATCGGGGTCGGCGCGACTTCTTGCCGGACGATCGGTTTAGGTTTTAAAATTGTTTTAGGTTTCAGCGTTTCTATCGGCTTGATCGGCTCTTCTTTTTTGATTTCACGTACAGGCTCGGGAGGTGTCGAGACTATCGGTTTGGGAACGCTTCGCTCAATGCTGGAAATTTCTAAAACGACGGTTTGAGAAGGTATTATATTCAACGGTTTTGGGTGGAGAAAAAAAAGATAAAAGCCGATGACGCTTACATGTAAGAACATGGAAAGTCCCAAAGCCATTCTCTCATAGTTTGCCGACGTGCTACTGCTATACGTTGGATGCGACATAAACTCTCCTTTTACAAGTTACTTCGTCAAGATTAATTTATTGTCTTTTGTAATCCGCAAAGTATATACCGATCCGTTATGTACGATTTGGACGGTATTGCCCTCTTTAAAAAGCTCTTTGGAGTCTACCTTTTTCGTATCACTACTCATCTTTGTTGACCACCATACCGATTTTGTCGATCGCTTTAGCTTTTAAAAGATCGATCACGTAAATAAAATCCTCGTAAGAAGACATTTTATCGGCACTGATAGCAACGGAGTCTTCTTTGCTTAACATCTCAAATTTCAAAGAAAGTTCACCGCGCGGCGTCAATTCGTTATTCACGAAAAATTGATGATCCGCGGTAATGGCGATTTCATAAAATTTAGGTTCAATTTTACTAAAATGACTCGCTTGAGGAAGAGCGATCTCGATTTTTCCCAAAGCAATGAAGGACGAAACGGTCATAACGATCGTCAATAAAACCAACATAATATCGATTAACGGGACGACATTGATCCCCTCAACTCTTTTTAATGCTCTCATCTTCCCACTCACTGATCGCTAAATCCACTTTGCGCAAAAACCCACCGTAAATCATCGTCGAAGGAATCGCGACGATCAGCCCTGCCGCTGTTACTTTCAGCGCCAAAGCAAGCCCTACGATAACTTTGGAGGTATCGAGCGCTCCACCGCTGATGCCGATCTCGTAAAAGACCACCATAATGCCGCCGACCGTTCCTAAAAGTCCCACATAAGGCGCATTGGAGCCGATCAAAGAGATGATCGTCAAGTTCTTTGAAACATCGCGTTCAAGCCTGTTTTTACTCTCATAATTTTTTACATGTAACGCTTTAAAAAAGAGAAGGCGTTCAAGCGCATACCCTAAAACCAAAATGCTCATAAAAAGCAAAATTCCCAGTGCGCCGTAATCCACGGCAAGTTTAATATTTTCCATTCGACCTCTATTTATGTAATAACCATTATCAGAATGTTAGACTTATTGAGCTTAATCTTGTATGAAATTAATAACATTTATCATTTTATCATGCTAAAAGAGATGTGTTTGCGCAAAATATCTTCCGCATTCGTGTTTCATAAAAACATCTCAAAAACGTCAAACATGCGCTTTTCTGAACGCAAAGACGACCAAAAGCGCAAATGCGACTGCGGCAAATACGAACGGAACGATCGGATCGATCTTATACAAAAGCGTGCTAGCCATAGGTCCTACGATCATGCCCATGCCTTGTGCCGAAGAGACGGTTCCCGCCGCGGCACCTTGTTCTAATTCGCTGACGTTATTGGCGGCTAAAGCTTGAAATGCGGGGAAAATAAATCCCATACCGAACGTTGCGACGCAAAATCCTATGCCAAGAGGTATCAGCGTATGCGTCACGGAAATAATGCCGTACCCCAGCGCCGCGATGCTTCCGCCCATACGCAACCACATGTGAGGCGTAACGCGCGTTTGCTTGGAGACAAAAATTTGAGCGACGATAAAACAAATACCGACCAACGATAAGATAATGCCCGTCACTTTTGCCGTTTCGCTCGCATCTAACGCCAAGGTATCCAGCACGAAAAAGCCCAAACAAACCTGTGAGGTCACCACGCTGTACATCGTTAAAAATGCCGCAATCATCGCTAAGCGCAACCGTGCGTCGCTCCATCTGGGATGAGGTACTTCTTCGACGTGATGTTTGGGCGTTTTGGGAATCGTTTTGTAAACTAAAAATGCGGCGATCATTGGTAAAATCGCAAACGTATACAGCGGAACCTGCAAGCCGTAAACGGCCAAGAATCCCCCAAGAGCCGGCCCTAAAATCATACCGATACCGTTGGATGCTCCCAGTTTCGCCATATAGCCCGTTCGATTTTGCGGGTCGATTTTATCGGCGATCAGTGCGCTGGAAACAGCGGGAATCGCCGCATAAAAAACGCCGATCGATCCTCTAACCAAAACGATCATACAAAGTGAAATTGCCAATCCACCTTCGCTTAAAGTTTTAGCGCGTCAATGCGCACTCAACGAATTTAAGCTCAAGCAAGGATTTAAAGAGCTTTTTGGAACCACCGTTTACGGTTTTGTGCACGCCAAGCGACTCGAAAAAGCCAAGGAGCTTTTGGAAAAACAGGAGATTTCGGTGCAAGAAGCGGCTTTACATGTAGGCTATCAAAGTCTTAGCCATTTTAGTAAAGCGTTTAAAGAGTGCTATGGCATTTTTCCCTCAGAGCTCAAAAAAGAGCGTAAGTATTACCTTTTTTCCTCACCGTGCATTGATCGAGGCGAATGAATATTGAGATGTTTAAAAATGTACCCTTGTACGAAATCGACGCCTAAAGAACGTGCCAAAGCAAAGTCTTCTTCGCTTTCGACGCCTTCTAAAATCGTACGTTTATGCTGCGCTTTCGCAAAGCTCAAAAAGCCTTTTAAAATCTCTTTATAATCCTCGCACAATCGCATTTTCAAAAGCCACGTACGATCGAATTTCAAAAAATGCGCCCGATGCGTTAGGTCGAAACAAAAAGGTTTTTTATCGTTGCCGATATCGTCTTGAGCGATCACGATGCCGCTTTTTTGAAGTTCATCCAAGCAATGCGAAAGCAGTGCCGTTTGCATGTCGTCGGTATTTTCGGTGACTTCGACGCAGATATTTTCGATCTCTTCAAACAGATCGCGCCAATAGTTTATCTTCTCCGTGTCGCTAAAATTGTGCGGATCGATGTTCACAAATAAAATACCCTCGTTCGGGCGATGTTGCAATTGCGTCTCTTTTAATTCGCGTTCCAAACGAAAAAAAAGCTCTTTTGCGTGGTGAGCGACTTCCAAAACCGGCGAAGGCGGAACGCACACGCCGTTGAGACTAAAACGAGCCAACGCTTCGTAACCGAAAATTCCGCCCTCTTTCATATCGATAATGGGTTCGTATTCCGCCCAAAAACTTTTTTGATCCAACATCATGCGTACGTCGTCGTAGTTCAATGCATGCTCTTGTCTTAGATGTGAAGAAGACATAGGAGTCCTCCCTTTTTTAGTCTATTTTTCGAGGATACAACCGCCCGGATTGTACTTTTTACACAGCTCGCAAAAAACGGAACTCTCGCTTCGCTTCGCACAGATAAATTCAATTGCTTTGCGTTTAGCTTCGTTTTTGAACTTGTTCATAGCATTGTGGTTCAAAAAGTTGGTTAGCATAATGACCAGCGTCACGTCTTGAGGAATCTCTTTTTTAACGACCGAGGGGTTTCGCGCATCCCAATGCGTAATTTTTTGAAAAGAGAAATCTTGCAACACGGACGTAATCGAATCTATTTTATCTCCGCCGATAACCAATACTGCTGACATTGTTTCTCCTTTTTGATAATTGTTATTGAAATAATACGTAATCTTGACTTAAAGTTTTATAACTTTGAGAACTGTTATCATATTATTTGCGCTATACTTTTCATTTTGGAGGAATCGCACCATGGAAACGATCAAATCGCTAGGCTATTTTCTTTTGGCAGGACTGTTTGAAATCGGCGGAGGCTATCTCGTTTGGCTTTGGCTTCGAGAAGACAAGAGCATCGCTTACGCACTTTTAGGTGCGGCTATTTTGGTGCTTTACGGTGTCATACCGACCTTGCAACCCGCCAATTTCGGACGCGTTTATGCCGCATACGGCGGCGTATTTATTGCCCTTTCGTTACTCTGGGGTTGGAAAATCGACGGAATCGTCCCCGACATGTACGATCTTTTGGGCGGTATAATCGCGCTTGTAGGCGTCGGGATTATCATGTACGCACCGCGTTAAAGAGCGCAACTCAGTCGCTCTAAATCTTTTTGAGAGTACACTAACGTCATCTTTTCCAAACCGAGCCTTACATGTTAAAAATTTGCGTGTGTTTACTCTTTTACGCCTGTAGCGCCTTAGCGCATCCGCATACGTTTATTACGGTTTCGCTAGAGCTAAACGAAACGGAGCTCAAAGTTCGGTGGCTTTTTGACGAAATGACCTCGCAAAGCTTGCTCGAAGATTTCGATACCGATCGTAACGGCATTTTTTCACCCAAAGAAACCGAAGCCTTTAAAAAAGAAGTTTTTAACGACTTAAAACAATTTTCCTTTTTCACGCATCTTAAAGTTGCTAACAAAAGTGTCCCCCTCAAACCGACGCAACTTTTTCTTTGGCGCGAAAACAACGCTTTTGGTGTAGAATTTCACGTGGATTTAAAACCTTACGTTCATCAAAAAAAGTCGATCGGCTTTTGGGACGAATCGTTTTTATGTGCTTTGTCGCTCGAAAAAGAGCAGATTCGAACCTCTTTACCCTACACGCTTAAAGAGGTCGATAACGCGTATTACTACGGATATTTATTGGAGTTTTTATGATGCCTTCAACCCTCGCAAATACTTTTGCCCAAGCCAATCACTATTTCAATACGGCTATTGCCGAGCATTTTCATGCGATCGATAGCGGACATGTTCAACCCGCGTTGTGGATTCTCCTTTTGGCGTTTGGATACGGCGTCGTCCATGCATTGGGTCCTGGACACGGAAAAGCCTTGGTAGCGGGATACCTTTTAGCCAATCCTTCCAAACGAAGCCATGTCTTTCAAATCGGCTTTCTGATCGCTCTCGTTCACACGCTTTCCGCCCTCGTCGTCACGTTGTGCGCCGCTTACCTTATGAACATCAGCGCCAATAGGCTTTTTCGAGACGTCAATCCTCCCTTGTTTCAAATATCCGGAGGTCTCATCGTACTTTTGGGCTGTTGGCTCGTTTACAACGTCTTTAAAGAACGGCGCATCGTAAATGAGCCCGTCGGTGCGCAGACAAGTCGCTTCGGCGTCGTGATGCTTGCGGGCGTTGTTCCCTGTCCGGGCGTCATTACGCTTTCTTTTTTTGCGATCACCCTCGGACATATGGGTATCGGCATGGTCGCGGCATTTTTTATGAGTTTGGGGATGGGGCTCAGTATCTCCTTGGCAGGGCTTCTTGCACAAAGCGTTCAAGCGTCCAAGGTCATCGTAACGCAACCGAAGTGGTTTTGGGCGATTCGGTTTTTCGGGGCGGTGTGCGTCGTCTTGCTTGGGCTTTGGTTTTTATCGCATCCTATTCCTCAAAGGGCATTTTAATGTTCAAACGATTTGTGTGGCTCCTGCTTCTTCCTTATCACCTGTTTGCGTGTGCGCTTTGTGCGCTTTATACGCCCTCGGCTACCGTTAACATTACGCTAGAAGGCGATGCTTCTACGCTCAAGGCAATGACGTTTGAATGGCATTTTAGTAAAGATTTTATCAAAACCCTCATAGACCGTTACGACGATAATCGCAATAAAAAGCTCGATCCGGACGAGCTCAAGCGTATCGAAATTATTTTAGACAATTACGTCGCAAAAAAACATTACCTCACTTCGGTCGAATACACCGCACGCGGCGGCGAACAAGCGCACGTCGTACCGCTTCGCTTACATGTCAGTCGCAAAGAGCTCTTTTTCCAAAACAACGACGACTTGGTTTTTCGCTTTCGCTCCGATACGACGCAAACTCTTTTGCCCGAAGACGAGCTTTCGTTTACGATCGAGGATAACGAAGGCTTTTTCGTCTTTTTAATCCACGGTATTCAACCCGTCGACGCAAACGTTTTTCCTTTTGAATTCAATCTTTTTAATCACATCGCTTTTATGAAAATTAGCGGCAATGCCGCAACACGTACGCAAGCACCCGTTCCGAGCGAACCGCGTCTTGCACCGATAACGCCCGAGAAACAGGAAAACACGCGCATTGAAGCTACGCCCTCTTCCGAATCTTCAGGGCTACTTTGGCTCAAAAACGCTTTAAGCTCAACGCAAAACACGATTCAAGATACGATGTCCGGACTTAAAGAGAGAGCTTCTTTTGCGGGATATTTGCTCTTTTTAGGTCTTTCGTTTCTCTACGGAGTGCTTCATGCGGCAGGTCCTGGACACGGAAAAACCTTGGTCAGTTCTTACCTTTTTGCCGCAAACCACGGCTATGCCAAGGCGTTAAGTATGGCAGGACTGATCGGTCTTGTTCACACGTTTTCGGCATTTTTACTGACGTTGACGATTTACCTTCTTTTCGATCTTTTCTTCAATGCCTTTTTTACCGACGTTAGCTTCTACACGACCAAAATTTCGGCACTCATCATTCTTGCCATCGTCGCGTACATGGCGTATCGGAAAATCAAAGTACACCGAGCACGTCCGAAAATCGTCGCTTTTTCCGCCCACCCTTTTACATGTAGCTGTGCGGCATGCTCGCCTAAATCGCAAAGTAGCGACTGGGGCGTCGTTTTGAGTGCCGGCATCGTGCCTTGTCCCGGAACCGTAGCGATCTTTACGTTCGCGCTTGCCAACCGCGCTTATAGCTTGGGATTTTTAAGTGCTTTTTGTATGAGTTTGGGCATGAGCCTTATCATCGCCGCGGCGGCATTTTCAACCCTGTATGCTAAAAAACGTTTCCGGTCTAAAACGCCTCGCTTTTTAATTCATTCCGAGAGTGTCGCCTTAGCGATTATGTTTACGCTCGGGTTGGTATTGTTGTTTTCATGAAACGTTTTTTAAAGAGAGTTCTTGCGAAACTCTATCTCACGCGCTTAAAGCAAAGCTATAAAGGCTACGTTAACACGGAGTTTTCTTCGACTCAAAAAACACGCATTTCGGATGCTTTTGCTCCGTGTAAAAGGAGTTTTGCACGAAGCTTTATACTTTTCATCGGCACCGTCAGTCTCTTATCGGCTCATCCGCATGTCTTTATCGATACGCGTATTTCCGTCGAGCAGGAAAAAATTTGGATTTTATGGACGTTTGATGAGATGACGTCGTCGATTTTGATGCAAGATTACGACAAAAACCGCGATAAAATTTTAGACGAAAAAGAGATCGCATTCCTAAAAAAAGACCATTTCGACACGATAGCCAACTACAGTTTTTTTATGCATCCTTTTGACGGAAAAGAGGAGAAAACCATCACGCAGGTCGATGATTTTATGGCATCGTTTGACGATTCGAAGTTACGCTATCTCTTTAGCATTCCCCGCCCGAAGATCCCCAAATACGAGTTACGTTTTTACGACGGAGAGATGTACGTTGCGATGATCGTTAAACCGGAATTTTTAACATGTCAAAAACCGTTTACATGTCAAACAAGAGGTTACGACGCCGACTTTTATTACGGCTATCAAGTGATTATTCGCCAATAAGCCAAGAGGAGACCCTCTTGGTTAGCACGCGCACCCTTTAAAAAGAAGTTTCTCTTTTTTGCTACGCGTTTCGACGGATTGTGCGTTGGCGCATAGAAGTGTTTTCATGCGCACGCCTTCATTTCCGCTTCGATTTGTTTGCACCATGCATCGATACGACCGGCAGTCAATTCGCTTTGGTTATCTTCGTCTAACGCAAGTCCTACGAATTTGCCATCGACGATCGAAGCAGAGTGGTCAAACGAATAGCCTTCGTTATTCCATGCACCGATCACGCATGCGCCTTGTTCGATCGCTTTATCGTAAAGGACGCGCATCGCGCTGACGTAGTCGCTTCCGTAACCTTCTTGATCGCCCATACCGAACAGGGCTACTTTTTTACCGCTTAAATCCGCTTTTGAGAGATGAACCGTAAAACTTTCCCAGTCGTCTTGCAATTCACCGTCATACCATGTCGAGGTTCCGAAAATCAGTAAATCGTATTGCGCCAATTCTGCGCCGCTCTTGAGTTTGCCTACGTCGTAACTGTCCGCACCGAGTTGCTTTTGAATCATGCTTGCCGCTTCCGCGGTATTGCCGTTGGTGCTTCCGTAAAAAATGCCGATGCTCATCCATAACTCCTTTGAATTAATAAATCGTGTAAGGCACGAGTTTTAAAGTATATTCCAACCCTAAAGCGTCCAGTTTAGGAACTTTGATCGGAATATGCTTGCGAAAATTTTCGTTGCGCGGGAAGAGCAAATAGATATGTTTACACTCTTGCGATTCGAGTCGCGCAACGGCTTGATTGATTTCGTCGCATGCATCGATATCCACGCGCCTTTCAATCACCTTCCATGTCGGATACAAATGCAACGCTTCAGGACATCCGTCTTGACAAATCACGATACTCTCTTTTTCTAAGCTAATCGCGCTATGAGGATTTTGGCGTTTAACGCGCTCAAAAATATAGTTCGTAAAGAGCTCGTACGTATTGATCGTGCGGTAAAAATAGGGATGACTCGAAAGCAAAGCGATATCTTCCGAATCAAAACGTCGACTGATCTCATGAAGCGTTGAATACGATTCCGACATGTCATCCTCTTTGTTAAAATTTATTGAAATGATAACCGTTTTCAAATAATATGTCAAGAGCTTTTCAGTCGTATCGGAGTAAAATTTTCCTTATTTTGTCAAAGCTCTTACCGTCTTTACTTACGGAAAGAGTTACTAAGGAAAAAGTATGCCGATTGATCTTCTGACGTTTTTGATTGCTATCACGCTTCTCACGATGACGCCCGGTGCCGATACGATGATCGTTATTCGCAACACGCTTCGAGGCGGTGCCAAAGACGGATTGGTTTCCAGTTTGGGGATTTGTTCGGGACTCTTTGTGCACGCTACGCTCTCGGCAGTGGGAATCTCGGCGGTGCTTTTATACTCGGCAACGGCGTTTACGGTCTTGAAAATCGCGGGGGCTTTGTATTTGATTTGGCTTGGAATCGGCTCTTTCAAATCCTTGTGGAACAGCGCAAAAGTGCATCAAAAAGCGGTCGAACAAAAACCGTTTTCGTTTTGGATCTCGATAAGGGAAGGTTTTTTATCCAACGTTCTTAATCCCAAAGCCGTTATTTTTTATATGGCGTTTTTACCGCAATTCATCAACCACGAGCACTCCGCCCTCGCCCAATCGCTTTTTTTAGCCTTGTTACACTTTATCGTCGGAACGATTTGGCAAGCGATTTTGGTCTATACGATCGTCTCCGCTAACGGCTTTATTACCAAAAAAAGCGTGCATCAAAGTTTGGACGCCGTCTCCGGCGTCGTGATGGTAGGGCTTGGCATTCGTCTTTTGATGGAAAAACGCTAAGCGAGTATCTTCGTTAACGAGCTCTTCGCGTCCGCATACGCAAACGTAAATCCTTCTGCCAGCAACGCTTTGGGATACGCTTCTTTGCTATCCAAGAGCACGCACGAACCCTCGCCGAAAAGCATTTTAATAATAAATGCGGGAACGGGAATCAAGGTCGGTCGGTGCAACACCTCTCCCAAAATTTTCGTAAAATGAAAATTACTGAGCGGTTGAGGAGAGGTGGCGTTGTAAATGCCTTCAAGCCGATGCGTTAACACAAAATCGTAAATCGACACCAAATCGTCGATATCGATCCAACTCATCACCGCACGTCCGTCGCCGATAATGCCGCCAAGTCCCATACGAAACGCCGGCAACATCTTTTCCAACGCACCTCCGTTTCCCAGTACGACGCCAAAGCGTAAAATCGCGGTCGGTTTGGTACATTTTTGCGCCTCCGCTTCCCAGTCAAGCGCGAGATGCGCCAAAAAATCGTCTCCGTACCGAGCGTTTGTCTCGTCGCATGCAACGTTATTGCGGTAAATGCCGACGGCAGAAGTCGAAATCAAACGACCGACGTCGCTTTGATTGATGGCGGCGACCAGTTTTTTCGTCGTCTCGATACGACTGCTATAGAGCACCTTTTTATACGCTTCGTCCCAACGCGCCGCGATAGGAGCACCCGCAAGATTAAAAACCGCATCGACGCCGTGAAGCTTTTGGACGATTTTTGATTCATCGTCACCGCGTTCAATCGCTACAAAATCGGGAAATGCTTTTTTAAGTGCATTTGCCACAAAACCGCTCGCTCCGCTAATGGCTACTTTCATGTTAACGTCCTTGTAGAAGATTTTGTCTGACTTTGGGATCTTGCATCGTCTCGCCGCGAAGCATTCGAAGCCGCATCGACTCAAAACCGATACGCCCTTGGCTAAACTGCTCGTACGCGCGAAAACCGTAAAGCATCGGCGTTTTATCGTCGATGGAATAAAAAGCCCCGTAGGCATCGATATAGCGCTTCGTATCGCCGCTGAAAACCCAAAATACGACGTTTCGAGGCTCTAATTTTTGCTCCCTAAGCCATAAAATCGCACATCCGACATCATCGAAAAAATGCGTTTTACGATCTGCGGTAATGATTTGTGCCGTATCGTTCTTCCCGACAAGGTACATATGACACACGGGGCATTGCAAGGTATTGTCCTCAAAATCCAATGCTTTGGCTTCTTTATTGACGATCTCGCTTGGAAGACGATGCGAAACGGACAAAAACCAAAACAGTCCGCCAAGGGAAAAAAGAGGAAATACCACCAAAAGTACCGTTGCAAGATACCGTCTCATAACCACACTCCGTTGCGTAGATAATAGCTTAAGGGATACAAACTAATGCCGATCACGTATAACGTATTGAAAAACAAACTCAAGCGGTAGAAGCGTTTCGTATATCGTTTTTGCACCAAATCGAGTACACCGCCCGCCGCTGCGTAAAACGTTCCCGAAAACAAAAGCGCGTACAAAAGATAGCCGACGTAAAAATACTCTTTTTGCAAAAGACAAAACGGACAGTGGTGCGTGGGCAACTCGTATACGTAGGGGCTAAAAAACAAAATGAGCGCGATTAACGCGAAAAGTGCCAACAAGAGATTTGAAACTACCGACGCTAAAGAGGATCGACTGGCATAAGCCGCAACGCTCAATGCAAAACATCCGTAAAAAATCATCATCCAAATTTTTTCGTCGACGCTAAAGAGTAACGAAATCGAAGAGGTGCTCGATGCCGAAAAGAGCGTACCGCAACAACTGACGATTTTACTGACGTTCAAAGAGGTAAAAAAGCCGATTTCCAAACCGATTTCCACACAAAGCGGTATGAAAAAGAGCATAAAAAGAATAAATTTCAACCGCGTAAACGGAAGCTTTTCGTCATTCATATCCGCATCGTTGAGCAAAAGCCAAAAGCCGAAAACATAGAGGTTGACGATCTTGAAAAGCGTCAAGTAAAGCCCGAAATCAACCGAGTTGACCACCCCGCTCGCACACATCGCACCCGTAATGATCGCGGAGAGTTTGTCGCACGTATAGATAAAAAAAGCAAATAAAGGAATTTTGAGCATAAAAATATAGTTAATAATGACCGAAACCAAATAACTCCGGCGATGTAAAGCATACTGCAATTCAGTCGTTTCGTTGCTTCTCCAACGCCACGCGATACGTGCGCTTAACACGAATGCGATTCCACCGAAGAGCAAAAAAACGGTATCGAGGAGTAAAAGTGCGATAATTTCCGGCGTTAGGCTCATACCATACGTCCGTTTTTAAGCTCAATGATACGATCGACGAAAGCCAAATCGAAAAACAGCGGATCGTGCGTCGCAATCAGTAACGTTACGCCGCTTTGTTTTAACATGTAAAGATGCTCGATCAGTTCGCCGGAGAGTTTCGCGTCCAAATTGGCGGTCGGTTCGTCCGCCAAAATCAAAACAGGATCGTTAATCAATGCCCGAGCGATGGCGACGCGTTGTTGTTCGCCGCCCGAAAGACGTCTCACGTCTCGTTTGGCTTTAGACGCGATGCATAGAGTTTCCATCTTGGCACGTGCTTTTTCCTGCAAGAGAGGCAAAGGAAGATTGGCGGGAATCAGCGGTGCGATCACGTTTTCTTCAACGTTTAATCCGGGAATTAAGTGAAATTTTTGGAAGATAAACCCGATATGCGCACGTCTAAAAAGCGCGCTAAGGTGTTCGGGCAACTTGGAAATTTCACGATCTAAAACGCGTATTTCGCCCGAGCTCGGTTGTGCCAAACCCGCGATTAACGAGAGCAACGTACTTTTGCCGCTTCCGCTCGCACCTCTTAGCACCACGCATTCGCCTTGTGCGATTTCCAAAGAGACGTCCTTTAACGCTTCGATCGCTTCGTCGCCTTGAGCAAAGCGTTTGCACACGTTACGCAAGCAAATCATCGCATCACCTCGTCCGCATCTAAGCATGCGGCTTTCCACGAGGGAATCAAGGTCGCCGCGATATAAACGGGCACGCTGAGGAAAAAAAGCAGTACGATCATTTTAACGTCCACGCTAAAGGGTAAACGAAACGGAGGTTTGAGCTCGGAATAACCGATAAAAACGGAACGTAATAGCGGTGCTTGTAACACGTAAACAAAAAAAAGCGCCGCGCAAAATCCCGTAATAAACGCGCTAAACGCCATCACGAAGCTTTCGTAAAACTTCACATGTACGATGTCGCTCATACGCCATCCTAACGCCTTCAAAATGCCGATTTCACGCCTTTCTTCAGAACTTAAAGCACTGGCTTTATCGTAAATCACGATAAAAAAGGCAAAAACGCACACGATAAAAAGCGAAAGAAAAAAACCGCTTTTATAGTCGAAAATATTTTGATAACTGATGCGAAGGTCGTCTTGCGTGATCGCGCGCAAATCGGGATAGCGTTCGGTAATTTTCTGAACGATCGTCGGAATCTCGACGGGATTGCTGACATGGACGACGATGTCGGTCGCTTCTTCGGGAGGCATGCCGAAAATCGTATACGCCGCTTGTTTGGGAACCAACATCAAATCGTTCGACTCTAGCGCGATATCGGAGTGAAAAACACCCGCGATTTTAAGAGGATACCGCTCGCCTTTAGGCGTAATAAAATTGAAAAAATCGCTATAGTAATTTTCCCGTAAGACGTTTTGAACGCCCTCGCCGACGATCATACCGTCCTCTTTTTCGAGCGTTGAGAGATCAAACGTTTGGGTCAACTCGCTTAAACGTTTTTTATAAGGTTCTTCATACGCATCGATGCCGACGATCGAAAAATTCACACCCGCGGGTTTGAAATAGTAGTACCCCCAAACGCGCGGTATCGCTCGCTCGACGCCGTTGAACGCCAAAATCGTATCGACGCGCTCAACGGAAACGTTGGTTTGTTTCCCCGCGACAAAACGCTGAAGCGTAATCTGAGGCAGGGTTTTTAAGGTCGTATTGAGTTCGACTTTAATCGCATCGGCAATCATCAAAACCGACGCCAAAAGAAAGATTAAAAGGCAAAGCACGAGAAAAATAAAAAGGCTTTTCCCGCCTTGCCGCTTTAGGGACCCTAAAGCGTAATCGAGCAATAAAACATTGATATTAGCGAGCATATTCGATCCTTGAAGAAGGCTCAAGCCTATTAGGGCGATAGACGAAAGTCGAAGGAAAATACTCTAACAATTCGGGCGATTCGTTAAAATACGAAAAAAGATCGCTCATACTTCGATGCCTTACGTAATGCGCTTCACTCACCAACGCCAAATCCGGCAAGCCGACCCATGCGCTGATGTGTTCTTTTTTCATCAAAGCCTGCGCATCCAAAGAGCGCGTTTGCGAAAGATAGACGACTTGCGCGACGATAAAGACGCTTATGGTCGCAATATACGCTATCCAAACCCTTCGCACCATCACGCTCCTTTAAAAATATGAGCGGATTGTACCACACGAACGCCTATTTATCAATACGCGCCAAAGGCTCTCTTGATCGAAGCTATGTTACAATGCGCGCTCATTTGTTTTAAAGGATGGGTTATGTCTTTTGATATTTGGTTGACCATGCTACTGGCTTCCATTCTGATTAGCGTCTCTCCGGGTGCGGGTGCGGTCGTTTCAATGAATTACGGTCTTAAATACGGCCTAAAACGTTCCTATGCCGCAATTTTCGGACTTCAAACGGGTTTGTTTCTTCAAACGTTCGTCGTCGTCATCGGACTCGGCTCCATCATCATGCAATCGGTACTGCTCTTCTCGATCATCAAATGGATCGGCGTTATCTACCTCATTTTTTTAGGTATCATCAAATTTATCGAAAAACCGAGCTTACCGAGCGATACGCAACGCATCAAAGCCTTTTCCGCTAAAAAAGCCTACATGCAAGCTACGTTGATCAATCTTACGAACATAAAAGCAACCGTTTTTTTGGTCGCTTTTATTCCACAGTTTTTAAGTCCCGAAAAGCCGCTCTTGATCCAATTTGCGATTATTTGCGCGACGCTGATTAGCGTGGATATTATCGTCATGACCGGCTACAGCTCTTTGGCATCCAAGCTCAAAGGCGTCATCAAATCGGTTCGCGCGATTCGGATTCAAAACCGCATTACGGGTGCTTTCTTGCTCCTTGCGGCACTTTTTCTCTCCAGTGCCAAACGGGCTTAGGCAAATTTTTTCAAATAGAGTTCTTCGTCAAAACCGACAACCACCGTTCCGTCTTCGCACTCGATCACGGGACGTTTGTACAATAAAGGTTCTTTTTCCAACCATGCCTCTTTTTGCGCGTCGCTCATGGTTTTGTCAAGACCTAGCGTTCTAAACTTCGTTCCTTTCGTATTGAAAAGAGTTGCCATGCTCTGTTTTGAAAGCCACTCTTTGCGTTTTGCCGCCTCGATCGGAACGCTTTTCAAATCGACAAACGCGTACGTTTTCCCGTGTGCTTTTAAAAATGCCGTCGCTTTTTTCACGCTTCCGCATGTTGAAATACCGTAAACTTTAATCATACCGTCTCCTTGTAACAGACGACGCGATTGCGCCCTGTTTGTTTTGCTTCGTACATCGCGGTGTCCGCTCTGCTAAAGATCGTCATTTTATCCTCTTTTTCATAACCGAAAACATACACTCCGATACTCGCCGTACAATGATGCGTCACGGTCTGCGCGACTCCCTCGTTATCATATTCAATCACGTAGGGTTTGGCTAACGTCTCTAAAATATGCGATGCAATTTTTTGCGCTTCAAAGCAAGCGGCTTCACGATTGCCCTCCAATTGTGACAGCAACACTAAAAATTCATCGCCCCCGAAACGCGCGACCGTGTCGATTTCGCGAACGCACGCTTGAAGCCTACTCGCCGCTTGAATCAATAACACGTCTCCTGATTGATGCCCTTTTTGATCGTTTAAAGTTTTGAAATTATCCAAATCAATCACCGCCAAAGCATTGCATCGAAGGCTTCGTTTGCTCAACGAAAGAACCAAATCTAAACGCTCGTCAAAAAGCCTTCGATTGGGGAGTTTTGTTAACATGTCGTGAAACGCCAGATTTTTGATCATCGCTTCGTTTTGTTTTTGAGCGGTAATGTCGGTCGAGATGCCGCATAGCGCATAAATTGAGCCGTCTTCTTTGCACAAAGGAATTTTGGTCGATAAGAAAATGCGATCCGTATCGCCTTGCGGCGTCGTATTGTGTTCTTCCAGCGTTATCTTGTGCCCCATCTCGATGACTTCCGCATCGGCACGGCGTATCGCTTGAAACGTCTTTTCTTCAAAAAATGCACTATCGTCCCGCCCGATAATCTCTTCTAACGACCGACCGAAATACTCGCATGTCTTGCGATTGGCATAGCGATAGCGGTACGTCTCGTCTTTAATATAAATGTAGGCTTCCACCGTATCTAAAATCGTTGCAAGTTTATTTTCGTTTTCACGAATCGCTTGCGTACGCTCGTGAATTTTCGCTTCCAAAGAGCGATTGTTTGCATTGACGTAAGCGACCATATCGCTAAATTGACGCGAAAGATCCGCGATTTCCGCCGTTCCGACCAAATGGAGCTTGGTGGCGTAATTGCCGTTTTGAACATGATGCATCGCCTCTTTGAGTTGCGCAAGCGGAGAGAGAATGAGTACATGTAACTCCAAACCGACCGCAAACAATGCCGCTAAAAAAAGCGCGCTTAGCATCGGGAAGATCGTAAAATCGCGTAGTAAAACCAACTCTTTGGCATCGATAAGCGTTAAACGAAACCATGTCCTATCGGGCACAAGATCGACACATAAAAGATGCCTCGCGTCGTGATAATCGACCCATAAAGTCTGTACGTCTTTTGTCGGATCAAGCATGACTTGCATCGCTTTGAAAACGGCTTCTTTGTCGCCGGATTTCGTAAAAATCGTCTCCAAAGTCTCTACGGAAGCATTTGTGTCGTTTGCTTTGACATGTAGGTTTTGTATGACGCCCGAGGCGTCGCTAAAAAACGTGTGTACGCCCTCTTGAGACATAAACGAAGCAAGGCTTTTACTCTCGTTGTTTAAGTGCTCTTTAGCGATAAAATGTTTCGCCCACGTTTCGTTGATACTATCGAACAAAAACGAGGAGTACATCCACACGAACGTGGAGAAGAGGAAAAAAAGTGCCGACATGAAAATAAATAACTTTGATTTAAGCGTCATTGTCACACCTCCGCCCTTTTTCGCATTATAACAATTCCTAAGTGAAAAATATTATGAATAAAGCGAATTAACTTTTACTTATAAGTTGATTTCGTCTATAATACGTCCATCCTTTACGTTACAAGTTGGTTTTTATGCAAACGCATTCCGAAGAGATACGCGGTTACTTATATGCGGTATTGGCATTTGGTTTCTGGGGTCTGATACCGATTTATTTTAAACTTCTCAGCCATGTCGGTGCCGGAGAAGTCTTGGCGCATCGTATTATCGGGTCGGTTGTTTTACTTTACGCGATGATTCTTTTTAGCAAGCAGATGGGACAGTTCAAACTTCTCATACGCGATCTTTCAAAACTCAAATACCTCGTGCTCTCCGCACTCTTAGTTTCGCTCAATTGGCTGGTTTTCATTTGGGCGGTTTCGCACAATATGATCGCCGAGTCGAGCCTTGGCTACTACATCAATCCTTTGGTCAATTTTGCGCTGGGTATTATCGTCTTTAAAGACCGCCCCTCTTTTTGGCAAAAAATAGCTATCGCTTTGGCAATCGCCGCGATCGTCTACCAGCTCGTCACGCTAGGAACGTTACCGATCGTCTCGTTGGTGTTGGCTTTTAGTTTTGCGTTTTACGGATTGATTCGCAAAAAAGTTAACCTTCCGGCGATGACGGGACTTTACGTCGAAACGCTCATTTTATTTCCGATCGCACTTTTGTATTTTGTCTATTTGGTACTAACCGATCAAAACGCGTTTGTCCTACCGCTCGATCGTACGTCGTGGATTCTTCTCTTAGCCGGCGTCGTTACGGTCGTACCGCTTTTATGGTTCAATGCCGCAACGACGCGCATTTCGCTCATTCACATCGGTTTTTTTCAATACATCGGTCCTTCGATCTCTTTTTTATTGGCGATTTTCGTCTACGACGAAGTTTTGCTTCCCGAAAAATTAACGACTTTTGTTTTGATTTGGATCGCGCTGGCGATCTTCAGCCTCGATGCCTACTTTAAAAAAAGGAGATAGATCGCCGATGAAATTATTAATCGTCGAAGACGATCCCAAAATCGTCTCGTTTTTAAAAAAAGGTTTGGAAGAG
>Ga0265295_1003153_pt1 | contig 24583 bp, 16 predicted proteins | sample Munlansysbiofilm_FD_192503 | JGI IMG/M metagenome (GOLD analysis project Ga0265295, IMG submission 192503) | Leachate microbial communities from a municipal landfill in Southern Ontario, Canada - Methane capture system biofilm | ecosystem: Engineered > Solid waste > Landfill > Unclassified ... | reverse complement strand
AGACAGTGATCCTTTCATGAAGCATCTTGTTGTAGATAGCTCTCGAACATCCGAGAGTCTTATTAATCTGTATTGTCTGTTGCGGATCAGGGTAGATTCTCAACCTCAATGCTTTGTTGTGCTTCATGTGTTACGTGTACAAGTGTTACCTGAATATGTACAGGAAAATCGTACCGAATATGACAAGATATACTACGAAATCACCCTGCAAGTTCTCTCTGGAAGGCATATCATCCTTGTTTGTAAGTATAGGAAAAGCTTCCTTACAGGAAACCTGGACAAGTGGATAAAAACCGAACTGTCGAACGTTGCCTTGGAAGGTGAATGTAAGCATAGATGCAATTGAGCTTGGATACAGACCATATCCATATTTTAATATCATATGAGCCCCAGTCAGCATCTCAATGATTAATCGCAGACTGAAGACTCTGACAACCCATCGAGTTTGGAAGTATCATGAGACAGAAAAGGAAAAGCATGTTTGGAATGAACGTACTTTTTGGTCTGGGGGGTTACTTTGCTTGTTCTGTAGGCGATGCTTCCACAGAAGTAATACGAACATACATACAAAATCAGCTCTGATTCATCCCAGCCCCTTAAGAGAACTGGGATTTCTCAGCCGAGTGGTTAAAAGCAGAATCCTCTTTTTCGTTTCAAAGGAACAGCGGTAATTTGTTTATACAGATGTCTACCGAACCACATAGGCATCTGTATAAAACTAGCAACGGAAAACCTTTCAAAACCACAAGTGATGAGAAAAAAGCGGATTGCTTGCAAGATGTCGTTTCCAACGGCTTCCCGCCTCATCCTTCAACTCCCTCGTCCGACCCCATTCGTTAGTCTCCCTGGTTCCCCGTAAGCATCTAAATTGCAGGGATTAGAACACGGAACCCGACATTGTTGTACCGAGACGAAGCAGTACTGTTGTTGCGTCTGGTTAGAGTGACGCTCGTCATATCATTGTACCAACTGCCACTCCGAAGGACCCGTGTGGAGCCTGAGGAAGGACCCTTAGGGTTCGTTCTTAAAGAAACACCAGAGTAGTCTTCTCCATACCAGTCCCAGCAGTACTCATACACGTTTCCGCTCATATCAAAAAGTCCAAGCTCGTTGGCTCTTTTTTCACCCACCTCGTGGGACGTATCTTCTTCATCACCAAACCAAGCAACATCATGTGCAGTATTGCTCCCTGCATAGGTATAGCCCCCACTTTTGCTTCCTCCACGGGCTGCGTACTCCCACTCAGCCTCTGTAGGCAAACGATAGCCACTCTTAGTCCAATCACAGCTGACTGATTCGCCCTCGATGGTGTACACCTCTTCAAAGCTGTCTTGCCGGCTCAGCGCGTTACAGAAGGCAACCGCATCAAACCAGCTCACACCATCCACAGGCAGACTAGTTCCCTTCGTATTCGATGGATTGCTGTCCATTACCTGCTGGTAGATGTCCTGGGTTACTTCATAGGTCCCTAGATGGAAACTGCCAACCACCACAGTGTGGACCGGCGTTTCATTCGAATAGTCATTCGAGCCCATCTTAAACGACCCGCCCTCTACATAGGTCAGGGGGATGGACCCATTTTTCACCTGTTTGAAGAAAACCAGGCTTAGCACAGGGCTGCTGGAAATCTTGACAGGAAACACCATCTCGGGTGTGGGGTTATACAATGAAGCCAATTGTACGGTAGTCGCTCCTTTCCTGGAATCGGTTACGAATCCTTTACGGGATGCAGGACTAGCAACAGGCTTGGGTGCCTGATCTGGGGTAACCCAAGACAGGATAAGAGCTTTCTTTGGGGAGTTCAGGGTGTGGGAATTTGAAAAGCTGTCCTGGTACGAAAGAATCTCTATCCCTCTGTTTTTAAAAATGGACACATCTTCCACAACCATGGGCTTATCCGTCTTCACTGATACCACATAGCTCTTCAGAAGGATTGGATTTTCCAGAGTAAGAGCATAGCTACTTCCTGAGAGAGGGTTGGTGATACTCACCTGGTCTGCTACGAGTAGGAAGCGATCAAGGGCAAAGTCTCGAATGATATGCCACTCTAGGGAAGCCTGTAACACCTTGGTCTTGATAGCTTCCTCGAACTGTATGATTTCCTCCCTGACCTTCATCTCATCACCGATGGAGGTGAAATCAATAGCAAGGGAAAGATTATCATAGGACACCCATGCATCATTACAGGAGGCAGAGAGAGACCACAGGCGTGCATTGCGGGCGTAAGAGTTATTTTGCAGTAACATTTTACCACTTGGTAGGGTGCGCGATCGCCCGAGGTTGCCCAGGGCTTTATCTACATACCCATCAAGTTCATCCTTTTGCTGGTCATAGGCTGCAACCAGATCAGAAGAGAGCTTTTTTGTTTCAACCAGTATGGTCTCGTCCAAACGGGAGTATTCCTTATCCTTTCGCTCTTCGAATAGCCTATCTGTCTCCCAGATATTTGGCTCCATTGCATTGTAGGCCGCTATATCACCTGAGAACCGTAGCTGTAATGTCTGAATGGCATTTTCATACTTGGTTTCAAGTTCATCCAACAGGATAGTGTCATAGAGATCTACAGAGGCCACTACCTTCATCAAAACAGTAGGGTCATCACTTTGTGACCTGATGCGTAAGTTTTCCAATTCGTTTTCACCACTGGCCGCTAAAGCAACCAAAGACAGAACCAAAACTAACGCTACAACAAACAACTTTTTTTTATACATATCCCCTCCAAAACGAGTCACCTTATACTATCACACAAGTCTGCACGACCGATCCTTCACTTCCCTGCCAGTTCAATTCTTTTGTTTTCATCCTTAACTCCTCAGCTTCCAAGAGTGGTTAGACTGTAGGGACCAAGACCCGGAAGCCAAGATCACTGTCCCTAACCCAAGGAGTATCGTAGTCGCGAAAGGATACGTAAAGGGAATCCACACTACTGTACCAATGGCCGCCCCGAAGGACCCGGCCCGAGCCTGAAGAGGGGCCTTTGGGGTTTGTCCCTGGGGAGGAACTGTAGTACCTACTTCCATACCAGTCCCAGCACCACTCCCACACGTTCCCGCTCATGTCGAATAGTCCAAGCTCGTTGGCCCTCTTGCCTCCCACGTTATGGGTTCTCCCACCACTATTTCCCTCATACCAAGCCACATCTCCTACGGTGTTGCTTCCCGCATACGTGTATCCCTGACTCTTGCTTCCACCGCGAGCCGCATACTCCCACTCAGCCTCCGTAGGCAAGCGATACCCCTTCTTGTTCCAGTCACAGCCCACTGATGCACCCTTAATTGTGTACACTTCAGGTAGCCCGTCTCGCCGGCTCAGCGCGTTGCAGAAGGCGACTGCGTCGAACCAACTCACTTGCTCCACAGGCAGATAAGTCCCCGTCCAACTCGATGGGTTATATCCCATAACTTTTTCATATATATCTTGTGTTATCAAATAGGTGCTCAGGGAAAAACTATCCACCTTCACAGTATGTACAAGCTCCTCGTCATCCCAATCCCCAACTGTCGTGCCCATCTGAAAACTCCCACCCTCCACAAAGGTCAGGGGAATGGTGCCACTTTCCGTCTGCTCGAAGAAGATCAGACCAAGCTCAGGGCCACTTGAAATCTTGACAGGAAACACCATCTCGAGTGTGTGGCCAAACAATGAAACTACTTGTACAGTAGTCGCCCTTTCCCTGACTGTATTCACCTTCCCTTCAGTGGATACCTTAGACGTATCATGACCAATAGCAGGTTCAGGCACATCTACAGGGGCAGCCGGTACTGCAGGTGCAATAGGCTTGGATGGTTGCCCTAGGATATTCCAAGAAAGGGTAAGAGCCTTATCTGGGGAGTTCAAGGTATGGAAATCCCCTGACCTGTCCTGATATGAAAGGTTGCTTATCCCTGTATTTTTCAAATATGTAGCATCCTCCACGATCAACGTCTTGTCACTCTCCTCTGATACCAGATAGCTCTTCAGTGGAATTGAGTCATTCAAGGTAAAGGTATAGGTCCCCCCCGAAAGAGGGTTGGTGATGCTCACCTGGTCGATGACCAGCAGGAAGCGGTCAAGGGCAAAGTCACGGATGAAATGCCACTGCAGGGAAGCTTGCAATACCTTGGTATTGACCGCTTCATCGAACTGTATGATCTCCTCCCTGATCTTCATCTCATCACCGATGGAGGTGAAGTCAACAACAAGGGAAAGGTTTTCACTGGATACCCATGTATCATCAAAGAATGCATAGAGATACCACTGGCGTGTATTACGGACGTATGATCTAGTGTATAGCGCTATTTTGTCCTTGGACAGGGTATGCGACTGTGTCAGATTGGCTAGGGCATTGTCTATATATCCATAAAGCTCTCCTTTCTGCTGGTCATAGACTGCAACAAGTTCAGATGAGAGCCTTTTTGTTTCAGCCAGTATAGTATCGCTCAGGCGGGAATATCCCTTATATTTTCGTTCTTCGAATACTGTATCAGTCTCCCATAAGTGAGGTTCTATTGTATTATAGGCGTAAATATCATCAGAAAACCGCAGTTGTAATGTCTGGATGGTCTCTTCGTACTTGCTCTCAAGTTCATCCAAGAGGAAAGTGTCATAGAGGTCTACCGAGGCAACTAACTCCTTCAAAACAGTAACGTCATCACTTTGTGACCTCATGTGAAAGGTTCTCATTTCCTCGTTATCACTAGCTACTGCAGCTAACAGTTCAGATGAATACCTTTTTGTTTCAGCCAGAATAGCATTGCTCAGGCGAAAGTATTCCTTATCTTTTCGCTCTTCAAATAGCGTATCGGTCTCCCAGGAATTTTGCTCCATCACAGTATAAGCGTCAAAATCTTCAGAAAAACGCAACAATATTGTCTCCAGGAAATTTTCACCATTATTATAAAATTCATCGAAGAGGACAGGGTCGTAGAGGCCTTCTGCAACCATTACCTTTATTAGAAAAATAAGGTCATCTATTTGTGACCTGATACGCAAGGTTCCCATTTCATTGTAACGACTGGCGGTTACGGCAAGCAGATCAGCTGAAAGCCTTTTAGTTTCAGCTAGCATAGCATCACTCAGGCGGAAGTATTCCTTATCTTTTCGCTGTGCGAACAGCGTATCGGTCTCCCATATATGGGGCTCCATTGCATTATAGGCATCAATATCATCAGAAAAACGTAGCTGTAACAACTCAATTTCATCTTCAAGATCAGTGCCAAATACATCAATAATGATAGGGTCATAGAGGTCATTTAAGGCCCCTACCTTCATCAAAAAAGAAAGGTCATCTATTTGAGACCTGATGCGCAAGGTTCCCATTTCAGCGTCGCCTCTGGCAGATACGCCAACCACAAACAAGGCCAAGACCAGAGCTACAACAAACAGCCTTTTTTGCATAGATCCTCCAAAATCAGGTCATATCAGAAAATCCCACAACCGATCACAATACTCTTCATTTTCGATAATTGGCATGGAATTGCTTCTTCACAACTACTCTTGCTTATACTACCTTATAGCATCCTCATTTTCAATGAATTTTGTACTAGCAGACATATTTATAATTTTGTCTGAAAAGAAAACAGTACCCTCCTTTGATAAGAGCACTTCGCCTGGGAAAGATTGGCCTAGAGAGACTTCAAGCCCTTTATTTACAAAGTAACAGAGTCAATTCATGAAACTGTTGCCTAGCAAACATGGTTATGATACCTCTTTTTCTGGTATGATGGCTGTATGCACGACCTGATCATCATCGGTGGGGGGGCAGCAGGCCTCTTCCTAGCCGCAAACATATCGGCCAAAAGCGTACTGCTTTTGGAAAGTTCTTCAAGGGTAGGAAAGAAGATCCTCATCACTGGGGGAGGGATGTGCAACCTTACCAACACCAAGGACACCCCTTCATTTCTCAAGCACTTTGCCAATAAAGAACAGACGAATTTCCTCAAGCCTGCCCTCATGAACTTTTCCACTGCGCAAACAAGGCTCTGGTTTGAAACCCATGGCCTCCCACTCACCATTCGCGATGACGGAAAAGTCTTTCCCTCATGCATGCAGGCAAAAGCTGTAGTGGACCTCCTAGAGCATGAGGCAACGAGGAATAGGGTTCAGATACGAGTAGATGCTAAGGTACTCTCCCTACACAAAGACGAAGAGAGTGGAACCTACCTTGTTCAGACAGAACATGAGCAGTTCCAAACAAAAAACATAGTTCTGACAACCGGCGGTATGAGCTACCCAACAACCGGCAGTGATGGGTCGGGCTATCCTTTGGCAAAGATGCTTGGGCACAGCATAGTGTCCCCTTCCCCTGCTTTGGTGGCAGTGACGGTAACAGACTATCCATATGCGGCACTAGCTGGAAATTCCATCAGGGATACCCAAGTTGAGTTCTTCCACAAGGACGAAACCAAACGGTACAACCAGGGAACAGGGGACATGCTCTTCACCCATGACGGACTTTCAGGCCCTGTAATCCTGAATAATTCGCGGCAGATACGTAAGGGGGATCTGGTGCAGGCTTCGCTTCTTCCTTGCACAAACAAGGAAGCGCTACGAGAAGTCCTTACCGAGCTTTTCTCCCGTAATCCCAAAAAACAGCTCTATACCCTTCTCAAGGGCGAAGGCATCATCGCTCACCTTGCAGAGATGCTGTTGCACAGGCTAGGCCTTACCACCCAGACAACCTGTGCTAACCTTTCCAAGGAAAAAAGAAAGGCTGTTATTGATTTAGTGACAGCCCACCCTTTCACCGTCTCATCAAAGAAAGGGTTCAACTCAGCGATGGTAACGGCAGGAGGTGTCGGCCTCTCTGAGGTCGACCGCAGGACAATGGAATCAAAGCTACAGAAAAACCTTTATTTCTGTGGGGAAATTTTGGATATTGATGGAGATAGCGGTGGCTATAACCTGCAGGCAGCGTTCTCAACAGCGCTTCTTGCCTGTAATGCCATATTAGATCAAGGAGCAGCAGATGAAATTTAGTTGGACAACGATACGGGTAAACGACATGGAAAAGTCATTGGCTTTCTACCAGGAGATTGTGCAGTTGCCTTTACAAAGACGATCGAAGGTTGAAGGTGGTATGGAACTGGCGTTTCTGGGTACCGGTGAAACAAAAGTGGAACTTATCTGGAGAAAAGGTGAAAAACCAGCCATCTATGGCCAGGACATCTCGATGGGCTTCTTTGTAGATGACCTTGATGTCATGATGAAGTTTGTCCAAGACAAGGGTATCCCCATCCTCGGTGGCCCCTTCAAGCCGAATGACCATATCAGGTTCTTCTATATCCTCGATCCCAACGAGCTACGTATCCAGTTTGTGGAACAGACACCGTAGAGCTGACCAAGCCATCAGAAAAGAAAGCCCGGCACTCACTTTGCACATCACTAGAATCCGCAAGGCGTCTGTGCCGTATTGCCAGTACAGATGCCCAATTCAACTCAAAACATGGTCTATGTATTGTAAAAACCCCTCATGGTAACGAAGGCCAGGATTTCTCCTGGCCTTCTGGTTACATTGCTTGGTGCTTTCGCTTATTTGATTCTCTTGGTCGCTTCAGCGAGAAGCTCTTCCAACTTTGCAGAAGGATTCTGGAACTTTGCAAGGAAAATCATTGCTGCGATCACGTAAGGCTTGTAGCTTGCTTCCTTGTACAGGGGGACAAGGTACTTGTTAAAGACAGCTTCCTCAACCTCACCTTCCTTGCATGAGACACCGCTGATGTCAGCAGGCAGGCAGTGCATGTACAGGGCTTCACCATCTTTGGTTGTCTTCATAAGGTCTTCGGTGCAGGTCCAGTTCTTGAACTTGGCGTTTGTTGCCAGACAGCTCTGCTCAAGAGTGTGCAAGGCCTTCTCATCACCATGTGCAACGATCTCGGTTCTCTCTTCCATGACAGCAAAGGGTGCCCAGCTCTTAGGATAGACGATGTCTGCATCCTTGAAAGCCTCTTCCATGGTCTCAACCCTCTTGTAGGATCCACCGCCCTTCTTGGCGTTGTCCCTAGCAATCTCCTCAACCTCAGCCATCACGTTGTACCCTTCTGGGTGGGCAAGGACCACGTCCATGCCAAAGCGGGTGAACAACCCGATGATTCCCTGGGGAACGGAGAGAGGCTTGCCGTAGGAGGGGCTGTAGGCCCAAGTCATGGCAACTTTCTTGCCCTTGAGGTTCTCTACACCACCGAAGTGGTTGATGACGTGCAGCATGTCAGCCATGCTCTGGGTCGGGTGGTCAATATCGCACTGGAGGTTGATGAGGGTAGGCCTCTGCTCGAGAATGCCTTCATCGTAGCCTTCCTGTACTGCACTGGCGACGGTCTTCATGTAGGTATGGCCCTTGCCGATGTACATGTCGTCACGGATACCAATGACGTCAGCCATGAAGCTGATCATGTTGGCAGTCTCACGCACTGTCTCACCATGGGCGATCTGGCTCTTGCCTTCGTCCAGGTCCTGCATGGCAAGGCCAAGCATGTTACAAGCGCTGGTAAAGCTGAAACGGGTTCTGGTTGAGTTGTCGCGGAAAATGGAAATCCCAAGTCCACTATCAAAAACCTTGGTGGAAATGTTATTTTCACGCATTGCACGCAGGATCTCGGCTACATCAAACACAGCCTTGATCTCATCATCAGACTCCTTCCAGGTGTGGAAAAAGTCATTGAGGTACATGTCCTCAGTCTTGAGAGTCTTTAGCTCTTCAATCATTTTCTTAATAGTGGCATTGTCCTTCATTCGCGGGGTCCTCCATAGTATTTCTGGGAAAAAACCAGACATTGGTACTATAGCATGGCTACAGTCCAATGTCTAGTTTGTTTGTTGCAGTTTGTTGCAAAAAAGCTTAGATCTTCCCAAGCTCCCTCAACATCTTCTCCCTCGAGAACGGCCACGAACGCATCCATACACCCACGGCATCATGGATGGCTATGGCGATGGCCGGAGCTGCGCCATTGGTTGCGATCTCACTGATGGACTTGGCTCCATACGGACCGGCCTCATCATTGATATCTATCAGGACAGCCTTGAAATCCTCAGGCATCTCACTGATCATCGGCACACCGTAATCAGTAAGGTTTGCAGTGACGCAAACACCATTCTCATCGATGACCATATCCTCGTAGAGAGTATGGCCAATGGACTTGAGGGCGGCTCCGTACATCTGCGTAAGGGCAAGTTCAGGGTTGATGGGAGTGCCTGCATCCTGCAGGGCATAGAACTTCTCAACCTTGATCTCCCCGGTGCGCACGTTTACCGCAACCTGGGCAAAGTGGGCACCGTAGGGGATGGAGTTATGGTTCGTCGTAAACGAAGCACGTCCCATCACCTGCCCTGAGCCCGTGCCGGTAAGGGCATCATGGCTGAGCTTTGCATAGCTGAGGCTCTTCTTGGTCTTGGTGCTGTACACTTCGCCTGGGGCCTGACAGATGAGGTCCTGGGCCTTCTCACCCATCTGCTTTGCAGCTTCGGCAAGAAGGTTCTTCTTCAAATCCTCCGTTGCATAGTAGGATGCGTTACCGCTGAAGAAGGTTCCGCTAGAAGCGTAGGCACCGGTGTCGAACGTACAGGAGTCGGTATCACCGCTGATGACCGTCACCAGATCCATCGGAACACAGAACGCTTCGCTTATCATCTTGGCGCTGATGGTATCGAGCCCTGTTCCGAGGTCAGCCCCTCCGCTGAAGATCTGGAATGTCCCATCGGTGAGCAGCTTGGTCCAGGCGTTCGAGTGGTCAAGGCCGGGAAGCCCAGAGCCCTGCTGGATCATGGCAAAGCCCTTGCCGACCTTCCAGTCAGGATTGTCGGATTCAACCTTCTTGCCCCACCCGATCATTTCCGAACCCTGAACCAAGGCCTCTTCTAGGCCACAGGAACCGACAGGAACAACAGTGCCTTCACGGCCTTCACCAAGACCCTTGAGGATCTCCAGCATATAGCCGGGCTCGACCTTGTTCTTCATAGCCATCTGGTAGTAGTCGATGCCAAGCTTGTCAGCGAGCTCTGCCATACAGACCATCAGCGCATAGGTGCCCTTAGGGGCGCCATAGCCCTGATAGGCTCCGGTGGGCAGGATGTTGGTATAGTAGGTGATGACATCGAACTTCATGTTGTCACACTTGAGCAAAGGCAGTGTCTTGGAGCATGCATTCATCGGTACGGTAAGGCAGTGGTTGCCATAAGGACCGGTATTCGCACGCACATCCATATAGACAGCAGTGAGGGTACCGTCCTTTTTCGCACCCATCTTTACCGTCATCCGCATCGGATGGCGCGTTGAGTTGGCGACGAACTCCTCTTCGCGGGTGTTGCGGTAGAAGATCGGCGCTCCTGTGATCCAGGTTGCATAGCCCACCAGGTCCTCAACCAGGATATCCTGCTTGGAACCATAGCCGCCACCTACCCTCTCCTTGATGACATGAATCTTGTTCTCAGGGATTTCACACACCCAGGCTATGATGCGCCTGACGTGGAAAGGGACCTGCGTCGAGGCATGCACAACCAGGCGTCCATTGTCAATCTTTGCATAGCAGAGGTGTGGCTCAAGGGGGGTACACTGGATCTGGCTTGTCTGGTAGGTCTGCTCGACCACAGCGTCAGCTTCCTTGAACCCCTTCTCCACATCCCCGATCTGCCCATGGGCTGCAGAAGCGACGTTTCGGCGAATATCGCCATGCAAGGGGAACTGGTAGATGACCTTGCCGTCACGAGGATCGGCCTTCTTGTTATACTCATCAAGATTGTCCGGTGCTCCCACCTTGTACTCGACCACACCGTTGTGGACGATCGGGGCATCCTCTTCCATCGCATCCTCAACGGTAAAGATCGGCTTGAGAACCTCATACTCGACCTTGATGGCATCGCGGGCGGCAATGGCCTGTTCCATGGTATCCGCCACGATGGCGGCTACCCTGTCCCCGACGTGCCTGACCTTCTCATTGAACAGACGCCTGTCATGGGGGCTTGGCTCGGGATTGCCCTGGCCTGCCTGCATATAGGTCACCTGCGAGCTGTTCTTATGGGTGAAGATCTCCACCACACCCTCCATGGCAAGGGCCTCGGTGGTATCGATGCTCTTGATATAGGCATGGGCATAGGGGGAACGCAGGATCACCATGGTCTTGAAGCCCGGGAGCACCCGGTCCTCAACAAAGCTCTTCTCCCCGGCAACAAGCTGAGGTCCGTCCACCTTGGACTTGGGTTTGCCCACATAGGTGAGATGGTCGCGGAAGGTTGGGGAGATGGGGGTCTTGTAGGAGCCGGTTGCAAGCTTCTCCTTGGCAAGCTCCACTGCTAGATAGTAGTGCTCGTAGCTTGCATCACGGATGAAGATGCCGGAGAGCACATCAGCTACCTCTGCCCTTGAAGGGTTCTCGTTCTTCTCCAGCAGCCACGTGAGCAACAAGGCGGCCGCGGGTGCATTGTACGCACTTTGGACCACCCCGGCATCGATCATAGCCTGCTGCACGACACTGAGGTTACGGCTGTTTCCCAGCCCCTCTGCCGTGCGGATGGCCGCGCCATCAGCCTGGAGGGCGAGCATGAGGTTTGCATAGACAGGCACATCATTGAAGATGACGGTGTCGCTTCCTGCAAACCCTTCGCGGTCGTCACTGTCGCGGACACTGATATAACCGAGCCTGACCAACAGCGAGCGTAGCGATTCGGCACCCTCGACTGCTGCCTGCAGTTTCTTATTGTTTATGGTAAGCGTAATCTTGTTCATCTGGCACCTCCGGAAATGAAGTTGGAAAATAGCTGGGCTATCCCCTCACTAGCGATATAACGCTTGTAGGAGGAAGAGCCGGTATTGTCGTCCTTCGCCTCGACTGCATGGCCGACGGCAAGCTGCACATCCTGTTTGGTGGTAAGCTCCCCGTTCTCAATGGCATTCTCAACGGCAGAAAGACGCTGCATGCCAATTCCCTTCACGGCTGCAAAGACGCGAACATGGTCCACGACCCCTTCGCCGTTCTTTGTTGCCCCGAACCCTACGGTGACAGCGGCCTGGCTCTGAAGGGTATTGGCATACCGCAAGGAACCGACAAACCGGCTGTCCTTGGAGATAAGAAGGCCCAACAGCAGCGTACCGCTGAACAGGTTATGATAGGCGTGGTACTCGCGGATGGGGATGTTGTCCTCATTGTAGGAGCCCTCTTCGGTGATGTTGGCAGTGAGGACCCTTGCTCGCGAGGAGAGCAGGGCAGGAGCCAGGTAGGAGTGGTCACTGCACAAGGCGAGGTTGCCGCCGATGGTAGCCATGTTCCTCTTGGTAAAGGAGCCGCAAAAGAGTGCGGAATCCTTGAGCCACTGCGGAACAAGGGCCGAATCAACAAGGTGTTGGAAGGTGACCATGCTGCCGATGCGAATAGAGCCTCCCTCATCGGTGATGGTATCCAGGCCAAGCTTGGCCAAGCTGATGGCGGTCTTTGCATCTACGGTGGAGTTCAGTCGGTTTATCTCTGTCCCACCCGCATAGAACACGCTTCTGGGGTTGTTTCGTTTCAGTTTGAGCGCATCTTCATTATCTTTAGCAATAAGAAATTCCTGGATCATAATGCCTCCTTTCTGGCAGCCTTATCCATGAGCTTTGCGCTGATGGCATTTGCCTTGTCGGCAAGTTCTTTCTCGTCATATCCAACCAGCTGCCCCTGGTCTACTACAACCTTTCCATTGATGATCGTGTAGGCTGTGTTGTGGTTGCTGCCACAAAAGATCAGGCTGGCCACAGGGTCACTCTGACTTCCTGCATAGGGAATGGTGGAGACATCGAAAATGGCCATGTCAGCCGCCCAGCCCTCGTCTAGCCTGCCTACACTGCCGAAATTCAGCATCTTTGCACCGTTTTCCGTTGCCATGGTAAAAGCCTGCCTGGCGGTGAGCCCATCAGAACCATAGCGCACCCGCTGCAGCAGCAGGGCTTGGCGCACCTCTGCGAGCATATCGGAACTGTCATTGCTAGCACTGCCGTCAACGGCTATGCCGACATTGATACCCATATCCAACATCTCCTTTGCACGGCAGATTCCACTGCCCAGACGCATGTTCGATGATGGGCAGTGAGCTATATGCGACCCGGTATCCCTGAGGATAGCGAGCTCTTCATCATTGAAGTGGATACCATGGGCATAAAAGACATCGGGTCCGATCAGGTTGCACTCCTGCATCAGGGCTACAGGGGTCGTCCCGTACATCTCCTGGCAGAATTCCGCCTCGTCGGCAGTCTCGCACAGGTGTGTGTGGAGTCTGACACCATACTTGCGGGCAAGTGCCGCTGTCTCGGTCATCAAGTCCTTGGTGACGCTGAAGGGACTGCAAGGGGCAAGGGCAATCTTGTGCATGGCATCGGGGGCGCTGTCGTGATAGGTCTTGATGCACCGCTCGCTGTCGCTGAGTATTTCTTCAAGTGTCTGCACGACACTGTCGGGGGGAAGCCCCCCATCTTTCTTGCTCAGGCTCATCGAGCCCCTGGTCGGGCTGAAACGCATCCCAAGCTGGTCTGCAGCCTTGAACTGCAAGCCCATCAGATCGCCCTTGAAGGAGCGGGGATAGAGGTAGTGATGGTCGGTGGTAAGCGTGCAGCCGGTTTTCATCAGCTCGGCCATGGCAAGCATGGAGGAGTAGTAGACAGCCTCGTCATCGACATATTTCCATACATCGTAGAGGAACTTGAGCCAATCGAACAGCTTTGCATTCTGCACTGCCGGATGATTGCGCGTCAGTGTCTGGTAAAAATGATGATGGGTGTTTACCAGCCCAGGGATGACCACATGGTGCGAACAGTCGATGACCCTCACACCCTTATGAGCCACAAGCCCGCCCTCTGGGGCGATCTTACTCACTTTGTTGCCTACCACCAGCAAGTCGGCACCCTTATATGGCTCCTTGTCAAAACTGGTCTGCAGACAAAAAATGTTCTTCAGTAATAGTGAATCCTTCATAAGGTTCTCCTACTCGATGACTTCACCATGGAAAGTTCTGACACTTCTAGCATCCATGAGGGTGAAGTCCGTCCAAACTCCGGCATCGCAAGCTGTCCTGTGACAGCAAGGAAGGTGAGAAGCAGAATGTGTAAGGATGCACCAGGCTTCCCAAGTGTTGTTGCATCCAGAGTGAGGAACAAACCCCCTTAAAAAACAGAAAGGACAGGGTGTATGCACCATTGCCCAAGGGCATCGCAGATACACTTCCCGAGGGAGGAGGGCCATCACTGCCCCTCCATCCTCCACCAAAAAACAGAATGGATATCCAACAGGTCAAAACAGCCACGAGGCATCATGCCCCGTGGCTATTAGTATACCATATCAGTTACAGGAAATAAACCATATGATCTATTTCTTCTCGAGTGAATACGGAAGCATCGCATAGAAGGCGGCACAGATTTCCAGGTCGTCAACACGGTTGATCTCGTTGGGGGCATGTGCCTGGGATTCGTCGCCAGGGCCAAAGCCGATGGCAGGGATCTTATGTCTTCCTGTGGTGGCTACCAGGTTGGTTGAGAAGGTCCACTTATCGATCACAGGCTTCTCACCGAAGAGAGCCTTGTAGCCTTCAACGCCTGCAACAACCAAAGGATGATCCTCGTCAATCTTCCAGGTTGGGAAGTAGAGCTCCTGGGAGTACTCCTTCTTGGTCCAGCCGATCTTCTCGTAATCAGGCATCTCGACAATGATGTCCTCAGGAGCATCACCGGTTGCCTTGGAAATGTAGTCGCGTACCTGGGCCATGGCAAGCTCTGCGTCCTCACCCCATGTCAGGCGGCGGTCAAGATAGAGCATGGCGTAGTCTGCAACCGCACACTGGCTAGGTCCCTTGACGTCCATCTGGCTGACAGTGATGGTTCCCTTTCCAAGGAACTTCTCTTCGTCCGGAAGCAGGTCCTTGTTGAGCTGCTCCATTGCAAGGGCTGCCTTGGCTGCCTTGTAAGCTGCGCTTACGCCTCTTTCAGGAGCACTTCCATGACAGGAGATACCCTTGAGGATAACCCTGATCTCCATGCGACCGCGGTGACCGCGATAGAGCTGACAGCTGGTGGGTTCGGTTGAAACAACCAAGTCAGGCTTGAAGTTCTCCTCTTCAATGAGGTACTTCCAGCACATTCCGTCACAGTCCTCTTCCATTACGGTAAAGGTAAAGTAGACAGTGTACTCACCACCATAGCCGAGCTCCTTGAGGATGCGTCCGGCTGTGATCATGGAAGCGGCGCCACCTTTCTGGTCACTGGTTCCGCGACCATAGACGATGCCGTCCTTGATCTCCCCACTGAAGGGGTCAAAATTCCAGTTCTTCATGTTTCCCACTTCGACGGTGTCGATGTGTGCATCAAAAGCAAGTTTTTTCTTTCCATTTCCAACTCGCCCAATAACTGAACCGAGTCCATCGATGTAGACTTCATCGAAACCAGCCTCTTCACAGAGGGTGACAATAAGACGGCATACGTCCTCTTCCTGCGAGCTGTAGCTCTTTACCTTCACCATTTTGGAGAGGTTGATAGCCGTATAATCGCGATATTCGGCAGCCTTTGCTTTGATCTGTTCCTGAATCGTCATGTATTCCTTCCCTTTGACCGTTTTGGTCATATTCTCTTTCGCCTCCCTTACGGAGCGATAGTATCCACTTTTTCCCAAACGCGCTTGGCAACCTCTGCCGCCTTGGCGTAGATGGCGCTCACATCTATGCCTGGGAACTGGCGATCTTCCATCACCAGAATGCCATCGACTATGACACTCTCCACACTGTTGCTGCTCATGCCCCAGACAAAATGGGCTGCGCTGTTGTCAGCGACCAGAGGTGTCGGGTTGTTGTAGGCGAGGATAGTGAGGTCAGCCTTGTAGCCAGCCTCCACCCTTCCGAACTTCCCATCAAAATACTTCTCCACAAGGGTGTTTCCCCTGGCAAGGGCGGTGACAAAATCACCGGGCCACCAGGAGCCACCCTCGTCCTTATGCTTGAAGAACGCCAGCTTGAGCTCCTCGAACATGTTTCCCCCGCAACCGTCGGTACCGATGATCAGGTTCTTCACCTTCTGCAGGTTCTGGCAGTATCCCACATGGTTGTTCATGTTGCTTCGTGCATTGTGTGCAAAGAAGGTGTCATGGCTGTTGATCTTCTCAATCTCGGCCTCGTTGAGAAAGAGGCCGTGCACCAAAAGCGAGTTGTCAGTCAGAAGACCGAACTTCTCCAGGCGATCGACGATATCCATATTGTAGTGGTGGTGTGAGTGCACCACATCGTACTTGTCCTCGGCAACATGGAGATGGAGACCGGCCCCACTCTCCTGCATTGCCTCGCCCATCATGCGAAGGCCCTCATCGGGGATGGTGAAGGGGGCGTGCCCCCCTACCATGCCTCGCACGAGCTTGCGCCCCTTTGCGGACTGCGCAAAGCGCAGGTTCTCCTGGACCCCGGCCTCCACTTCCTTCATACCGAAGTTGCGGTCGGTCACCTCGTAGCATGTGGTACCGCGAACCCCGACCTCCTCCATCCCGTTGGCAATGGTGTCAAGCGAGCTGGTGATGTAATTGGGGCTTGCATGGTGGTCGATGCACGTCGTGGTGCCTGCAGCGATGGCATCAAGGGAGCAGATAAGGGAGCTGTAGTAGGTAGCTTCCTCACCAAGGCCCCTGTCCAGGCGCCACCACCACTCCTTGAGCACCTGAATGAAGTCATTCTGGGGCCCTGCGGAGATGAGCATCCCTCGGGAAAGCCCGGAGTAGTAGTGGTGGTGACCACAGACGTTGCCTGGGATCACTGTCTTGTCTCTGCCGTCAATGGTCTTGTCAGCCTTGAGACCCTCCCCTGCTCCTTTGCCTACCGCGGTGATGATGTCGTCCTTGATGACGACATCAACATCCTCGGTTACGCCAAAGGGAGGCATGGTCTGCATGACACGAGTTTTCTTGATAACAATGGTAGACACTATGCTCTCCTTAGTCGGCCACATACCCCAGCAGATAGCTGTAGGTAGTGAACACTTCTTCTATCATGGCAGCCACTTCGTCGGTGATGCCCTCCTCGTCCCCGGTGAGAATGCCGTCCCCATCAAGGGAGCAGTGGTAGATCTTCTCGTCCAGGCGGACAAGGATCTCATCATCCTCTACATAGAACCCGCTGTTCTCGGAGTTCAGGAAATCATCATTGCGACTGAAGAGAGTGAACTTCTTGCGATATGGTCCGCCGTCATAGGGGCAGAAGGTCTCGCAGTTACCGCACTCGTTGCAGTACGCATCGAGGTGCAGGATCTGGAAGGGGTCTGAGAAGACGCCGGTGTTACGCACATCGATGGCCACGTTGGCACGGTTCGGACATACATCCACACACTTGTTGCAGAGGTAGGAACACTCCATGCACCGCTTTGCCTCGGTCTCGGCAAACTTCTTGTCGTCAAAATCCTTGGAGACAAGGATCCTGCTCTTCTTCTCAGCAATCTCGGCAAAAAACTCGTCTTCAGCCTCGGTGAGCTCCTCATTGTCCAGCTCATCCTCGTCCTCATACTCATCTTCGTCCTCATCGTCCTCACACGCCTCTTCAGCGCTGTGGTCATGGCCACAGTCACACCCCTCATCCTCAGGACCAAGGATCTTGTCGATGGCGGCCTCAACGGCGGCGCGGGCGCTGGCGATGCACTGGACAACGGTGGAAGGGCCTGACTGCACATCCCCGATGGCATACACGTCCTCTACCTCAGTCTCCTTGGTCTGCTCATCGGTGATGGGCCAGCCCTTCTCATTGACAGGGACACCGAACCAGGTGAGCTTCTCCTTGTCAGGATACTCGCCGATGGCGGTTATCATGACATCGCAGGTTATGGTATAGGTCTCATCAGTGGCTATAGGGCGCCTTCTGCCGGAGGCATCCTTTTCGCCAAGAGCCATCTTACGGACGGTGAGCTGGTTTCCTTCAAAGGATTCGGGATTGGCCAGGAAGATGAACTCGACATTCTCATCCTGGGCGTTGGCATACTCCTCATGGTCGGCAGGCATCTCTTTCTCTGTCCTGCGATAGAGCACCGATACCTTCTCCACCCCTACGACCCTTGTAGCTGCACGGGCACTGTCCATGGAGGTATTGCCTCCGCCGACGATGACCACATGCTTGCCCAGTCTCTGCTTGGAGGGATCCTTACGGAAATCACCAAGGAACTCAAGGGAGCGCATTACGCGCGACCGGTCCCCTACGAGGGGGATGTCATTGTCCACTTCGCTGCCTATGGCATAGAAGATATGGGAGAAGCCCTTCGCACGCAGAGCCTCGATGGTCATCTCCTCACTGTTGACACCGTAGTGGAAATCCACTCCATGGGCCTGGATGAAGGCGACATCGTTCTCGATCGCCTCGACAGGGAGGCGGAAGCCGGGGATGACGTGGCGAACCACGCCTCCTGCACTCTCTTCGCGTTCAAACACGGAGGTGTCGAAACCGCTTCGGGCAAGGAAGTATGCAGCGGAGAGTCCTCCTGGACCTGCTCCGATGACCGCAGCCTTTATCTTGCTCTTCTCAGAGGGGGGCTGCCAGTTCTTCCTATACTCTTCATAACCGTTTTCTGCTGCGATCTTCTTCAGTTCGCGAATCTGGACAGCACCCTCATAGTCCATGCGGGTACAGTGCAGCTGGCACTGGTGGTCACAGATATGACCGGTGATGAAAGGCAGGGCATTCTTGTCATAGATCAGCTCAAGGGCTTCGGCATAGCGACCCATACCGACAAGCTGCACATACTCAGGGACATCCTGATGGATGGGGCATGCAACCACACAAGGGGCTACAGAGCAGTCGAACATGGGTAGATCTTCATCAATTTTCACAGAGTCAGTGCCTCTGAAATCCTTGCTGATCTCGACATACTTGCCTTCACGGGCGTCGGTGGCGAGCTTGTCAAGCTTCTTGAGGTCAATGTCCTGCATCCCCCATGCCTTGCTCTTCTCAAGGATCTCCACCATCTGCTTCAGGCGAGCGTAGCCGCCGGGCTTGAGCAGGTCTGTAGCGAGCGTTATGGGCCTGATTCCGGTCTCAAAGAGTGCCTTAACCGTAAGTGCTGTTGCCCCACCGCAGTAGGAGACGGGCAGCTTGCCTGCAAACTCGGCACTGAGCATGGAGGCTACCGTTGTGGAGAGGGGAAGCAGGGAACGCCCGGACATGTACATCTCCTTGCCGGGAAGCTGTTCCTGGTCGTTGACTGAACCGAGGGTGTTGGTCAGCTTTACGCCAAAACCACGTCCCTCCCTCTTTGCAAGGTCAACCAGGCGGTGCAACATAGCTATGGCGTCGTCGTACTGCAGGTCGTGCTCGAAGTTCTCACGTGTCAGGGTGATGTAGCCAAATCCAAGGTTATCAAGGATCTCACGCACCTTGTCATGGCCAAGGAGCGTCGGATTGAGCTTTACAAAGGTATCGATCTTCTTTTCACTGAGCATGTAGGTGCAGATGGCCTCAATTTCCTTGGGAGGACATCCGTGCATGGTGCTCAGAGTGGTCGAGGGGCTCATGTTGGCGCTGATCTTTGAGGTCAGGCCCTTGAGCTTCTTCTCAAGCCCTTCCCAAGGGGTGCCGTCGAAAAGGCCCTCGTCAAGCATGGCGTCAAGTTCGGCGAGGTACTCGTCAAAACGCTCATCCTGGCGTGCGTCGATCATGGAGTTGATGAACTGCTGCATGCGCTCGGTCTTGATGCCTGCAAGGTCATACCCTACGGACATGTTGAAGATGAAGGAGGGCTTTTCAAACTTGCCCTTGTTCATCAAAGCCTCCAGCAGGTGCAGGATGATCCAAGCCTTTGCATACTCGTCCCAGGCCTTGGGAAGGGTGAATTCTGTTGACCACTCCACGTTGTAGGCCTCATCGCGGGCATCGATGCAAGGCTTGTCGATCTCCAAGGTGTCCATGACCTGTACTGTCTTCAGTTCCATGAAGCGTCCACCGACGAGGTAGCTGGCGACAAGGTTCTGTGTCAGCTGTGTGTGGGGCCCTGCTGCGGGTCCACAAGGGGTGGAACAACTCTGACCGAATACGGATATGCTGTTCTTGCCTTTGTCCTGATAGAACTGTTCTTCGGCAATGCCAAAAATTGAATGATGGTTACGATATTCGCCAACAATACGGGTTATAAGTTCCGCGAAAGGAACCGGACGCATAATGTCTCCCATTAGTCACTCCTTTGAGTAAGGGTGTCATCGGGTACTAAGACCCAACACTGTCTTATTCTAATGCAGATCAGAGAGATGTCAATCGTTATTGCAACAATTCGCAACAAACTTACGCTTTTTCTCTCTCTGCAGGGATCGACAAGGCCCCTCTGCATTCCCTCGCATATGCATCTGTACGGCAGTGCAATACTGCCCATACCCAGCACATGCAAACGTTGAGCCATAAAGGGATAGCCCCAGTATCTCACAAGAAACCATCCACTTTTTAGCTCTTATGATTATAGCACTTTACCCAAGAATTGCATACTGTAACTGACCATTAGCGCAATATATCAGAGTAAAATCTAACTTTTACTAATTTTATCTTTACAATTTAGATCTTTCTTGTATACTTTACTAACCAAAAAGCAACCATTGTGTGTGGAGGAATCGAGATGTTGATCAATTTGAACGGGAATGCGGAAGTACGGAAGAATAACATTGACCGCTGTAGGGAAAAAGGCATTCTGTTGCCAACCTTTAGTCAGATGGTGGACCCTTCCACTATTCCTGCCGATATCCAGGAAAAACTCGCTGATGTCGGGCTTTGGGATGTGAATCCCCTGAACCTTTTCAGGATCACCTGGAAGAACGAACCCACAAAGATGGGTGGAAAATTTGGTGGTGTCAACTTTGTTGAAGTCCCTCATGAGCTCTCCGGCTGCAAGGCCCGTATCCTGGCCCTTGTTGGAAAATGGGTCCCCACCGGGTCGCATAAGGTAGGGGCTACCTACGGCTGTCTTGCTCCGGCTCTGGTTGCAGGCACCTTTGACTCCATCCACCAACAGGCCGTATGGCCGTCAACGGGCAACTACTGTCGCGGTGGCGCCTTTAACAGTGTCCTTCTTGGTTGTGAATCCATCGCAATTCTTCCTGAGGAGATGAGTCAGGAGAGATTTGAGTGGCTCAAGACTGTAGCAGGCGAGGTCATTGCAACCCCAGGGTGTGAATCCAATGTCAAGGAAATCTTTGACATGTGCCATAAACTTGACAGAGAGCGCGGATCCAGCATTGTCATCTTCAACCAGTTTGAAGAGTTCGGCAACTATCTCTGGCACTATAAGGTGACCGGTGGAGCCATTATGGAGGTCCTCGAGGAGCTGGAGATCGCCCCTGAGAACGTCTGTGGCTACGTAACCACCACAGGATCGGGGGGAACCATTGCTGCCGGGGATGCGCTCAAGGAGAAATACCCCCATGTGAAACTCGCCGCCTGTGAGGCGCTGCAGTGCCCCACCCTCCTGCGCAACGGCTTTGGCGGACACCGCATCGAAGGTATCGGGGACAAGCATGTTCCTTGGGTGCATAATGTGCGCAACACCGACATGGTTATTGCAGTCGATGATCAGGATGCCATGGATGTCTACCGCCTCTTCAATGAGCCTGCCGGCATTGAGTACCTGCGAAAGATGGGCATCACCGAAGAGACCATCGCAGAACTCCCCCTCTATGGCATCAGTGGTGTGGCTAACGTGCTTTCAGCGATCAAGATGGCCAAGTACTATGAGATGGACGGCGATGATGTCATCTTCACCGTCCTGACCGACAGCTCTGAGATGTATGGCTCCAGGCTGGTTGAACAGAATGAGATCCAAGGCGAGTTTGATGAGTATGCTGCTGTGCGTGCCCTCGCAGCCTGCCTGCACCACCAGACTACCGAGGATGTCCTTGAGCTGACCTACTATGAGAAGCTTCGTGTACACAACCTCAAGTACTACACCTGGGTTGAGCAGCAGGGCAGGACCTATGAAGAGCTCAATGCTCAGTGGTATGATAAGAACTACTGGAAGCAAATCCCGGCATATGCTGACCAGATAGATGCGATGATCGATGCGTTCAACGCTGAGATACTAGCCAACTGACTTGGTCGATTAACCTAGGAATGCCGGACTTGAAATCCGGCATTTTTTCATTATGGAGGAATAATAGTATGCGATTTTCGTATGAGTGCAGTGATTGCAGCAAAACGTATGTGTCTGATGAGGTTATGTACCAGTGTCCTGATTGTTCAGCAAAGAATGAGACGGGGACCTTCTCCAAGGGTAACCTGATCGTGAAGCTCAACAAGGATGACCTTGCCAAGCTAGCAAACAAGGAACATGTCAGCATGTATGACTTCTTCCCCTACCCCATCCCGACACCGGAAGTGTTCCCTGTAGGGGGGACCCCCCTTGCAAGGCCCCACAGGCTGGGCAAGAAGTACGGACTTGAGAACCTCTCCTGCAAGCTGGACAGTGCCCTTCCCTCCGGCTCCTTCAAGGACCGTGCCAGCCTTCTGATAGCCGCCCAAGCCATCGCCCACAAGCAAAACCGTATAGCCCTTGCCTCTACAGGCAATGCCGGTGCTGCCATGAGTTGTGCAGGGGCGGCCTATGGCCTTGAGATCATCCTGTTTGTCCCGGCTACCGCCCCCATCAACAAGCTGATGCAGAGCGTGCTCTACGGTGCTACTGTAGTTCCTGTACGGGGCAGCTATGATGATGCCTTTGCCCTCTCCATCGCCTACACCAAGGAGTTTGGTGGCATCAACCGCAACACTGCCTACAACCCGATGACCATCGAAGGCAAGAAGAGCGTGTCCATTGAGCTGTTCGAACAGTTCGGGCGCAAGGCTCCGGATGTGGTCTATGTCTCTGTAGGGGACGGATGCATCTTCGCCGGTGTGTACAAGGGCTTCTATGACCTCAAGGAAGCTGGTCTCATCGACAAGATCCCTCATTTGGTCTGCGTGCAGAGCAAGCAGAGCAACGCCATCAGCCAGGCTTGGAAGACACAGAAATACACAAACATAAAAGCAGCAACTACCAGAGCCGACAGCATCAGCGTAGAGAGCCCTGCAAACGGCAGAATGGCTGTTCGCTACATCACCGAAAGTGATGGTTGGGCAACTGAGGTTGATGACAGTGAGATCCTTGATGCTCAGATCGAGCTGACAAGGGAAGCTGGCATCTTTGTCGAGCCGGCAGCGGCTTGTGCTTGGGCAGGAGTGGTCAAGGACAGCAAGATGCTGGTCGAGAAGTTCGGTAAAAACGTTGAAGTCTGTACCCTTCTTACTGGTACAGGGTTCAAGGATATGGCGATCTTCCAAGGAAGGGTGTCCATTCCAGAGGCGATTGAAAACAGCACAGAGGCTGTGAGCAAGCGTTTCAAGCAAGAAGAATAAAGAGAGAAAAAAAAGAGAATCAAGAAAAGAACTAAATTAAGGGAAGAAGCGAAGCTAATCGGCCTCGCTTCCCTCTTTCTCCTTTGACAAAACGAGCCTGTTACGATACCTTTAGTCGTGAGTTAAATTCTCAAGGAGTGATGCATGCAGAACTTTCTAATAGGCCTGGGGATCGGAGTTGTACTTGCAATCGTTCTCGTGGTCGTTATGTCAGTGAACAGGCATAAAGAGATCCTTCAGGAAAAAAAAGAGAATGAAAGACTGAGAAGGATGCTGAATGACCGTATGGATCTTGAGAGCGATGGCCTTGCCAAGCTGAAAGATGACTACGAGGAAGTCAAGAAGCAGAATGAGAACCTGAGGATCAGCATCAACACCTATACGCAGAAGCCGAACAGGAAAGAACTGGCAAGACTTCATGTGTATCAGCTAGCTGTTGACCGTCTTACAATAAACAGCCCTGGCTTTGGAGCTGCCTGGCAGGCAGCATTGAAGGAGAGCGAGGAGGAGTTCCAGAAGACCTATGTGGGAGTACAGCCGTTCATCAAGCGACTCATTCCCATGAAAACGGATGCAAATGTATTGCCAAGATACATAGAAGAAGATACGAATAAGAAATAGTAGAATTACTCGCCGAAGTGATGGAATTTGGTAGACGTTGGGGACTTAAAATCCCCTGCCCGATATGGGCGTGCGGGTTCAAATCCCGCCTTCGGCATTTCATTTAGGACAAAGCTTTTAGGAAATAAATCCAAAAAGCTTTGTCCTCTTTTTTTAGCCAGATTTCTTTGAATTCGATTAATATTCACCCCGGAAAGTACTCGCCTTTCACACAAGAATAACAATTAAAAAAGAACTTTCAATATGACTATGTATTGGAGGTATTTGGCTTCTCGTAAGGTATTATAAGGTTATCTTAATATTTTCCTTTACTTTTAAAGTATACACATGTATACTTAACATATATGAAGCTAAACAAGGCATTGAAGGTCAGGATTTACCCTAATGAAATCCAGACTATCCAACTCAATAAGACTCTCGGGTGTTCAAGGGCAATCTACAACATGATGCTTCATGAAAGGATCACTGTCTTTGAAGAGTATAAAGATGATAGGCAGAAACTCTACGAACATAAATACAAAGAAGTTTCAGCATACAAAAAAGAGTACGAGTGGTTAAATAACGATTTCCCAATTTTCAACACTATATACCCTTAAGAAGGGTTCTTTCTAGGTCTTCCACGCTTCTTTTTTGGTGCATTCGGATCGACTTC
>Ga0265295_1003151_pt1 | contig 24588 bp, 25 predicted proteins | sample Munlansysbiofilm_FD_192503 | JGI IMG/M metagenome (GOLD analysis project Ga0265295, IMG submission 192503) | Leachate microbial communities from a municipal landfill in Southern Ontario, Canada - Methane capture system biofilm | ecosystem: Engineered > Solid waste > Landfill > Unclassified ... | reverse complement strand
ATGGTCAAGGCTCCCGCAAGCACTCCCAACAGGATATAGAAGAGAGCAAAGGTTCCCTCTCCTCCGCTTGCCATCACTACGATGCCGACTCCGCTGACGGCAAGACTCAGTGCCTTTGCTTTGTTGAGCTTACGTTTTTGCATACCCATCCAACCAGTAAGGTCAAAGATGAGTGAGCAGAAACTCTGGCCGAATACTGTGGAAGCCATTGCCAAGGATGCTCCGGTTGCGACCACCGTGTAGTAGTTCAGGTTCAGGATGGCCAGACCGAAAAGGCCGTTGAAGTATAGGTACCAGGGAGCTTTCTTGCCCGGACCCCGTATGGCGCTGTGCTTTCTTCCCAAAAGCAGGATTACCGAGAGGATGGTCAGCCCTATCGTGTGGTTCACGATCAGGGAGACACCCATCGTAGTTGCCTGTCCATACAGGGTGTTGGCAACCACCATGACGGAAATCACCATCCCGGTGAGTGCATCAAGAAAAAGATACATTGCAAGGTTCATGAAGCTATTGTATCGCTTTGCGCCTTGTCATGCCAGCACAACCTTCCTACAATAGGCGCATGAGCATACACCCCATCGATCAAGCCGACAGAGCCACACTGAAAGAGCAACTGCTCAGCAAGGCTATGCCTCCGAACAGTCTGGGCCAGCTTGGCTCGCTTTCCCTTGAGCTTGGCCTCATGGGCGCCTATTCCCTCAAGAGGCTCAGTCTTCTGCTCTTTGCCTCCGATCATGGGGTGGTCAGTGAAGGGGTTACCCATAGTGCACAGGAGATCACATGGCAGCAATGCGTCAATTTCGCCCATGGTGGCGGTGCTTGTGCTCTTTTTGCATCGCTCAATCAGGTCGATCTTTCTGTCATCGATGTGGGGGTGAATCATACTTTTTCAGCTGATGATGGGGTCTTTGATGCAAAGGTAGCCTATGGCAGCAGGAACTTTTTGCTCAGTCCAGCCCTCGAGGAGGCGGCTTGCAGCAAGGCAATCGAGGAGGGACGCAAGGCTGTACTTCGGGCAAAGGGAAAGGGGTGTGACTGCATTGCTTTCGGAGAGATGGGGGTGGGGAACACCACCAGTGCCTCTGCAGTGGCAGCAGCATTGCTTGGACTGCACCCGTCCTTGCTTACCGGGAAAGGATCGGGCCTAAGTGACGAGGAGCTTGCCCATAAGATTGCGGTCATTGAGAAGGCACTTGCTCTCCACCCTGAGCGTGATCCCTTCTCTGTCCTCTGCAACCTCGGTGGCTATGAGAGTGCTGCCATCTGCGGGGGGATGTGGCAAGCTGCTGAGCTTCGGCTTCCCATCCTGCTTGATGGATTTGTGGTCACCAGTGCAGCTTTGGTTGCTGCACGCATTGAACCAAATCTGGTCGACTATCTGATCAGCTGTCATCGCTCAGCGATGTCAGGTCACCAGCTTATGTTGCAAGCGCTGGGCGGAAAGAAGCCCCTGCTCGAGCTGGATATGCAGTTGGGTGAGGGAACCGGAGCCTTGGCTGCCTGGCCCTTGGTCAGGTTGGCCAGCCATATCCTTCCAGACATGACCAGTTTCTCCTCTGCCAAAGTAACTGACAGTACAGCCGTTCTTGCAAAGTTGGGATTGGTATGAGCAATAAGACGCTTCGGTTGGGAACGACCAGCTATATACTGCCGGATGATATTCTTCCCAATGTTCGCTATCTTGCACCGCTGGTAGACGATGTGGAACTTGTACTCTTCGAGAGTGAGGGCATGAGCAACTTTCCTGATGCATCGACCATCGGTGAGCTTGCCGCCCTTGCCAGAGAGCATGATCTTTCCTATACGGTGCACTTTCCTTTGGATATCTACCCAGGAGCTCAGGAGGCAAAGATTCGCCAGAACTGTGTGGATACCTTGCTGCGGGTCATGGAGCTGACGTCTCCCCTCAATCCATTTGGGTATGTGCTCCACCTGACCCCCGATTTCTTCGGTGAGGAACCCTCTGAGGATGTCAGGCGCTGGTTGGATGGGCTTGATTGGACACTGGAGAGCGTACTCTCCCAAAGCAAGGTGGAGAGCAGGATGCTCTGTGCTGAGACCCTGAGCTACCGGTTTGGCGTGGTGGATGAGCTTATACGGCGCCATGACCTCTCGGTGACGTTGGATATTGGGCACATCTGGCTTATGGGATATTCCATGCAAGAGAATCTCTCTGCGCTCTTGGATCGTACTCGGGTCTGCCATCTGCATGGGGTGAAGGACGGAAAGGACCATCTGGGCTTGGACAAAGGCAACAGAGAGGATATCGAAACCTTTCTTTCAGCACTGAGAAGGCAGATTTCTCTCGACCAAGCAAGCAGAGTGCTGACGATAGAAGTGTTTTCTGAGCCCGACTTGCAGGCCAGCCTCTCCCTCTTGCAGAGAAGCCATGCTATGATGGGGCATGTTTGGGGAGGTGCTCATGGCTACCATTGACTTGAAAAAGAACCAGATCAAGGGTTATCCGCTTCAAAATGCAAAAGGAACCATCGTTTCGACAACCGGATCTATCAGGATCCATACTCGTCTAAAAAGCCAGGTCAGCCTGATTATCGGAGGAGGTCGCAGTGGGAAGAGTTCCTATGCCCAGGACTATGCGCTCTCGGTCTGTGAAGGGACCGAATCGCGAGCATACATCGCCACTGCCGAACCGATTGACGAGGAGATGAAAGCCAGGATTGCAGCCCACCAGAAGGACCGTGGAGACCGGTTCATCACCATCGAGGAACCGATCGACCTGGCCAAGGCCATCAAGGAACTTCCTTCTTCGGTAGAGGTTTGTGTGGTCGATTGCCTTACTGTCTGGCTGGGAAATCTGCTGCATCATGAAGGCATCCCTTCCAAGCGGTTTGTACAGATGGATGAGTTGTATGAGGTACTCAGGCATCCGCCTTGCGATATTCTCCTGGTTACAAACGAAACCGGTCTCGGCCTCATACCCGCCGATGCAGAAAGCAGGAGCTTCCGCGATCTGGCAGGTTGGATGAACCAGGACCTTGCCCAGATAGCCCGTAATGTCATTCTTTTGGTGGCAGGTTTGCCGCTTGCGCTCAAGGGTGAGGTGTTGTGACCAGTGGCCTCTGGGGAGCTTTCAGGACTCTGACTCGGTTCCCCTTGCCTCATCGTGCCATGGAGAGAGAGGAACGTACGCTCTTCTGGTTTCCCTTCGTCGGAGCGTTCCTTGGTCTGTTCTCAGTGGGAATTTCCTTTCTCCCTCTTCCCGCGTCTGTGCTCTCTGCCCTCATCATCGCCACCTCAGCCTACCTGACCCGAGGCTTTCACCTCGATGGGTTGTGTGACTTTGCCGACGGACTGGGGGGAGGGTGGACGAAGGAGCGTGCCCTGGCCATCATGAAGGACAGCCATAGCGGAGCCTTTGCCCTGATAACCCTCTGCTGTGTCCTGCTCATCCAGTATGCTGCGCTTCAGCATCTTGTACATCTTCGTCTTGCCTTGATTTTGGTTCCAGCGTTTGGAAGACTGATGCAGGTCCTTGCTGCCTCGGTGATGCACTATGCCCGCAGTGGGGAAGGCACTGCCGCCAATCTGGTACGCTCGGCAAAGAAGCGGCATGCCCTTGTCGCGGGTGTACAGTTGCTGCTGTTCTCTGTTGCCCTCTTTTTTCTCGCTTCAAGGACGTTCTTCTTTTCCTCCCTTGTTTCCGTTCTCTCTGCCTTGCTGGTTGCCTTGGTGGTGATGGGCATGGCACACAAACGATTGGGAGGGGTGACCGGTGATGTGTTGGGTGCGATAGAGGTGCTTGCAGAGAGTGCTGCCGTGGTGGGCTTTCTCATCCCTCTTGCATGAATGGGCCGGCCTCGGTAATACTACCTCGTACGGAGGAAGGGTCATGGATATTGTCTGTCTCGATATGGAAGGGGTACTGGTACCGGAAATTTGGATCAATGTTGCACAGAGAACGGGTATCGAGGAGCTGAAGATAACCACCCGCGAGGAACCCGACTACGATAAGCTGATGGCAAACCGCATCAGGATCCTTACCCAACACAATCTCAAGCTTGCAGATATCCAGGCGGTCATCGCCTCCATGGGCCCTCTGGACGGAGCTCTTGCATTTCTCGATGAACTCAGAACCCTGACCCAGGTCGTCATTCTCAGCGATACCTTCACCGAATTCGCCCAGCCTCTGATGCGCCAGCTCAACTGGCCCACCATCTGGTGCAACGACTTGGAGGTAGACTCCGACGGGATGCTTATCCGACATCGCATGCGTATGCACGATGGCAAGAAGAAAGCCATCCAGGCCCTGAAGGCCCTGAATTATCGTACCTTTGCTGCCGGGGATTCCTACAATGACCTGACCATGATCCGGGAGGCAGACGGCGGTTGCCTCTTCCGGGCACCGAAGAATATCCTGCTCGAGGAGCCAGACCTGAAGTTGGCAACCACCTATGATGAGTTCATCTCGATCATCAAGGAGTTCCTTGCTTCATGAAGAATCCATCCCTGACTGTTCTGATGAGTTTTCTTATTCTCAGTCTGGTCTCTGGGTTCCTTTTGCTTGGCCTTGTCTGGCAGGGTTCCTTTGTTATCAAGCTCATGGTAGGATTGCTCATAGCTGGTCTATCGGTCGTACTTCTGGTGTTTTCGGTGAGATTCGATCGGGCCATCAAACAACAGGAGAAAGGGCATGAAAAACAAAAGAAAACGTGAACTGCTCGAGACCCATGCATGGACAGACCGCAAGACCGTGGTCTTTCTCAGTGATTTCGGGACCTCTGACGGAGCGGTAAGCGCAATGCATGGGGTGGCAAACCAAGTTTCGAATACCCTCTACTTGGATGATCTTACCCACGACATACCCCAATTCAATATCTGGGAAGCCTCCTACCGTCTTGCCCAAGCCCTTCCATACTGGGCTGCCGGGACAGTGTTTGTCTGTGTTGTCGATCCGGGGGTTGGCTCCGATCGCAAGAGCATCGTCGCACTCACCGAAAGCGGTCATCTGATTGTCACCCCAGACAACGGGACGCTCACCCATATTGCCGATCGTGTCGGCCTTCTGGAGGTCCGCACGATGAATGTCGAGGACAACCGCCTTGCCGGCAGCCAAAAGAGCCATACCTTTTTCGGACGTGACGTATATGCCTACAACGGGGCGCGGCTCGCTGCAGGGGAAGTGGATTTTGAAACCATTGGGCAGCCGATCACCAAGATAGTCAAGCTTCGCCTTGAGCGTGCCCGAAGGGAAGGGCACACCCTTGTCGGTTCGGTCGATATCCTTGATGCCCGTTATGGCTCCTTATGGACAAACATCAGTGCAGACTTCCTTGAAGAACTGGGCGTTGACTACGGTGATGAGCTTGGCGTGACCATAACCAAGGATGGAAGAATCGTATATGGGTACCATCTTCCGCTGTGTAAGGGGTTCACTGATGTGCAGAAGGGAGAGCAGCTCATCTATGTAAACAGCCTTCTCAACCTTGCTGTGGCAGTCAATCAGGGGAGTTTTGCCGCAACCTATGGAATTGGCACTGGTGAAGGCTGGAAAATTACGTTTTCAGTGCTATCATGAGGTGACATTGTCCACAAGGAGGAGTGAAATATGGAACAAAAGAAAGGAATGCAGCCGGTACGCATGGTCGTCATCATTGCCATCGGTGCTGCATTGTACGGCATTGGAGGACTGATCAGCATACCTGTTTTCGCGAACACCACCATCAAGCCGGCTATGGCCATTTTGGCCCTGTTTGCAGCGGTTTTCGGTCCGATCGTCGGATTCCTGGTTGGCTTTCTTGGTCACTGGCTGACCGACCTGTTCGCCGGTTGGGGCGTTTGGCCTACCTGGATGCTGGGAAGCGGGATCGTCGGTGTCGCCATCGGTTTGTTTCCCAAGATGAGCAAGGACTGCCTTTCCAAGGGTGAACTTCCCCGTTCCTCGATCGGACTGTTCATTCTGCTCTCGTTCTTGGGTAACTTCATCGGATACATGGTCAGTGCACTGCTGGACTTCATTTTCTTTGCAGAGCCCATGGACAAGGTGATCACCCAACAGCTCATCATTGCATTCACCAATACCATCGTCATTGCCATCCTCGGTACCTTGCTTCTTATGCTGGTTGCCAAACGCAACAAGAACAGCCAGAACCTGAGCCGAGACGAGCAGGCATAAAGGAGATTGCCTGGTACCGTACCGGTACCGGGCTGATGCATGCAGAATACGCTCATCGAATTTTCGGATTTCAGCTTCACCTACCAGGCGCAGAAAGATCCGACGCTCAAGCATATCAACCTGTCCATTCGTCAGGGAGAGAAGGTTCTGATCGTTGGACCCTCTGGTAGTGGGAAAAGTACCCTCGGGTATTGTATCAACGCCCTCATCCCCAATGCCTTCAAGGGCAGGATCGAGGGCTCTGCTACTGTCTGTTCCCTCTCCCTTGCTGACTCGGACATATACGAGGTGAACAAGAAGGTTGGGACGGTGATGCAGGATACCGATGCCCAGTTTGTAGCGCTCACCGTTGCTGAGGATATCGCCTTTTCGTTGGAAAACCAGTGTATGGATCAGGTTGCGATGCAAGAGCTGGTACAGGACATGGCCAAGGTTGTGGACATGTCCACGTTTCTTGGGCAAAGTCCCCAAGATCTTTCAGGAGGCCAGAAACAGCGGGTTTCTCTTGCCGGTGTGTTGGTCGATGATGTCCAGGTGCTTCTGTTTGATGAGCCGCTTGCCAACCTTGACCCTGAAACGGGAAGGACGGCCATAGCTCTCATCGACGAGCTGTGGCGTACCACCGGCAAGACTGTCCTGATCATCGAACACCGCCTTGAGGATGTGCTGTACCGCCCAGTCGACCGCATCCTGGTCATGCAAGAGGGCTCCCTTGTCGCTGATACCACTCCCCAGCAGTTGCTCACCTCAACGTTGTTGCCCAGCTTGGGAATCCGTGAGCCGCTCTATCTTGCAGCCTTGCGCATGGCAGGGTGTACCCTCAAAGAGCTTGGGGATGTAAGCAGTGTCGAGCACGCTCAAGTCGAGCAGTGTAGGTTGGCACTCCAGGCGTGGCAGCAGCGGGAATTTTGCATGCAGAAGCAAGCTCCCCATAGGGTGCTGCTCTCCCTGGAGGATATCTGCTACTCCTATGACGGACTCAAGCCGGCTTTGGACGGGGTGAGTGCCTCATTTGGGGAAGGGGAGATGGTCTCCATCCTGGGAAGCAACGGGGCAGGTAAATCCACGTTGGCACAGATTCTGATGGGAGTGCTCAGGCAAGACAGCGGACACCTCACCTATGAGGGGAGCGTGCTTGATGAGTATACGGCATGCCAGCGATCGGATGCGATCGGCTTTGTCATGCAGAATCCCAACCATATGATCAGCTGTGACCTGGTCTTTGATGAGGTCGCCTTTGCCCTTCGCCAGAAAGGGTATGCAGAGGAGCTCATCAAGCAGCGTGTCTTGGATGTACTTGGCTTGTGTGACCTGCGCAGCTACCACCATTGGCCCATCTCTGCTCTCAGTTACGGGCAGAAGAAACGGGTCACCATTGCTTCCATTCTGGTGACCAATCCAAAGATCCTCATCCTCGATGAACCTACCAGTGGCCAAGACTATGTGCGATACACCGCCCTGATGGAGTTCCTCTCGGAACTGAACCGCACACTCGGTCTGACCATTCTGTTCATCACCCACGACATGCATCTCGCCTTGGAGTACACGCACCGCTCCTTGGTGCTTCATCAGGGTCGGCTCATTGCCGATACCAAGACCAGTGAGGTGTTCAGCGACGAGGCGTTGCTCAAGCAGGCACATCTGAAGGAGACCAGTCTCTATACGCTTGCCAAACGCTGCAGTATTCCTGATATCCCCATCTTCATCGAGACGTTTGTGCAGAACGAACATCTTGGACGGAGTCAGGCAAAGTCGGTGACGAGCCTTCCCGAGCATGACTATGCCCTACCTGAGGTAGGCAAACGCAGGAAGCGAAAGAAGGTGGAAAAAGAGGGGCGAAAGTTCGGCTTCGCGCTCACCTATGAGGAGACCGATTCCCCACTTCATCGGTTCAATGGGGTGACAAAAATGGGGATGTTCCTCATCTGGATTCTTTTCAGCCTGACCACCTTCGATATTCGTTTTTTGCTGTTCGGCACTGTGGTTTCCCTGGTGTTGCTCACCCAGGCGAAGATCCCGATGCACAAGTTCCGTCCCTACATCATGGGCATGGGTACGGTCATAGCCCTCAATGCCCTCTTCATCTTTCTGTTCAGTCCCGACCAAGGGACCCGCTATCTGGGGACGAGGACAATACTTCTGGGTGATGAGGCGATGCACTATGCACTGAGTGCCGAAACGCTCTTCTATCTGGTGGTGGTCTGCCTGAAGTACTTCTCGATTTTCCCGATGGCCCTGCTGTTCGTCAGTGTGACCCATCCATCCCAGTTTGCCTCTTCACTCAACCGGCTCGGGCTTTCCTACCGTATCTCCTACGCGGTTGCTCTTGCCTTGCGCTACCTGCCGGAGGTAACCAAAAACTATGTGCATATCCTGCATGCCCAGATGGCACGGGGTGTAGATTTGAGTTCTTCTGCTACCTTGGGCAAACGAATCCGCTCCATCGGGAGAGTTCTCTCCCCTTTGGTGCTCTCCAGTCTCGACCGCATTGATGTCATAACCAATGCAATGGTTTTGCGTGGATTCGGAAGAAATGAGCGGCGTTCCTGGTATTTGCAGCGTAAGCTCAGCGTGGCCGATTTTGTGGTATTGGGTCTCGGCATCCTGCTCCTTGCGTTCAGTCTTTTCAGTAGGTTTGGTTTGAAAGTAATGTTTTGGTACCCATTTTAGAACAATATGAACATAGGAATGCAAAAAGTGTGGTGGAGAGCTTGACAGATGGGCTGGTTATATCCATCTTATATGGAATCAAATCCGAGGGTCATTGACCGACCCTTGCAGGAGGGAAATGGTGTCCGACTCGTTTGTACAGGAAATGGAAGAGCAGCTTGTAACAATGAGACAAGAGTTGCTTGAGAAACTAAGTGAGGATAACAGCGACTTTCGTGAGATGGTCAATGCCATGGGGATCAAAGACAGCATCGATGTGGCTGCTGATGATATTGCGTTCAAGAAGATGGAGGCAATCAACAAGCATGAGGCAAACCGCCTTCGTTCCATCGAGAATGCCCTTGCCAGGATTCATAATGGAAAGTATGGCCACTGCCTGAAGTGTTCCAAGAAGATACCCGAGGAGCGGTTGCGTGCGATTCCGTATGCTGTGCTCTGTGTTGATTGCAAGAATGCAGAGGAAGTTCCTGGAAGAAGATAAGCGTATCCCACAGGAGAGCAAAAAAGAACAGATGCCCGTATCTGCTGATGCAGGGGCATCTGTTTTTTCATGAACGTGTTTCTGTCAGACTAGAAACGGGTTGTGGCGTTCGTTGGCAATGGTACTGGCCGGACCGTGTCCTGGCAGTACTTGCACCTCATCAGGTAGTTGCAGAAGTCTTCTGCAACTCTCCTGGATCTGTTCATACGATCCCCCGATCAAGTCAGTGCGGCCGATGCTTCCGGCAAAAAGGGTATCGCCGGTAAACACAAACTGACCTTCCTCGTGATAGAAACAAAGTCCACCGGCGGTATGGCCCGGGGTATGCAGAACCAGAAGGTGACTATCCTGCAGATACTGGCCATCGGAAAGGAAGCCGGTGGGGTCGCACAAGAGACTCAGGTTCTTGTCATACCTGCGGAGAAAGCTTGTGTCGAAACAGACTTGCTTGATGCGTTCATATCCTGCTTTTCCCAGAAAGAGGGAATCCTCTTCAGAAACCAATACCTCAAGCTCGTTCCAGACCTGTTTCAGGTCTCCGACTGCGGTGATATGGTCCCAGTGAGAGTGGGTCAACAGGATGGCGACGGGTGTGACGTTTCGTTCAGCGAGATGGCTGATGATGGTCTGTGCATCGTTGCCCGGATCGATGATCCAGGCTGATGAGGTTTCCTCATTGCCCAAAAGATAGCAGTTCGTCTGATAGGGTCCCACCACAAGTCGTTCGACAAACATTCCTTACTCCTTGTTTGAGTAGCTGATCGAGGCGGTTCTGCCCTTGATGTCAACTCCGTTGAGTTTGGCGATTGCTTTCTCACAATTCTCTTCGCTCATGCTGATGAACGAGTACTTGTCGTGGATGCGGATGCTGTAGATGTCCTCGCGGGTAATCTCCAGTTCGGTCTGCAACAGCTGGCTCAGCTCCTTGGCGTACAGGCGTTTCATCTTTCCGATGTTCAGGTACAGGGTGCGGGCTCCTTCGGGAAGGGGCTTTTCTTCACGTACCTTGGGTTGGGCTTTCTCTGCTGAAGCTTCCTTTGCTACCTCGCGCTTGGGATTCTCTCGCTTCTCCCGCTGTTGTCTCGGGGCTGGGGAACGTCTGGGACTATTGGCCTTCAGGACCTCGCGCAGGAGGTAGGCCATAAAATAGCCGCGAAGGGTGAACGGCACATGCTTTTTGATCAGCTTCTTGAGTCTTTCCAGTTCATCTGGATGGGGGTCGGCTTTCGTTTTTCCAGCCAAGAGCTGGATGGTCCCTGCCAACAGGTCGTCTTCGTTCGGGGTGCTCTTGTTGTCATTATCCATGAGCATATCTCCTTGATGGTGTTTTGCAGCTTCTGTGTGCCAGCTGAAGCTGCGGTTTGTTTCCTAGGAAAAAGGAGAGGGGCCCTGACGTTGTTGCCGGCCGCGGCAACACCATGCAGAGATGTCTCCATTTCCCTGACTTTCTGCAAGAAACACGCAAAAAGGCAGGGCACGGGGATACCGTAAGACGGTCACACCTGTTTGGGAGGATGCGCATGCTGGCACATGCACTGGTTATCCTCCGTCCCTGTCCAAGGGAGGAATATACTCCATGAGTTGAACGTTCCCATCCCAGGGCAGTTTGTAGTCAGAATACTCAACCTCTTCATCCCTTGTCAAGGAACGAAAAGGAAAGGTGAGTCATGATGGATCAATGCGATACGTTCTCTTTGCCTCTCAGCGCCTCCCTATGCTACTATGGTTTTCATGGGAACCCTGCACGCCGACATCCAGCAGAAACAGAAAGAGATTGAGCAGCATCAAGGAGATCTGTTCAGCCTCTATGCCGATCTCGGTCGCAGTGTCGCCTTGATTGAACAGATCTCCAGCATTGGGTTTGCCGCAGAAACGTACGAGTCGTTTTGTGAGAAGATGGCGCTCTTTGAGGAAGCCAAGCACGAGCACGACCAGATCTCCCTCTACATCCAGCAGATAGAGGATCGCAGCAGGGCCATCAAGGAGATCGAGGCAGACATCCGGTCCCTCAACAAGCCCTACCGGCAATTATGCGCACAGATAGGTGCCATAGCCTACGAGGCTTATGGTTCTCGGATACTCGCTGACCATCTTGTGCAAGTGCTCAGTCCTTTTTTTGAGGATCACCACAAACGAACCCGCATGCTTGAGGATCGGGCTGAGAAGGCAAGTGGCATCATTCTGGGCAAGCTGAACAGGTTGCAGATAGAGCACAGCCGCAGGAGCTTGCTCCCCATTTTGGCGAAAGCCGGTTCAAGATTGGTTGAGCTCGGCTTGGATGCCGACCTTCCCCTCTCTCGCTCGGCGCATCTGACGGCCGAGCTCTCCTCGTTGAAGGTTCGCAAGGATGAGCTGGAAGCAGAACTTGAGTTACATCAGAGTGCCATGGCCAAATTGCAGTCAGAGGAACTTTCCAGCCCGAAGGCAAGGCTGGAACAGCGGCTACAAGCAATGAAGGCAGCACAGAAGGCGTGGGATAAGGCTGCTATGGCCTATGGCAAGGAGCTCTACGAGACGCTTCCCGAGACCATCAGCGCGGAAACCATCGGCAACAAGGCCATCCTCCTGATGGACCAGATCACCTTGCATTTAAGTAGGGTGCGCACCCTGCAAAAGGATATCCTTGATCTGCAGAATATGATCAAAGTGCAGGAGTTGGAGGCTCAGATAGAGTTGGAGAAGCAGAAAATTTCCTTGCTCCAATCCCAGATAGAAACGCTGAATCGGCAGATTGTCCAAGTAACTTCCTCCATTGAGACGAAGAGAAGTCAGATCCGTACCCTGCTTCCAGGACAGGATATAAGAACCGATGGCTGAGAAACATGACCGCCCCAAACAGCTGACTCTCGATTTGGAGGGAAAGAAGCGCTCAACCTCCTCTGTCAAGGTGGTGTTGGACGCTGGACCAGAAGTCAAGGAGAAGAAGACTCCTGCACGCGTGAGGCCCACGGTCACCACGCGTAGCATTACTGTCAAGATTCCTGGACCCAAACCTCCAGCACCCCCAGCGGAAAAAAAACCTGCACCAAAAGGGGGCAAACCCCCAGTCCGCAAGACACCCCAGCCACGTAGCAGTGAGATTCCCAATCCTCATCTGGTTCAGACTCGCCAGCCCAAGAGCAAGCGGGAGGAGCCGAAGAGAACGAGGGTGGAACCTCCGAAGATCGGTACGAGGAAAGGGTATCGCCCCCCACTTGCCAAGCTCATGCTCATCCCCTTGTTGGGTGCGACGCTCCTTTTCTGCTTAGCCATTCTTGCCTGGGTGCTTATTGGACAAGGGAAGAAGCCGGTTGGAGTTCTGGTACAAGAAGAGCAGCGGCAAGCCGTAGCATTGACAATCGAACGTGGCATGAGCGCCCGTTCGGTCAGCCAATTGCTCGAGCATGCAGGTGTGGTGGATGATGGACAGGCCCTGCTGGACTACTTCATCGAGGCGAATCTTGCCACCCGCCTGAAGACCGGCTCGTATCTGATGGAGAAGCATCTGAGCTTTGAAGAAATTGGGGCCTTGCTTACCTCGACCTCAGAAGAGGTGGTCCTGACGGTCAGCCCAGCGTTTACGCTGAAACGCATCGACCAGTATGTGGCAAACCGTCTTGGCACTGAGGAGGGACGTTTCCTGCAAGCGACCGAGAACCTGGTTAGTGCCTATCAGCTCGGGTTTGGTGAAGGCTGGTTGCTCAGTGGGAGCTATACGGTAACGCGGGAGAGATCGGCAGAGTTGCTTGCCCTGCGCATGTTTGAGGCAATGCTGGCTGAAGTGCGCCAGCACCTCTCATCCCCACTGGTTGAGAAGTATTCGATCGAGGAACTTCTCATCATCGCTTCCATGATTCAGGCAGAAACCCAGGAAGTAGGGGAGATGCGGCTCATCTCCTCGGTCATTCACAATCGTCTGGAAAAGGGAGAGCCCTTGGGCATTGATGCAACCACCCGGTATGAGATCGAGGACTGGACCAATCCCATTCCCACCTCCGCCCTGGAGGCCAAAACGCCGTACAACACCCGCCGCAGGGAAGGGCTTCCCCCAACCGGTATCTGCAGCCCCTCGAAAGAGGCCGTATATGCAGCGTTCTTCCCCCAGCAAAGCGACTACTTCTACTATCTGCACGGTTTGGACAAGCAGATACACTTTGCACGAACCTATGAGGAACACAAAGAGAACATCAAGGCGTTTCGTCAGGCTCCCTGAATGAGAGTATGAACGAGTAGACGGCGGGGATGAAGGCAAGGACGGGGATGGCGATCATGAAGAGAAGGGCTGTGTTGAGGTTCAAGAGCAATCCAGCGAGCAAAACGATGCTTACCGCTGTCCAGAGCCAACCGGCAAATCGGTGCGTCTTGTTCCAGTTGTACTCGCTTGCCAGGGTCCACGGCAACTTGATACCGATGGTGTAGTTCTGTTTGCATTTGGGCAGATAATTGCCCAGAATCAGGAAGAGCAGACTGACAAAGAGGGGAACCACCTTCTCCACTCGGATGTTGCTTCCCAATGCGATCAGGAGGGTGATCGGAACGACAAGCAGCGAAACTGAGGAAAGCTCCCAGCGGGAGATGTGATAGATGCGCGATGAGGTATCGCGTTTGGGATCGAACTTCAGGCTGAGTTGCAGGATGAGGTTGAAGAGGGCCAGCAGGAGGGGTATGCCGAATGCTGCAAAGGCTTTGTGGGCGTAGTTGTCCGGATTTCCGTTGGCATCAAAGTGGATCGGAACCTGCTGGGGCAAGCGGTCATAGACCGAGAGTGAGAAGAGAATGGGGAGGATGCAGACCAGCGTGGTCAGCACCAGGGTTCGGTCAATCAGCTTCGGTTTGCTTTTCATCAGTCCCTCCGGTAAATTGTGCGCACCAGAGCATGATCTCCTCAAACACTGATGCGTTCAGCTCATAATAGATGAAGTTCTTGTATTTGCTCTCTGTGATCAGGGAGGCTTTTTTGAGCAAACTCAGATGATAGGACACAGTCGCAGCGGACAGGGACGGGAAATGCTGTACGATCTCGCCAGCACTGAGTCGCTCTTGCTTGAGCAAGGTCAGTATCTGTCTTCGCTGAGGATCTGAGATGGCTTTCATGGTCTCTGAGAACCCCATGCTTGCTCCTATTTCGAAAAAATTCTAAATAGATAGTAGCGATGAGGCCAAGGAGAGTCAAGTGGCGTTCCCCATGGGGAAACATGCAAAAAAAATGTACACTCCTGAACATCTGTTCCTTGGTGTACATTGCTAATTTGTTGTTTGTAAACAAATTGTTTCTAAAATATTTACCGGCGATCGGACTTGAACCGATACAAGCTTGCGCTCAATAGATTTTGAGTCTATCGTGTCTACCAATTTCACCACGCCGGCTTGAAGACTGAATCATGCTACCAAATCCAAAAGGAAAAAGCAACAGCGTTTGTGAAAAAGTAGGTCTTGATTGTTTTTTTGCCCTATTTGCTTTAGAGTGGAACCAAATGGAGGGAGTCGTGAACACTGCCAAGAGATTGTTGGTCATGGTCCTGCTGCTTTGCATGACCTTCTCTGCCCTTTCAGCACAGGATGCCGATGACATCCTCCTCGCCGATGTACCGATCTCCTATGGTGATGCACGGTTCAGAGAGCGAATATTCGAAAGAACGCAGGGCGAACGATCGGCAGTTGGCCTGGTCCTCAGCGGTGGTTCTGCGCGTGCGTTTGCGCATATTGGTGTGCTCAAGTACCTGGAAGAGCAGGGTATCGTTCCTGATTTCATCATCAGCAACTCAATGGGTAGCATCGTAGGTCTGATGTATGCAGCAGGTCTTTCCCCTGACCAGATATTGGAAAGCATCACCTCAGTTTCCATCCAAAGTCTCTTTGATTTGACCCTTCCCATGCGTGGAGGGATGCTGGATTCCTCTCGTTTCATTGCAAAGGTGGAGTCTCTGCTGGGAGAGAATCTCCAGCTTGAGAATCTGCCCATTCCCATCATCGTCATAGCAGAAGACATGGTCACCAAGCGCCAGATTCTGATAAGTGAGGGTGATTTTTCCACCGTCCTCCGCGCCAGTTATGCTCTCCCTGTCTATTTTCAGCCGGTTGAGTTTAGAGGCCATCTGTTGCTTGATGGCGGGGTGACCAATCTGGTTCCTGTCGCCCTTGCTTCCTCCTTTGCCGACTCGCTCATCATTTCCACCACCTTTTATGATGTGGATACGCTCAATCTTCGCGATCCTCTCACCATCCTGAATGTCTCAGTCGATATCGGAAAGCGACGACGGGGAGTGGAGGAACTGAAACGCTCTCTTCCCGATGCCATCTGGATCCGCAACATGGTTGAGGATGTCTCCTTCATGGAGTTTTCCAAGGTTGAGTATCTTACACAGAAGGGGTACGAATCAGCTGCCTTGCAGTCAGAAGCCTTGGGCAAACTTCCCAAGTTGAAGGATTCCTATGCCCTTGATGGCCTGAGGGCACAGCTTGGGCAACAGTTGGATGCCAGCTATGATGCCTATCACCTGTTCGAGCAAGTCCCGCTTTCCAAGGGTTCGCATCTGCTTGGTATCGGGTTTGATTCTGATGTTGGGACCGATGATGTCACCCTACTCAAGGATGACACTACGTTGGGTTTGAAGTATCTCTATCGGACCGGAAACCTCTCGGTGGGGGTGAATACCGGATACTCCTTCAACTTTGTAAGCAACGACCAATTTTCTGCTGAGCCGGCGGTACGCGCACAGGTTGACTATGTGTTTTTGAAGTATTTGAGGGCACGAGGCTCTGTTGCCTATGTACATGATATCGCTGCCAACGCTCCCATACTCTCATTAGGTGCGCTCCTTGAGGGAAGGATGTACTTCTTTGAGGACCTGCTCAGACTCAGCTTGGTCAATTCAGTGGAGCATCTCAGTGATTTCAAGGACAGTTCCCATGTGAACCACTATGATGGGAACCTCTATCTCTATCATGCTCGTCTCCAAGCTCGCTTGACGCCTGAGCATACGGTTGGTTGGCATTTCCCCGAATCCAGTTTTTCGGTCAGTTATCAGGTGCTTGGCGATTACGCCACCTCCCGGTCCTTCTTGGGTACAAGGATTGAAACGGAACTTGCCGATGGAAAGACGGGGATGTTCGGGAAGCTGAAGACCTTCAATCGCTTTGCCCTGGACGGCAAGGGGGATGTCCCGTTCTTCTTCTCTGATGGATTCAGGACCACCAGCAGTACCATCAAGGGACAAGGACACGATCTTTCGCTGTCAGTAAACCCTGCAAACCATTTGGTGGGTGTTCATATGAGCTTCGGGTATCGGCCGGTGAACTTCAGTCCCACCATGGCAGAGCTGCTGCTCTTCAAGAACAGCTCGGTGTCCATCTACACCGAGCTGTTGTGGAACGAAAAGAGTTTCGAGCCAGCCCTATCCTTGGGGTTGGAGCTCTCCACTGACATCTCCCTCTTGGGTATCCGTACGCTGCCGCTTACCGTCTATGGAGGATGGGATCAGAGCGAGAATGCCTTTGTATGGGGCTTCTGGTTCAACGTGGCGTTCTAGTTCTCTTCCAGTCCATGGGTTCTGAGGTATTCGAGGTCGTCCTCGGTCAGTTCGGTATTGGGCAAGCGATCTGACTCCTGTTGTTTGCGTACCTGCTTTTCCTGTTTCTTGGGAAGTGAGGCAAAACCTTCCAGAACAAGCGCTTCCTCTCGCTCGAATTGCCCAGCGAGGGGAGCGGGTAGCTTGCCCGATGCGACTGACATGCAATCCTTGTCGATCTCGACTGCTGTCTTTCTTCTGGTCTCAGGATCCTTGAGCAGGGAGAGCATCTTCTCGATTGTCTCCTTCTTCATACCGCTGGTATTGGAGTAGCGAGCTCCAAGAGCCAGCTCAAGCAGGTCCATTGCTTCCCCAACCAGACCGAAGTGAATCTTTACCTGCGCATAGTGCACATACGGTTCGGGAAATCGGGGTTTGCGGTCAACCAATTCACGATAGAGCTCCCCAGCTTCCTGCCATTCGCCTTTGATCAGGTGAATCCATCCGCGATTGTCGCGGATACCCGGGCTGGTCGTTTCCAGATTTCCGCTCTCTGCCATAAGCTCCTCAGCTTTGGCAAGGTCGCCCTTTTCAAGGGCATACGTGGTGTAGTTGATGAACAGGTTCTTGTCGCGATATCCGCTCTGGTAGACTTCATCCACCGTTTTGATTGCCTTGTCCAGATCACCTTCCATCCAGTAGGCCATGCTGACCATGGTTTTTGCCACCTTGTCCAGGGTCTCATCGCGGCCTTTGGTGGAGGCAAGATACTCCTCGATGATCTGCTTGCCCTCCTGCTCATCCCCACGCTGGAGGAACATGCTTGCTGCAGTTACCTTGAAGGTGGGAAGCAGGCCCGAGCGCATTGCCTTTCGGTAGAGGGGCCAAGCCAGTTCCCAGTCTTTCTCATTGGTGCTGGTTATCTTCTTGTTTGCCCGGATGTAGAGGATCAGGGCCCTCTTCCAGTAGAGCAGGCCGCCTAGCAGCAGAGCTACCAGAAGGTACTTGCTGTACGTGGGGATCGGAAGGGTGAAAATGATGACCACAATCAGGAGGGTCAGCCAAAGTCCAAGATTCTTATTGCGTTTCATACCAGTGCACCTCGCTGCATCCCTTGTACTCTACAAGGAATGTCTGGTGGTTGCAAGAGCGGTCAGTTTGTGTGTATCGTAGGGTCATGGAAGAGCACGATATCCTGATCCATGCTTGTTGCGGACCCTGCAGTACCGCCAGTATTGAGCGTATGCTTGAGGAGGGGTGGAACCCGGTTCTCTATTTCTCCAACTCCAATATCTTTCCCCAAGAGGAAGCAGATAAGCGATATGATGCACTCCTGGAGGTAGCCAGGGTCTACGACCTGCAGGTGATCCGGGAGCACTACGACCACCAGAACTGGCTTGATGCAGTCAAGGGGCATGAGACGGAACGCGAGGGGGGCGGTCGCTGCGAACTCTGTTTTGCCTACAACCTCAGAGAGGCGAGCGAAAAGGCAAAGGAGCTGGGCTTTTCCCATTTCACCACCACCCTTACCGTCAGCCGGTTCAAGAACAGCAAGGTCATCTTCCGTGTCGGGGAGGCATTCCCCGGCTTCGAAGCGCTCGATTTCAAGAAACAGGGTGGGTTCGAAAAGAGTGTGGCCCTTTCCAAGCAGCTGGGAATCTATCGTCAGCACTATTGCGGTTGTGAATTCTCCCAAATCTGATCCTTTCTTTGCCTCTCTGCTTCTCTGATGGTATACTCTTCACTCATGGGGAGGTGTTCATGTTGCGAAAACTCTTGAAATTTTTGACCGGACGTTTGTTCATCTCCCTGGTGCTCGTTGCTCTCCAGATAGCCTTGTTTGTCTATATCTTCTCGTTCGCCCAGAATGACACCCTTTGGATCCAGCTCTTCTCAGCGCTCTCCTTCCTCATGACAGTGGTGGTGGTCGTCCGCAATGTCAATCCTGCCTACAAGATAGGTTGGATGCTGATCTTCATGGTCTTTCCGATCTATGGCGGGTTTTTGTACCTGCTTTTCGGAAACAGAAGGCTCAATGCCCGTCTGCGCAAGCGCCTGGAGAAATTGAACATCTTCTACAAGAAGGGCGTTGAAGGGGGGATGTATAGCGAACTGCTTCCCATGCAGGCACTCTCGTCCTACTCAAGGACCTTGGCAAGGCAGGCCCAGTACATCTCCAACATCAGCGGTTATCCAGTGTGGGGAAATACGGAAGTGGAGTATTTTCCCAGTGGGGAGAGCTGGGCACTGGATGTGCTTTCCGAACTGAAGAAGGCAAAGTCCTTCATCTTCATGGAATTTTTCATTGTCAGCGAAGGCGAACTTTGGGATGCCATGCTCGATGTCCTGCTGGAAAAGCGAAAGATGGGCGTCCAGGTCCGTCTGCTCTACGATGATGTGGGTTCCATCCTTGAACTTCCCACCCATTTTGACCGGCGTCTTCGTTCGCTGGGTCTGGATGTGGTCCCCTTCAACCCCCTCAGGGCACACCTCAACAGCAGGTTGAACAGCCGTGACCACCGCAAGGTCCTGGTCATAGACGGGAATATCGGATACACAGGGGGGTTGAACATCGCCGATGAGTACGTGAACAGGCTGCTCAAGTTCGGCCATTGGAAGGATACTGCCGTCAAGCTGAAGGGAGACGCGGTGTGGAGCCTTTCGCAGATGTTCCTCCAGCTGTGGGCATTTTCCACTTCCAAGGCTGAGAATTTTGCCCTGTATCGGCCGACGCTCGCCTGCAAGACGGATGGGTTTGTCCAACCGTTTGCAGACAATCCGCTGGACAATGAGAATGTTGCCGAGAATGCCTACATCCAGATCATCAGCATGGCGAAAAAGTATGTCTGGATCACCACACCGTACCTGGTGCTGGACAATGAGATGTTCACTGCCCTCAAGATTGCGGCCCAGAGCGGGGTGGACGTGAGGATCATCACTCCCCATATGCCGGACAAGTGGTATGTGTTTGCCGTCACAAGGCAAAACTATCTCCCGCTCTTGGAGGCAGGGGTGAGAATCTATGAGTACACCCCGGGTTTCCTGCATGCAAAGATGTTTGTCAGTGATGACAGGGTGGCTATCATTGGGACAATCAATATGGATTATCGTTCCTTCTATCTGCATTTTGAGAATGGTGTGGTTCTCTATGGTTCCTCGGTGATACGCCGGGTCTGTGAGGATATTGACCATACCTTGGATATCAGCAAGGAAATCGATATGGCGTTTATGAAGAAACGTCCACTTTACAAACGATTGATTGGGATGCTGCTCAAGCTGGCAGCACCCCTTATGTAGGAGGCTTCATGCGATTTCTCAATTACGGATCAGTCAATATCGATCTGATTTTCACCGTCGACCACATCGTCAAAGGTGGCGAGACACTGCAAAGTACGTCACTGACAAAGAGTGCTGGTGGCAAAGGTGCCAACCAGAGTGCTGCTTTGGCAAAAGCTGGGGCCGAGGTGTTTCATGCCGGCAAGGTAGGATCTGATGGGGAGTTCCTGCTCCAGTTGCTTGCAAGCTACGGGGTGGATACCTCCTTCATCCGGCACTATGAAGGGGCAACCGGCCAGGCGCTCATCCAGCTTGACCGTCAGAAGCAGAATGCAATCCTGCTCTACGGGGGAGGGAACATTGCCATCACCAAGGAAGAGATTGATGAGACGCTCTCCTCTTTCGGCCAAGGGGATATGCTGGTGCTCCAGAATGAGATTGTCCATACGGGGTATCTGATCGATGAGGCAAAAAAACGTGGGCTATCCATCTGCATGAACCTCGCCCCTTTCGACCCGAGTCTGTTTTCCCTTCCGCTTTCGAAGCTTGACCTGCTGGTGGTCAATGAGATAGAAGGGGCAGCCCTTGCTTCCTTGGACGAAGATGCTCCGTTCCTCTCGATTCTTGAGAAATTGGTCAAAACCTATCCTGATACGCAGATTCTTCTGACTGTTGGCAAACAGGGGTGCTGGTATGGGTACAAGGATGAACGTATCCACGAGGATATCTATGACACCATAGTGGTCGACACCACCGCTGCCGGCGATACCTTCATCGGCTATTATCTTGCTTCCCTTGCCAGGTGCCTGGGTGTACAGGATGCGCTCAAGTACGCAAGCAAGGCAGCAGGTCTTGCCGTATCCCGCCCGGGGGCGATGGCCTCCATCCCGCTTGCAAGCGAGGTGTTCGCCTAACGCAAGTCACTCCATATTGATTGCACAAAATTGAAGCCAGTAATGTTTCCCGCATTACTGGCTTCGTATGTTTGCAAGCTTGTCTGTCCGGACGCGCTTAAGTCAAATCCTAGTTGGCAACGACGAACAGGGTTCTGTTCAATCCCTCTTCAGCGACGCTGTAGGAGAAGTTGTTCGCGTTGGATGCTACGGAGAAGCCGAACTCGTCGGCGGTGAAGGTGGTTCTCTCGGGGATGTAGGCATGGAGGCGGAGCACTGCGGTGTCGTTCATGCCAGCTGCGAAGAGGGCGGAAGAGAGGAAGAGTGCGGTAAGAACCAGGGTGACTAACTTTTTCATCTTCTTCTCTCCTTTTCCGATCTTGTCCCCCAATGATAGGGAAGAGTGAGAAGAAGTCAATACGTTGAGAAAAATAATTCTATATAATAAAAGAAATTAGAAAATATCATATATACGAAGAAGTGACCTATAACATCTACCTATAACTTCTCACATAGCACAAGTCCAAACGGGTTCAGCCGACGGAAAACCTCACCTGTGACAGGGGATAAGCCAAGCTGGTGAGCGGCAAATGCAGAAAGGGAAGGAAACACACCTATGGCACAGCTGGTGATGTGACAAAAGACATGAACGAAGTCGGCCCTCACTTCTGACGTAAGGGCCGTGGGAGAAGTGCTTCAAACTTCTTCCATCAAGGATGAGAAGTTGGTGACTTCTATCTTGCCGGATGGGGCAGGCAGCTCAATTGTCAGAACAGCACTTTCTCCGTACACTGAATGGGACAGATTGTGCTTTTCGCCTGGATGATGCCGCTGACAGATACCTGTCGCAAAGGATCCTTCTATGAAACGGATACAAATGCTGCTTGGTGTGCTCTGCATACTCATTGCCCTGCTTGGTTGTACCACTCCAACTCAGACAGTGGAAGTGCTTCCTCCCGCCCCAGTGACTGAAGAGACCCCGGCACCACCCTTGGTTGAGCCGGAGTTGGTGGTGGTCCAGATGCCCCAGCGCTATCTGAAGGCTCCCCCGGTCAAGCGGTTTGGCCCGGTAGTGGGAGTGCTGAACTCCACCGGCTATACCCTTACCAGCTTCGACCTGTTCAGTGATGCCATGTACCTGGGCCAGGATAGGCAGGTGAATGTGCTGGAAGAGGAGCTGGAGGATGGCAAGCAGGCCTTGATACCCCTTGCTCAGTATCCTGAGCTTGAAGCTGCTCTCTCTGCGCGGGATGGGTCGCTCTTCACCTTCAATGCCTATGATTGGGAAGGAGACTTCTACTACGGCAGTTGGGACCCTGGGACACAAAACTGGAAAATTGAGATAACGCTGGACAACCTGCAGGAGCGGACCTATGCCAATCTTGTTCCCTCTTTCGGAGACTTCCTTGTGGTACTGAACCATACCGGTTATCCCTTGCAGACCCTCTACCTGGAAGAGAAGCACTTCCTCCAATTGGATGGGAGTGAGACCAACCTGCTCGAGGGGAAGGTGCTGGATACTCTGATGCAAGTGCGCATCGCAACTGACTCACTTCCCTTCACGCTGGATTTCAACTCCTATGCCACCCTCTATCTTACCGCCATCGATACCGATGGTGATCGGTATCAGACGTTGTGGTACCCAACCACCGACTCTTGGGCGATAGAGCTGACCGTTGCCGATCTTGATTTTCCTGACGATGCCTCGTTCTGGTTGACAGCATCGAATGGGACGGAGCAGACCTTCTGGTACCTGCATGCCGTGCCTGATGAGATGTACCAGGCCGGTGATCTGGGGAATGACTTGCTGGGCCTTGATCTCCTGGATGGTGGGGAAGAGATTGAGGTCGACCTCGCTTCGCTGGAGTATCTGCAGGATGAGCTTGGGGGCGTGGGGGAAGGCCTGATCCATCTTGTCGCCATCACCAACGACGGGGTGCAGTACCATACGACACTCATCCCCTATGCCGGCAGTCTTTCTGTACGATTTGAGGAGACGGACAGGGATAAGGAAGGGGAGCAAGGACCCTTTGTCACCTTGTACAATGAAACCCTGTCTGATCTCTGGTTCCTCTATCTTGCCACCGATGAGATGGCAGCTACCCAGGAGTGGGGAAGTGACCTGCTTGGTGATGATATCTGGGAAGTGGGGGATCCCTTTTCCTTCAGTCTCAGCCTTGTCCAGGATGAGGAGGAGCTGCATCTCTATGCCTACGATGTGGATGATCAGCTCTACCACAAGAAGTGGCATAGGTTTTCCGATGGGCTTGAGTTGACGTTCACTGTCGAGGATCTGGTGGACCAAAGCGTTGTGTGAGCTGGGGGTACTTGCAGAGAAGGTCTTCTGACGGTAGTCTGAGAGGCAGGGGAAAGGCATGAAAAAAGGGTTGGTCAGGGAGAAGAAAGAGAAACCACAGAGAACTGTGCGATTTCATCTGCAGCTCTTCTGGACGACGTTCAGCCTCAGCCTGTTCACCTTCGGCGGAGGCTTTGTCATCATCAGCCTGATGCGCAAGAAGATGGTGGTGAAGCTGGGCTGGATCGACGATGAGCAGATGCTCGACTTCGTCACCATCGCCCAGTCATCCCCGGGTCCCATTGCCGTGAACGGCTCGCTGATGGTGGGCTACCACCTTGCCGGGCTCAGCGGGGCCTTGGTGGCGGTGCTGGGCACGGTGCTTCCTCCCATGATCATTCTCGGATTCGTCAGCTTGGGCTACGAGGCGGTTGCAGGCAATCCTTGGATAGGAGCAGCCTTCCATGGCATGAGGGCGGTGGTGGCGGCCATCGTCATGCAGGTTACCTGGGCTCTCTTCAGGCCCCTGCTGGAAAAGCGGGAGGTGTTGCCGCTTGCCCTGTTCGGGGTGAGCCTGGTCCTCCTGTTTGTCCTGAAGGTCAACATCATGGTGGTCATGGTTGCCATGATCCTCTTCTTTGTCGTACAGAGTCTTGTTGGGCTCAAGCGGGGAGGGAAGGACCAATGACTACGCTTTTCTCCCTGTTCTATAGCTTCTTTCAGATCGGCTTGTTCAGCATAGGCGGCGGGTACGCAGCCATGCCCCTGATCAAGGCCCAGGCGGTCGACATCCACCACTGGATCACCGCCACCGAGTTCGCCGACCTGGTCACCATAGCCGAGATGACCCCCGGTCCCATCGCCATCAACGCAGCGACGTTCGTGGGGATGCGGGTGGCAGGGGTCCTGGGGGCAGTCCTCGCCACGCTGGGCAACATCCTGCCCTCCTGCATCATCATGCTGATTCTTGCCCGGCTGTACGAGAAGTACAGCAAGCAGACCCTGCTCAAGCAGATACTCGGGGGAGTGCGGCCCGTGGTGGTCGCAGCCATCTTCAGTGCAGGCCTGGTGCTGCTGCAGCTGGCCCTCACCTCCGTTTCTCAGCCCGACCTGTTTGCCTTGGTGGTGTTTGCGGTGGCGTTTGTCTTGCTCAACAGCAAGAGGATCCCCCTTGGCCCCATTGCCCTGCTTGTGCTGGGAGCTGGGGTGGGCATCCTGCACTCCGTGCTGGCCTAAAGCATATTCCTCCACCCTGATTGCACAAAAATGAAGCCAGTAATGTTTCCCGCATTACTGGCTTCGGTATGTTTGCAAGCTTGTCTGTCCGGACGCGCTTACGTCAAATCCTAGTT
>Ga0265295_1003150_pt1 | contig 24590 bp, 23 predicted proteins | sample Munlansysbiofilm_FD_192503 | JGI IMG/M metagenome (GOLD analysis project Ga0265295, IMG submission 192503) | Leachate microbial communities from a municipal landfill in Southern Ontario, Canada - Methane capture system biofilm | ecosystem: Engineered > Solid waste > Landfill > Unclassified ... | reverse complement strand
CGACTTGATTTCGCTCATGCCCGACGGCAGGGAGCCCCGCCAGTCCGGGCCGGTGATGGCGTAGGTCTGGGGGCCGGTGCCGGTGGTGCGCGCCCCGGGCGAGGCGATGACCCCGGTCCAGGCCGAAAGGATGGGCATCACGTAGTAGCGGCCGCGGGTGTCCGGCAGGGAGAGGACCATGGGCCCGGCCGAGAGGTCCAGCCAGGCCGTGGAGTAGAGGGTGTCGGCGTTGGGCATGGTCACGTCCCGGAAGCCCGCCGGGGGATAGCGCCGCACGTGGGCGAACTCGTTCATGGGCGCGTGTCCGTTTTCCGGCGCGGCCACGTTGGTCATGACCCGGCGGGTCATCTCCATCGTCACCAGGGGGTAGCCGTAGAGGTAGGCCTCCGTGGCGATGGCCCGGGCTTCGGCCGGGTCGAGGCCCGCTCCCGCCTTGGGCGCGGGGGCCTTCTTTTCGGCGCAGGCGGCCAGCAGCACGGCCAGCGCCAGGATCGCCGCCAGACGGCCGGCGAACCCCAAACGATTCCTCCGCATCTCTCCACCTCCTCACGGTTTCGCGCCGCGCGGCGCGATATGCGCAGAGTACCCCAGGGAGCGGCCCGTGGCTACTCCCCGCCGGGTCGGCCCTTTTCCGGTCCGCCTCGGGCGATCCGGCCCAGCGAGACGAGCACCCCCAGGCAGGAGAAGGCCGCCAGGAGGGCCAGGCCCGCGCGCATGGCGGACAGGAACTCCGGCAGGGTTTCCTGGGAGATGGCCGCCCGGCCCATGAACACGGAGAAGATGAGCGCCACCGAGGTCATGCTGGCGGCCATGCCCAGGGTGCGCATGGCCGCGATCATGCCCGAGGCCAGCCCGAAGCGCCGCCGGTCCACGCTGCCCATGATCGAGGCGGAGTTGGGCGTGACGAACACGCCGAAGCCCGCGCCGATGAGCATGAGCTCCAGGGCCAGGAGCCAGAGGGGCATGTCCGGGCCGCAGGTCGCGGCGGCCAGGAGCAGGCCGACGGTGCTCATGAGCATGCCGATGGTGGCCAGCCGCCCCGGGTCCATGCGGTCGGCCAGCCTGCCGGATTGCAGGGTCACGGCCACCTGGATCACGGGCATGGCCAGGAGCACGAGCCCGGCCTCGCGCGGGGAGAGGCCCTTGACGTATTGGAGATAGAGGCTGGCCAGGAAGGTGATCCCGAAGGTGGCGGCGTAGTTGCCCAGGGCCGCCAGGCAGCCCAGGGTGAAGGCGCGGTCGCCGCGGAGCAGGGCCATGTCCAGCAGCGGGCTCGTTCCGCGCGCCTCCAGGCGCAGGAAGAGGGCCAGGACCACGATTCCGGCCGCGATCATGCCCGGGCCCAGGGGCATCTCCCCGGCGTGGGCCGCGCCGAGCATGAACAGGCCCACGCCCAGGGCGTAGACCAGCGCGCCGGTCCAGTCCATGCGTTCGCCGCTGCCCTCGTGGGCGTCGTCGCGCATGCCGAACAGGCAGGCCGCCACGGCCGCCAGCCCCAGGGGCACGACCATGAGGAAGACGCTGCGCCAGCCGAAATGCGAGGTGACGTAGCCGCCGATGACCGGGCCCAGGGAGAGTCCGACATAGGTGGCGGCCGAGACCGCGCCGATGACCCGGCCGCGCACCTCCGGGGGGTAGACCGAGGCCACCAGGGCCAGGCTGCCGGAGAGATACATGGCCGCGCCCAGGCCCTGGACGAAGCGCTGGGCCATGATCGAGCCGATGCCCTGGGTGAAGCCCAGGGAGAAGGTCATGACCGTGTAGAGCGAGAGTCCGGCCAGGTAGATGCGGCGGCGGCCCACGATGTCGCCCCAGCGGCCGAAGGTGAGCATGGTCATGGCCAGGGACAGGACGTAGAGCTGCTCCACGAGGCTCAGCTGCAGGGCCGAGGCCCCCAGCTCCCGGCCCAGGGAGGGCAGGGCCACGCCCACGGAGGTGAGCATGAACGGGGCCAGGAACTGGGCGATGCAGACCGTGAACAGGACCATCCCGGGAGAACCGGCGGCAGGCTTGAACATTGGGTCATTTTCGCGCAAAAGGCCGCCGGGCGCAAGCCGCCGCGGAGGCTTCGGATTGCGGAAAATGAAAAAACCTTCATTCCGGGCTTTACAGCCGGGGGCGAATGGAGACATAGAGGGGCGAGCGAACTTCGAACCCCCGCCGGGAGGAGCGCATGCGGAACTTGGCGCGTATCGTCTTGTCGATTCTGGCCCTTTGTCTGCTTCTCAACTCCTGCGGCGGCAAATCCTCCAAGGACGACGACCTGGCCCGGACCGCCGAATCCGGCTTCCTGGGCAAGGAGGAGTCCCTCCTGGCCCCGGTGCAGGGCCACGAGCCCATGCGCGCCTGGCGCAATCCCGACTTCAATCCCAAGAACTACAAGGCCATCATCGTGGACCAGGTGCAGATCTGGAACCTGGACGAGATGGCCAAGGACAGCGGGATCAAGCCCGACGAGCTGAAGGCCCTGGCCGGGTTCTTCCAGAACTCCCTGGCCAAGGCCCTCACGGACATCAAGTTCCCCCTGGCCGACAAGCCCGGCCCCGGCGTGCTGCGCATCAGCGCGGCGGTCACCGACGTGCGGCCGAGCAACCCCGTGCGCAACAGCATCAGCTCGGTGCTGCCGGTGGGCATCCTGCTCTCCCTGGGCGAACGCGCGGCCATCGGCCGCGACCCCAACGTGGGCGGCTGCTCCGTGGCCATCCGCTTCAGCGACGCGGCCTCCGGCAAGACCATGGGCCTGTTCGCCGACGACCGCCAGGGCGACAAGTACGACTCGGCCAACTTCTCCGAGACCGGCCAGGCCGAGAAGGCCATGACCGACTGGGCGGCCCTGATCCAGCGCCGCATCCTGACTCTCTGGGGCTCCAAGCCCGTGGCCTCCAAATAGAGGTTCCCGCCTTTTTGTTTTCTGGAACGCGCCGAAGGCGCACGGCTTCGCCGAATGATGAAAAGGCGGGAGAGACTCCCGCCTTTTCGTTTTCTGAAAAGCCCCGAAGGGGCCGCCTACTTCTTCTTGCCGCCCTTCTTGCCGCCGGGAACGGGCAGTCCCAGGGCCTTGGCCACGCCCTCGCCGTACTTGGGGTCGGCCTTGAGGCAGTTGCCGATGTGCCGGAGCTTGATCTCCTCGGGCGCGTCGCCCAGGGCCCGGGCGGTGTTGCCGAAAAGGGCCTCCTTCTGCTTCGGGCTCATGAGCCGGAAGAGCTTGCCCGGCTGGGTGAAGTAGTCGTCGTCATCCTCGCGGAAGTTCCAGCGGTCGGCCGCGCCGTCGATGGCCAGGGGCGGTTCGGCGAAGTCCGGCTGCTCCCGCCATTCGCCGTAGCTGTTCGGCTCGTAGCCCAGGGTGCCGCCGTGGTTGCCGTCCACGCGCATGGCCCCGTCGCGGTGGTAGCTGTGGAACGGGCAGCGGGCCTTGTTCACCGGGATGAGGTGGTGGTTCACGCCCAGGCGGTAGCGCTGGGCGTCGCCGTAGGAGAAGAGCCGTCCCTGGAGCATCTTGTCCGGGGAGAAGCCGATGCCGGGCACGATGTTGGCGGGGTTGAAGGCCGACTGCTCCACCTCGGCGAAGTAGTTCTCCGGGTTCCTGTTCAGCTCCAGCTCGCCCACCTCGATGAGCGGGTAGTCGGAGTGGTACCAGACCTTGGTCAGGTCGAAGGGGTGGTAGGGGCACTTCAGGGCGTCCTTCTCGGGCATGACCTGGACGTACAGGGTCCAGCGCGGGAAGTCGCGGCGCTCCAGACTCTCGTAGAGGTCTCGCTGGTGGCTCTCGCGGCACTTGCCGATGACGGCCTCGGCCTCGGCGTCGGTGAGGTTCTTGATGCCCTGCTGGGTTCTGAAGTGGAACTTGACCCAGAAGCGCTGGTTCTTGGCGTTGATCAGGCTGAAGGTGTGGCTGCCGAAGCCGTGCATGTGGCGGTAGGTGGCCGGGATGCCCCGGTCGCTCATGACCACCGTGACCTGGTGCAGGGCCTCGGGCAGGCTGGTCCAGAAGTCCCAGTTGTTCTTGGCGCTGCGCAGGTTCGTGCGCGGGTCGCGCTTGACCACGTGGTTCAGGTCCGGGAACTTCAGCGGGTCGCGCAGGAAGAACACCGGGGTGTTGTTGCCCACCAGATCCCAGTTGCCCTGCTCGGTGTAGAACTTGAGGGCGAAGCCCCGGATGTCGCGCTCGGCGTCGGCGGCGCCGCGCTCTCCGGCCACGGTGGAGAAGCGGGCGAAGAGTTCGGTCTTCTTGCCGATCTTGGAGAAGATCGCGGCCTTGGTGTATTTCGTGATGTCCCTGGTCACCGTGAACGTGCCGTAGGCCCCGGAGCCCTTGGCGTGCATCCTCCGCTCCGGGATGACCTCGCGGTCGAAGTGGGCCAGCTTCTCCAGGAACCAGACGTCCTGCAGGAGCATGGGGCCGCGTTTCCCGGCGGTGAGCGAATTCTGGTTGTCGACCACGGGCGCGCCCGCGTTGGTGGTGAGCTTGTTCTTCTTGACCATGTGCACCTCTCGGGTTTGCCGCCGCGGAACGCGGAGCCCGGCTCGCGGTTCCGGCGAGTTCTCGATAATGAAACCTTACGGAGAATCATTCTCCGTTGCAAGCGAAAAAAATTATTTCCCGCCCGCTTTTCGGCGGCACCTGGGGCAGAGACCGAAGAAGTCCAGACGATGGGAGGTGATGGCGTAGCCGGTGTCCCGGGCCATGCGCGCGACCAGTTCGGAAATGTCCGGGTCGCCGGGGTCGGCGACGGCCCCGCAGCGGGTGCAGACGGCGTGGGGGTGGGGGTAGGGCCGGAGGATGTCGTAGCGGTTGTCCGCCGCGCCGAAGTCGATCTCCAGGAGCAGGCCCTCCTGCTTGAGCAGGGCGATGGTCTTGTAGACCGTGGCCAGGCTCAGGGTCGGGTTCTCGGGCAGCAGCCGCCGGTGGACCTCCTCGGCCGAGGGGTGCGAACCGTCCCGGCCCAGGGCGCGGATCACGGCCAGGCGCTGGGGCGTGAGGCGAAAACCCCGGCCGCGCAGGATGTCGGCAAGGGTCTCGGGAAGATGGGCGGGATGCGTGCTCACGCCCCCTCTCTACCTTCGAGGCGGCCCCGACACAAGTCCGGCTTCGTCGGCTTCGCCGAGCTCTACAAAAGGCGGGGGCGGTTCCCGCCTTTTCGTTTTCTGGAACGGGCCGAAGGCCCCCTATTGCGCGCGGAGGGGGGAGCGGAGTAGAACGGCGGCATGTTTCTGTTCATCGAGCGTCTGGCCGAGGAGGCCATCCAGAAGCACATGCGCGAGGGCGGCTTCGAGAACCTCGAGGGCAAGGGCAGGCCCCTGCCGGAGGAAGACCTCTCGATGATCCCCGAGGATCTGCGCATGGCCTACCACATCCTGAAGAACGCGGGCTGCCTGCCGCCGGAGCTGGAGCGCGCCCGGGAGATCGACACGGCCCTGGACCTGCTCAAGGCCATGCCCGACGAGCGCGAGCGCTACCGCCAGATCCGGCGGGTGAACTTCATGATCCGCGACCTGAACATGCGCCGCGGGCGGCCCGTGGCCTTCGAGCGGGCGGAACTCTATCACGACCGCATCGTGGAGCGTCTCTCCACGGGCGAGAAGGAGCGCGCGTGAACGCCGAGGCCTGGAACATCATCGCCCTGGTCTGCGCGGCCGTGGCCGGAACCCTCGGGGCCTTCGTCATCCGCCGCCGCAGGCCCCACGGCCTGGACGCCATGCAGAAGAACCTGCTGGCCACCAACATCGGCTATTTCGCCACGCTCTACACCTTCTTTCTGAGCTTCGCGGTCATCACCCTCTGGAACAATTTCACCGACACCTCCGAGGATCTGGCCCACGAGCCCTACACGGCCGTGATCCTGGCCCGGGAGGCGCGGCTTCTGCCCCATTCCGAGCCCTTCCGCCAGGCCCTGGAAGGCTACCTGGAGTCCGTGGCCCGCGAGGAGTGGGCGGCCATGGCCCGCGCCGAGCGCAGCCCGGCGACCCAGGAACGCTACGACGCGCTCTGGCGGGAATGGGAGCGCATCCGGCCCGAGGACGGGTCCAAGGCCGTCTACCACGTGCGCATGCTGGAGGAACTCAAGGACCTCTCGCGGCTGCGCCACGCCCGGCTGGAGCAGGTGCGCGGCAGCCTGCTCTGGCCCTTCTGGCTGCTCATCCATCTGGGCTTCGTCTTCACCCTGGTGGCGCTGTTCTACACCGACCTGGGCCACGGGCTGGCCGACCTCTGGTACATGGGCATGATGCTGTTCATGGTGCTCATCAACATCTGGCTCATCCGGGAGCTGGACACGCCCTTCAGCGGCGTCCTGCGCCTGGGGCCGGAACGTTTCCTGGAATCCCTGGAACGGATCAGGGCCCTGGCCGCGCACTGAGGCGGGGCGCAGCCCGGAACAGCGGGATTACCGGCGGCGTCCCCTTGCGGCCCGGGCCGATCCGATGTAGCCCTGACCACGCCTAGGTTCCGGCGGCATCCGCCGGAGCGGAGGCCGCGGATGGTTTCCCGGGGGGGCGATGCAGATCCAAACGACGATCTTCACCCTTGGCGGCGAGTTCGCGGACCCGGCCCGCGAGTCGGAGTTCCGCGCGGAACGCATGCCCGAATGGCTTCGGCACATGCGGCTGGTCTTTCTCGCCGCATTCGTCCTGAACGTCGTCTTCTTTCTCAGCGACTGGCGTTTTCACGGCCAGCCGCATTTTCCGGCGGCGATGGCGGCCCGTTCGGTCATCGTCCTGGCCTCCCTGGCCGGGGCGATCCTCGTGCCCAAGGCCGGTGATCCGCGCCGTCTGGCGCTGCTCTGCGCGGCCTGGGGCTGCGCGGTGATCCCGGCCGGCGCGGTCCTGGTCAGTCCGGGCACCGACGTGGCCCTGTTCGTCACCTTCATCCTGCCGATCATCTTCCACCTGCTCCTGCCCATGCCCTTCACCTGGACCCTGGCCGCCGGGCTGGCCTGCGGCGGCGGCCTGCTGACGGGCTATCTCTCCGGCGATCCCTGGGAATCCACGGTCTTCGGGCTCGTGCTGGCCATGCTCACCGAGAACGTGATCCTGAGCCTGCTGGTCATCCGCGCCAACCGGCTCCAGCGCATGGAGTGGGCCGCCACCCGGGCGGCCGAGGCGTCCGGGCGCGAACTCGACGAACACCGGCGGATGCTCCAGACGCTTTTGAAGGCCGTGCCCGCGCCCCTGCTCGTCCTCTCCCGCAGCCACGGCGCGCTGTTCCAGGCCAACGCCGCCGCGCGCCGCTTCTTCGGCGAGGCCGCCTGTTCCGACGCCGCGTCCATCCGGGCCTGCTTCCGGCCCGAGGACTTCGCCCGGCTCACCTCGGATCTGCCGCCCGCCGGAGAGGTGGCCGAGCACGAGATTCGGGTCTTTCCCCCGGATGGCCCGCCCCGGGACATGCTCCTGGTGACGACCACGGCCGTGGCCGGGGGCCGGGAGACCGTGCTGGCGATTCTCGTGGACGTGACCCGGCGCAAGGAGATGGAGGCCCATCTGCAATGGCTGGCCAGCACCGACCCGCTCACCGGGCTGGCCAACCGCTCGCGCTTCTTCGAGGAGGCCGCGCGGGAGATCGGCCGCGCGCGGCGCAACGGGCACCCCCTGGCCGTGCTCATGGTCGACATCGACTACTTCAAGCGGATCAACGACACCTGCGGCCACGACGTGGGCGACGCGGCCCTGCGGGCCTTCGCCGGACTGTGCGGGGGGCTGCTGCGCGGCCAGGACCTGGCGGCCCGGCTGGGCGGCGAGGAGTTCGGCCTGCTCCTGCCGGAGACCGACGGCGGGGGCGGGCTCGTCCTGGCCGAACGGCTGCGCGCCGGGGTGGAGGACATGCGGCTGGAGGGCCTGGCCGGTCCCATGACCATCAGCGTGGGAGTGTCGGAGGTGCTGCCGGGCGAAGAGGCCGTGGACGCGGCCCTGTCCCGGGCCGACCACGCGCTCTACGAGGCCAAACGCGCGGGCCGCAATCGGGCCGCGGCCTGCTCCCGCACCGCGCCGGACGAGGCTTCGGCCGGGGCTTGAGGCTTCAGGGGCGGGCCGATCACCCCGCCACGGTGGCCACGGTCCAGAGGTCGATGCCCCGCATGACCCAGACGTCGAACACCGCGGCCGCCAGGATGAGCGCGGCCCAGGCCAGCCTGCGCGTGCCCGGGGACAGGAGCGAGATGCGGCGGCGCAGGATGAAGAAGGCGCTCGTCAGGCAGAAGCACTCCAGGGCGAAGGCCGGGAAGCCCAGGAAGCCCAGCAGCGGCATCTCGAAGATCCTGGGTCCGGCGGCCAGCGGGATGTCGTAGACCCAGCGTGCTCCGGCCCGGAAATTCCACAGCTCCCAGAAGAATCCGCACAGGAGCCCGGAGGTCATGAGCAGCAGCGGCCGCCGGGGCCGCCCGGACTCCAGGTCCGTGAGCAGCGAATCCCCGCCGTTCTTGTACAGCCAGGGCTCCAGCAGAAACACGAAGCCGCCCCAGACCAGGGGGAAGAAGAGCGTCGGCGCGATGAGCGGCAGCGCGAGGCAGGCCGTTCCGGCGGACAGGAGCATGGGCCGCAGGCCGTCGGGCCGGACCAGGGGCCTGACGCGCGACTTGGCGAAGAGCCCGGTGTGCTCCAGGAGGTCCGCCGCCGTGGTCAGGGCGGGCAGCACCGAGGAGAAGGACAGGACGTAGCCCAGCCAGCGCCAGGGCAGGGCCTGGGGCAGGTTGAGGTAGCTCCAGTTGTCCAGGCGGAAGTTGAAGGCCTCGAACACGAGCCAGAAGGTCAGCGAGAGCGGGAGCAGGGTGGCGAACAGGCGCGGGTCGTCGAAGAGCGTGGACCGGCCGCCCTTGAGCTTGACCGCCGCCTGGGTGGCCAGGATGGCGGGCCACCAGGCGAAGCAGCAGTACCAGGTGTAGAAGGGCTCCACCTTGCCGGAGAGCCCGGCCGAGGCCACGGCGAACACGGCCAACGCGATGATGAGGACGAAAAGAGGACGATGCATTCCCCCATTCTAGCGCGGGGGGGGCCGAAAGGCCAGTCCCGCACTTGACGGGGGGCGCGCCGGTCTGTCATCGATTGCGTCATACGGATCGACAACGCCGGAGGCTCGTCATGCGCAAGGTGAAATCGGTGCGGGTGCCGCGAGAACTGGAGACCCTGGACCTGCCGTCCGTGCTCCGGGAATGCGCCAACTACCTGCGCGACCTGGAGTCCGCCACCCTGCTCAAGTCCCAGGGCAACCGCCAGGCCGCCGAGGCCCTGCTCAAGACCCGCGAGACCGACCTGGGCCGCCGCGTGGGACGGCTCGTCTGGGAGGCCCGGGTGCGGTTCGGCAAAACGAAGGGAGACTGACATGAACGGCAAGACCCCGGCCCAGACCGCCGTGACCATGGCCCACCTCATCCTGCCCTCGGACGCCAATCCGGCGGGCAACTGCCACGGCGGCGTGGTCCTCAAGTACATCGACATCTGCGGGGCCATCGTGGCCAAGCGCCACTGCCGCAAGAACGTGGTCACGGCCAGCATGGACCGCACGGACTTCCTGGCCCCGGTGCATGTGGGCGAGATGGTCATCCTCAAGGCCAGCCTGAACATGGTCGGCCGGACGAGCATGGAGGTGGGCGTGCGGGTGGAGGCCGAGAACCTCATGACCGGCGAGGTGCGCCACACGAACTCGGCCTACGTGACCTACGTCTGCATGGGCGAGGACGGCAAGCCCCACGCCGTGCCGCCGATGGTCCCGGAAACCGACGAGGACCGCCGCCGCATGTCCGAGGCCCAGATGCGCCGCAAGCTCCGCCAGGAAGCCAAGAGCCTGGAGAAGAAGCGGGGCTGACCCGGATGGGCCCGCTCCGTGCGAACCGGAGGGTTGAGGCCCGGGGCGCGGAGTGGTAGGCACCCGCATGAGCATGGATGTCCAACTGGAATATTGGGACCAAGCCGCTTCTTCCAAGACGTTTTCCCACCCCATCCCGGCCCTGGTCTTTCGGGACTTTCTTCCGGTTTCGGCGCGGATACTGGATTACGGCTGCGGCTACGGCCGCGTCTGTTCCGAACTTTCCGGCCTGGGCTACGACAACGTCACCGGGATCGACATCTCCGGGGAAATGGTCCGGCGCGGAAAGCTCCTGGGCGACGGCCTGGACCTCCGCGTCTTCGACGGCCTGTCGCCGGATTTCGGCGACGGCTCCTTTGACGCCTGCCTTCTGGTGGCGCTTCTCACCTGCGTGCCCTCCGACGCGGGCCAGGAACGCGTCATCCGTGAGATCAACCGGCTGCTGGCCCCGGGCGGCCTGCTCTTCGTCAGCGACTATCCCCTGCAGCGGGACGAGAGGAACAGGGCGCGGTACCGCGAATTCGAACGGGAACTGGGCACGTTCGGCATGTTCCGCACCGAGGGGGCCGTGTTCCGGCACCACGACATGGCCTGGGTGCGGCGGCTGCTCGCCGGTTTCCAGGTCGAGTGGGAACGGGAGGTCGCTGTCCGCACGATGAACGGCCACGAATCCGACGTGTTCCAGATGATGCTCCGGAAAAAGGCCTAGGAGCCGTTCTCCGGCGCCCGGACGGGGCGCGTCTTCTAGCGCTCTCCCGGCGCGGCCTCACCGCCCATGAGGTGGCAGATTCCGGCCACGGCCTTGAGCGGCAGCACGAAGGCCACTCCCGTTCCCGGCTTCTCCAGGTCGGCCGCCTCCACGATGGCCCCCAGCACCGGCTCGGTGAGCCGCTCCGGCACGGCCGTGAGCACGATCTCCTTTTCCGGCTCGATGGGAATGCCGAAGAAGGTCTGGGTTTCGCGGATGCCCGTGCCCCGGCCGAAGATGATCGTTCCGCCCTCGGCTCCGGCCCGCTTGGATGCGCCGACCACCCTGTCGCTCCAGCCCTTGTTCACGATGGTCACGATCAGATCGAAATCCTTGCGGAGTTTCATGACGTTCTCCTCGTCTTCAATGTGTGGACGACTCCGGCCGCCATGACGCAGAGCACTGGAACGAGGGCCACCACCGCCACCAGGCCGAAGCCGTCCAGCAGGGGGTCCGTGTGATCCATGGCCTCGGCCGCGCCGAGGGCCACGGCCGAGATGAAGCTGACCACGAGAGGTCCGGTGGCCACGGTGCTGGAGTCGAAGGCGATGGGCGCGAAGACCCGGTCGCAGAATGGCAGCATGACCAGGGCCAGCAGATAGCCCGGGACGGTGATGAAATGAATGGGCAGGCCCAGGAGCATGCGGCCCATGCCCAGTCCAACGGCCAGGGCCACGCCCAGGCAGAGCGCCGCGATGATGACCTTCCGGCGGATGGAGCCCCTGGTGGCCCGTTCCACCTGGTCGCCCAGGATGCGCACCGCCGGTTCGGCCACGGTCACGGCCAGACCCAGGGCGAAGCCCACCGGCGCGAGCCAGACGGCCCGTTCCGGGGTTCCGAGGGCCTTGCCCAGCAGTTCGCCCGTGGGCAGGAAGCCGGTCTTGACGCCCTGGAGGAAGAGAACCAAGCCGGCGAAGACGAGCACCGCGCCCCGGGCCAAGGCCAGCAGGCGTTCACGCGGCAGTTTGGCCCGCAGGCCGAAGATCAGCCCGATGGCCGCCAAGGGGGCCAAGCCCAGGAGCACGTCCCGGGCCGTGCCCCGCAGGTCGATGAAATCCAGCAGGAGGCTCATCCCAGCACCGTTCCCAGAAGCATGACGCCGAGCACTGGCCCCAGGGCCGCCAAGCCCAGCAGGCCGAAGCCGTCCGAGGAGGTGTTCCGGCCGCCCAGGACCGAGACGAAGCCCAGCCCTAGGGAAATGAGGAACGGCACGGTTAGCGGGCCGGTGGCCACGCCACCGGCGTCCAGGGCGATGGGCACAGCGGCCTCGGGCACGACCAGGGAGAGCGCCAACACCAGACCGTAGCCCAGGCCCAGGAGCAGCGCCGGATGCAGGCCCAGGGCGATGCGCAGCAGGGCCAGGCTGACGAAGACTCCGATGCCAGCCACCACCACCAGGAGTAGAAGCGCCGGACTCACCTCCCCGGCGGTGGTCTTCATGTGCTGGGCCAGGATCTGGAGCGAGGGATCGGCGGCGTTGGCCGAGGCCCCCACGATGAAGGCCAGGCAGAGCAGAAGCCAGAGCGAGGACACGCGCGGCAGCTGTCCGCCGACCAGCTCTCCCAGGGGCAGCAGGGAGATGTTCACGCCGCGCAGAAAGAGCAGCAGGCCGGCCGTGGACAGGATCGTGCCGCCCAGGTAGCGGGCCAACCCCTCGGCGTCCAGGAAGCCGAGGGCGGCCTGGAGCAGCAGCACCACCAGGGTGACGGGCAGGAGCGAACCGGCCGTTTCCAGGAAATCGCGGGGGATTTTCGCCAAGCTGACCTCCCTCGTGCGCCGGAACCCGGCGGAGCTCCCGGCGGTCGTGGTATGCGCTGGACCCGGGGCCGGGACGTCGTGAAAGACAGAAAGCCCTTGACAGACGACCCCGAGGTGAGGATGAACTCCCCATGGAACTACCTTTTTTTCGCGAGTTCGTCATCATTTTCGGACTGTCCATCGCGGTCATCTACTCCTGCTACAAGATCAAGCTCCCGCCCATCGTCGGTTTCCTGATCACCGGAGTGCTGGCCGGTCCCTACGGCTTCGGGCTGGTCAAGGCCGTGCATGAGGTCGAGACCATCGCCGAAATCGGCGTGGTCCTGCTCCTGTTCACCATCGGCCTGGAGCTGTCCCTGGGCGAGCTGGCCCGGCTGAAGAAGCCGGTCTTCCTGGGCGGCGCGGCCCAGGTGCTCCTGACCATCATCGTCTTCGACGGGCTGGCCGTGTCCCTGGGCTACGAGCCGGGCCAGGCCACCTTCTTCGGCTTCCTGGTGGCCCTCTCCTCCACGGCCATCGTCCTGCGCATCCTCCAGCAGCGGGCCGAAATGAACAGCCCGCACGGCCGGGTCTCCCTGTCGATCCTCATCTTCCAGGATCTGATCATCGTCCCGATGATGCTGCTCATGCCCTATCTCTCGGGGAAATCGCCCGCCCTGGGCTCCTCCCTGCTCTACCTGACCCTCCAGGGCGGCGGCCTCATCCTTCTGGTCTTCTTCCTGGCCCGCAAGATCGTGCCCCGGATTCTGCGCCTCATTGTCGGCACCCGCAGCCGCGAACTCTTCCTGCTGACCACCCTGGCCCTGTGCCTGTCCATCGCCTGGCTGACGTCCTGCATGGGCCTCTCGCTCTCCCTGGGCGCGTTCATGGCCGGCCTGATCATGTCCGAATCCGAGTATTCGCTGAGCGCCCTCGAGGGCATCCTGCCCTTCCGGGACGTATTCACGAGCATCTTCTTCATCTCCGTGGGCATGCTCCTGAACGTCCAATTTCTGCTGGACAACCCGCTGCTGGTGGCCGGAGTCACGTTTTCCGTGCTCCTGCTCAAGGCCCTGCTGGCTGGGCTGGCGGCCTTCATCCTGGGCTACCCCCTGCGGCCGGCCATCCTGGTGGGCCTAGCCCTCTGCCAGGTGGGCGAGTTCTCCTTCGTCCTGGCCAAGACCGGCCTGGGCTTCGGGCTTCTGAGCCCGGACACCTACCAGCTGTTCCTTTCGGCCAGCATCCTGACCATGGCCCTGACGCCCCTGCTCATCGCGATCTCGCCCCAGGCGGCGGACCGCATTCTGCGCCTGCCGCTGCCTTCGCTGATGCGGAAGCGGTCCTTCGAGCGCGAGATGGAGCAGGTCTGCCACGCGGGCTGCGACCTTCGGGACCACATCGTGATCATCGGCTTCGGCGTGGGCGGACGGCACTTGGCCCGGGCCGCCAAGACCGCCGGGATTCCCTACACCATCCTGGAGATGAACCCGGACACCGTGCGCACGGCCTCGGCCGCCGGGGAGCCCATCGCCTACGGCGACGCCACGCAGCCCGCCGTGCTGGAGCACGCGGGTATCCAACACGCCCGGGTCGTGGTCGTCGTGGTCTCGGATCCGGCGGCCATCCGGCGCATCACCGACACCGTGCACCGCGTCAAGCCGTCGATCCACATCATCGTGCGCACCCGCTTCGTCAGTGAGGTGGAGCCCCTGCGCGCCCTGGGGGCCAACGACGTGATCCCCGAGGAGTTCGAGACCTCAGTGGAGATATTCACCCGCGCCCTGACCCGCTACATGGTTCCCCGGGCGGAGATCGAGCGCTTTACCGAGGAGATTCGTTCCGAGAGCTACGACATGCTCCGCCAGGTGAACATCGCCAGCGAACCCCTGGCCGCCCTGTCCCGCTACTTCACGGGCTACGACGTGAGCGGCCTGACCGTGGAGGAGGGCTGCATGCTCGACGGTCTGACCCTGGAGGCGACCGGCCTGCGCAAGACCCACGGGCTCACCGTGGTGGCCGTGCGCCGGGGCGGGGACATGCTGGCCAACCCGGACGGCACCCTGCGCCTGGAGGCCGGGGACGTGGCCTACGTCTTCGGTTCTTCCGCCGACATAGCGGCCAAGGCCGGGCTGTTTTTGGCCCGCAAGCGGGCCTGGGTCGAGGCATGAGCATCCTGGTTCAGACGCTGCTGCGCGTTCTGCGCGGGAAACGGCGCGGTCCCGGGGAGCGCGGGCGGACCGAGGCCCCGGAGGACGGCGGACGCCCGGGCGACAGCGGCGGGAAGCTCGGCGGCCGCCGGGAGGGGGAGCGGGACAGGGACGACCGGCGCCGCTCCTGAGCAGTCCTATTCCCCGACTACCCTGTTCCGCCCGCCCTGCTTGGCGCGGTAGAGGGCCTGGTCCGCGCGCCGGAGCAGGTCGTCCAGGGACTCGTCCGGGCCGGAGGACAGGGCCACGCCCAGGCTCACGGTCACGGGCAGTGGGCGGCCGTCGTGTTCCACGTTCATGGACGCCACGGCCAGACGCAGGCGTTCGGCGGCGTGCAGGGCGGCCTCCAGGTCCGTTTCGGGCAGGATGGCGGCGAATTCCTCGCCGCCGATGCGGCCGAGCACGTCCATGCCGCGCAGGGTCTCGCGGGCCGTGCGGGCCAGGGTCTTGAGCACGGCGTCGCCCGCGTCGTGGCCGTAGGTGTCGTTGACCTTCTTGAAGTGGTCCACGTCGAACATGATGCAGCTCACGGGGTGGCCGGTGCGCCGGGCGCGCTCCAGTTCGGCCCGGCCGCGCTCCAGGAAGTGGCGGCGGTTGGTCAGGCCGGTGAGCCCGTCGGTGGTGGCCAGTTCGAGCAGCAGCTCCTCGGCCCGTTTGCGTTCGGTGATGTCGCGCACCGTGCCCACGGCCCACCAGCGGTCCTGAAGCCGGAAGGCGGCCACCGAGAACTCCGCCGGGAAGGTGGAGCCGTCCTTGCGTCGGGCGGTGCGCTCCGTGAGAACCCCGACCACCGCGCCCGCGCCGGTCCTGGAAAAGTCCGGGAAGCCCTCGCGGGCCTTGCCCGCGTCCTCCTCCATGGCCACCACGGAGTGCAGCTTCTGGCCGAGCATCTCCTGCCGGGAGTGGCCGAAGATCCGCTCGGCGGCGCGGTTCCAGAAGGCCACCCGGCCCTGGTCGTCGATCATGACCATGCCGTCCTGGGAGGCCTCGCTCATGGCCCGGACCTTCTCCTCGCTCTCGGCCAGGGCCCGCAAGGCCCGGCGCTGCTCGGTGACGTCCTCCTTCACGGCCACGTAGTGGGTGGTCTGGCCCGTCTCGTCGAGCACCGGCGAGATGGAGGCCTTCTCCCAGATGTCCCGGCCGTCCTTGGTCCGGTTGCAGATTTCCCCGACCCAGTCCTGGCCCTCGGCCAGGGTTCGCCAGAGAGCCTGATAGAACGCCGCGTCGTGGCGGCCGGACTTGAGGATGCGGGGGTTTTGGCCCAGGACTTCCTCGGCCGAGTAGCCGTATTTCTCGGTGAAGCTCGGGTTGACGTACTCGATGTCGCCCTTGGCGTCGGTGATGACGACGATGGCCGGGCTCTGCTCCACGGCCCGCGAGAGCGTCAGCAGGCGTTCCTGGGCCTGGCGTTCGGCGGTCACGTCGCGGGAGAGCACGGCCAGACGGTGCGTGACCCCGTCCTCGCCACGGATGGGGTAGATGGTGTTGTCCAGGATCATGCCCATGCGCTCGTCGTCGAAGCGCATGGGTTCGCCCGTGCGGGCGGCGAACTCGAAGAGATCGCGGCGGCGCGCGGCCAGATCCTGGGGCACGATGTCCCACATGCTCCTGCCGGTGAGCCCGCCGGGAGTGACCGGGCGGAAGCGTTCCTCGGCCACGGCGTTGGCGGTGAGGATGCGGCCGTCCAGCTCCATGAGGAAGAAGGCCGCGTCCTGGGGCGCGTCCAGGATGGCCCGGGCCGTCTCCTCGCTGCGTCGCAGCTGGCGCAGGGCCAGGTCGCGGCGGCTTCGGGCCAGGGCCCAGATCCAGGTGAACAGGGCGAGCATGAGGAGCAGGCCGCCGGTCATGGCCAGGAAGGTCAGGCTCTGTGGGGGGCGGAGCTGTCCGGCTCCAACCCGCGACACCAGGAGGAATCTTTCCGTGGGGACCATCGTGATTTCGGAACGCAGGCCGGAGGTGGCGCCGGGATCAACCGTATCGAAGGTATACAGTGCGCCGTTCAGCAGGAACTGGCCCCGCCCCTGGCCGCGAATCCGATCCCAGGCCCCGGGCCACGTGTCCCGCACCGTGGGCTTCGGGCGTCCGGGGAGCAGGAAGCCCCATTCCTGTTCCGTGGTGGGGCCTAAAAGCCAATAGCCGTCGTGATTCACCAGCAGGGGACGGCCTATGGATGCGTCTTCCGCCTGGCGGAGTCGGTCCAGGGGCACGTTGCCGTCCATGCTGAGGACGATGAGTCCGGCCTTGTCGCCATCCGGGCCGCGCACCGGGCTGGCGTAGTGCAGCGCCGGAGTCAATGGTTCCGCAATGCGGCCCTGTTCGACGATGAGGCCCATTTCCGATACGTGGACCTGGCCGAAGGGCAGGGACAGGGCTGGACGAAAAGCCGGACGCCCGGACTTGTCCTGGAGGAGGTTCCTGGGGACGCAGCTGGGCCCGTCAGATCCGATGTCCACGCGGGCTTTCTCCATGCCTGACGTGTCCAGGAAACGGACCACCAGAAAACCCCGTTTGATGGCGGCGAAGGAGAGGAGCAGTTCCTCTATGTTTTTTTGGGGGTCATCGCCGTGCTCCAGCTCCGCGCCCACACGCATGGCCAGCAGGGCGGCGTCGGCGGCCCGCGCGGTCAGGGATATCTCCATGATCTTGGTCTCACGGGTCACACGGGCCATTTCGCGGTTCTGGATGACGTCGAGGCGGGCTTTGCCGTCCTGGAGCCAGTAAGCGAAGGAGACACCCGACACCAGAAGCGCCAGCGGCAGGAACAGGCCGAGGAAGTGCTGGAGCGTGGTGTTCGTCTTGGGCGGCATGGCGGCTTCCGATTTTTTCCTATTGTATCACAGGATAAGGGGATGGAGGCAAGCCTCGTGCCGGCCTTTGGGGCCGGGCGTTTCCCGAGGCTTCGCCGCGCTTCGGAACGGCCCCTTCGGGGCTTTTCGGAAAGGCGGAAGCCTCTCCCGCCTTTCCATGAACCGGCGAAGCCGTGCCCCTTCGGGGCTTTTCGGAAAGGCGGAAGCCTCCCCCGCCTTTCCATGAACCGGCGAAGCCGTGCCCCTTCGGGGCTTTTCGGAAAGGCGGAAGCCTCTCCCGCCTTTTTATGAACCGGCGAAGCCGGAGCGGTTGCGGCCGGAGTTCTTGGCCTCGTAGAGGGCCTGGTCCGCGCGCTTGAGCAGGCCGTCGAGGTTCTCGCCCTCGCGGACCTGGGCCACGCCCAGGCTCACGGTGAGCCGCAGCAGGTGTTCCCCGTGGCGGACCTCGAGGGCCTCCACGGCCCGGCGCAGGCGTTCGGCGGCCTCCACCCCGGCCTTGAGGCCGGTTTCCGGCAGGATGGCGGCGAACTCCTCCCCGCCCAGGCGGCCGAGCACGTCGGCCTGGCGCATGGCGTCGCGCGCGGCCTCGGCCAGGGCCCGGAGCACGGCGTCGCCCGCGTCGTGGCCGAAGGTGTCGTTGACCTTCTTGAAGTGGTCCACGTCGAACATGATCAGGCTCAGGGCGCGGCCGTAGCGCCGGGCGCGTTCCAGTTCGGTCTGGCCGGTCTCCAGGAAGTGGCGGCGGTTGAAGAGGCGGGTGAGGCCGTCGATGGTGGCCATATCGCGCAGTCGGGCCTCGGCCTGGTCGCGGCGCAGCCGGGCCTGGGCCCAGAACCAGGAGACCACGGCCAGGAGCGCGGCCAGCCCGGCGCTGAAGAACCAGAACAGCGGCCCGGGCGGCGGGTTGAAGCTGTCCCCGGCGGTATGCACCGCCAGGAGCCATTCCTCGGCGGGCAGCACGCGCAGGTCCGCGCCCAGGGTGTAGCCCTGGCCCGGGGTCACGGTGTCGAAGGTGAGCAGGCCCCCGTCCACCGGGATCTGCCCCTGCCCGTCACGGCGCGCGGCTTCCCAGGCGCCGGGCCAGAGCTGTTTCAGCGTGCCTCCGGGCCGTCCCTCGAGCTGGAAGGCCCATTCCGAGTCCGGAGAGGGCCCCAGGAGCCAGTAGCCCTGGGCGTTGGCCATGAGGAACGGGCCGCCGGGGACGGCCGAGGCCAGCCGCAGCCGCTCGAGGGGCAGGTCGCCCTTGAGGGCCAGGACCACGACCCCGGCGCGGACCCCCTCGTGGCCGAAGACCGGGGAGGAGAAGCGCAGCACCGGGGTGGGCGGCGCGTCCAGGCGGCCGTCCTCGGCGTTCAGCTCCAGGCGCGAGACGCGCACCGAGCCGCCGGGCAGGTCGCGGGCCTCCAGGAAATCGGGCAGGTCGGAGCGGTCGGCCAGACGCGGGCCCGGGACCATTTCCGGGCCCTGGGGGTGGAGATTCACCCTGGCGATCTCGACGCCGGAGGCGTCCAGGTATTGGATGCGGGCGTAGCCCCGGTTGACGAAGGCGAAGGACCAGAGCACCCCGGCGATGTCTTCCGGGGCCCGTTCCCCGGCCTCGCGCAGCAGGGTGGAGGTCATGTCGGCCAGGAAGGCGGCGTCGGCGGCGCTGGCCGCCAGGGCCGTCTCCAGAACCTGGACCTCCTGACTCACGCGGCCCATCTGGCGGGCCTTCACGGTCTCGGCGCGTCCGGCGGCCTCCAGGGAGCGGTAGGCGTACAGCCCGCCGAGAACGAGCAGGCAGAGCGGCAGGAAGAGAACCGCGAAGCGCACGGGCAGGCCAGGCCCGGCGCACGGCCGTGAGCCGAAGGGGATGGGGCCGGAGGTCATGCGGTCAGGTTGCCGGTCAGGCCGGAACCGCTCCGGACTCTCCGGCGGGCTCGAACTCCTCCCCAGCCTCGTTCCGCTTCGCCGCGGCCTGTTCCAGGCCTTCCCTGAGCCGGAGCAGGAAGGTGTCCGGGGTGTCCCCGGCCTCGATCTGGGCGGCGGACACGCTCACGCTGACGCGCAGGCCGTCCTGGAATTCGGTGGCCGCGATCTCGGCGCGCAGCTTGCGGGCGAAGCGTTCGGCCTGGGGGCCGTCGATGTGCGGGGCGAGGACGGCGAAGGTGTCGCCGCGCCAGCGGAAGACGAGGTCGTTCTTGCGCACCCGGCGGGTGAGCAGGCGGGCCAGGTCGGCCAGCAGCCGGTCCCCGGCGCGGTCGCCCTGGGTCCGGTTGATGTCGCCCATGCCGTCCACGTCGAGCATGAGGGCCGCGGCCTTGGCCTTGTAGCGGCGCACGTGCTCGATCTCGCGCAGCACGCATTCCTCCAGCTTGGCCCGGTTGTATACGCGGGTCAGCTCGTCGGTGATGGTGAGGCGGCGCACGGCCTCGTCCAGCTCGTCCAGGCGTTCCTCGTCGCGGGCCAGCGGCCCGATGAAGGCGCGGAACACGATCAAGGCCTGCAGGGCCAGGAGGAGCAGGCCGCCGCCCACCACGATGAGCCCGGCCTGGGCGGCCCAGGCCGCGGTCTCGGCCTTGTTCTTCAGGATCAGGTCGTAATAGCCCATGAAGCCCAGGGCGAAGAGCAGGGCCAGGCCCAGAAGGGTGAGGCCGTAGAACACGGCGGGTCGGGTGCGCTGCATGGAACCTCCGCGCCCGCCCGGACGGCGGCGGGCCTGATCCAGTCTACCCGAGGGCCTGGGGGAAAATCCAGCGCCCCGCGTTGATTTCTAACGTCCGGCCCGTTCCTGCGTGAAGTACACGGCCGCCTTGTCCTTGTTCACGCGCTTGAGGACCACCGAGAAGGACGGCCAGATCCAGCCGTACTGGTCGCCCCTCTGGCTGCCCTGGCCGAACTGCTGGATGAGCCGGTCCTGGACCAGAAAGATGTTCGCCTCGCCCTCCACGGCCATGCCCACGGCGAAGAGTTTGCCCTCGCGGGCGTAGTAGGCCACGGAGACGATCTTCGCCTTGCCGTAGGTCGGCTCCTCGTCCTTGCGGTAGTAGGAATCTTTCTGGCTCGGCACCGGGGTCAGGCCGGGCAGGTCCGCGATGGCCGCGCCGAAGGGCAGGCCCCGGAAATCCGTGGGCGCGGGCTTGTCGGCGAAGCCCGTGCGGTCGTCGGCCAGGGCGGCGACGGCGCAGAACGCGGCGAGGAGCAGGACCGAGAGGGCGGCGAGACGCGGAAGCATGGGCGGGACTCCAATGTTTCCCCGATGATACAGCTTGAAGCGGGAATTTCAAGACCTGATTGAATGGGCGGGGCGCGTGGATTCCCGGGGGGCCCTCTCCCGTGCCTTTCTGGAATGCGGCGAAGCCGCTAAGCCGCGCCGGCGCGCAGGGACGACCCGTAGATGTCCCAGGTCTGGAGGAATGTTTCGTCGAAGGTGCGGCGCTCCATGCCGGCCCGGGCGTTCTCGCGCATGAGCGAAAGCCGTTCGGGGGAGTCGGCCAGGTGGATCACGGCGCGGACCAGGGCGTCCGGGTCTCCGGCGGCCACCACCAGGCCGGTGCGGTCCGGGATCATGTTCTCCCTGGGGCCGCCCCGGTCGGTGACGATGACCGGCAGGCCCGAAGCCTGGGCCTCCAGGACCACGTTGCCGAAGGTGTCCGTGGCCGAGGGGAAGACGAAGATGTCCGAACTCGCGTAGGCCGCGGCCAGATCCTCGCCCTCCAGCACGCCGGTGAAGCAGGCGGGCAGGCCGCGCAGGGCCTGCTTCATTTCGGCCAGGTAGGGGCCGTCCCCGACCACCACCAGCTCCAGGTCGCGGCGCATGGCCCGCAGCTTGCGGAAGGCCTCGGTGAGCACGTGCAGGTCCTTTTCCCTGGACACGCGGCCCACGTAGAGCAGCTTGAGGCCGGGCCCGGCGGCGTAGCGCTTGAGGAAACCGTTGCGCTTGGAGGGGTGGAAGCGGGTCACGTCCACCCCGCGCGGATAGGTCTTGACCTTGTGTTCCGGGATGCCCCGGGCCACCAGTTCGTCCACCGTGGCCCGCGAAGGGGCGTAGACCACGTCCATCTGGTTGTAGAACCAGAGCATGTAGCGCCAGGCCGCGTCCTCCAGGTTGGTGTCCCGGGTCAGCGCGCCCACGTACTGCGGGAAGGCCGTGTGGTAGGTGGCGTGGATGGGGGTCTTCAGGGTGCGGGCGATGGCCAGGGCCGCCAGACCGACCGGACCGGGCGTGGCCGCCAGGAGGAGGTCGAAGTCCTCCTCGAAGCAGTGCGCGAGCATCTTCAGGAACGGCGGGTAGAAGAGCCGGAGCTGGGGGTATTCCGGGATCTCGAAGGCCCCCACGGGCTCGAAGTCGGCCACGCCCGCCATGTCCGCCGGGGCGTCCTGGCCGCAGGTGATGACCCGCATGTGCTTGTCGTGCCTGCCCACCAGGGTGAGCTGCTGGCGGATCGTCCGGGCCACGCCGTTGACCTCTCGGAAGGTGTCCGTGAAGTGGGCGATCGCGAGCCCCTCCTTGCGGGGGTGGCGGGGCTTTTCGCCGAAGGCCGCCAGGCAGCGGTCGCAGAAGGCCCGTTCCGAGGCGAACAGGCCGAAGGAGACGAAATAGGGCGCCAGCAGGGCGTAGAGCGAGGCGGCCGAGCCGATGGTGTGGAAGACGTCGAAGAGCCGGGCCTGGAGCACGCTGGACAGAATGCGGTCCGCGAACTGGGAGAGCACGCGGTCCGTGGCCCGGGACACGAAGCGGTACCACTCGCCCTCCATGACGGTCATGTCGCGCACCTCGCCCCGGCTCACGGCCTGGAAGCCCTGGTCCGCGCCCACGATGGCGGCGGCCTCCTTGAGCAGCACCTGGTGGGCCTCGCCGCCCGCGGCCCAGCGCAGGTAGAGGGCCGACTTGCGGCGGTTGAAGAAGCTCAGCGCGCGGGCCAGCAGGCCCGGGGCCGGGGTCTCCTCGGCCGGGTCCAGGGCCTGGTCCGCGAAGCGCAGGGCCGGGATGTCGGCGGCCGCGCCGGGCATGGGCACGCGGTTTTTGTAGAACTGGTAGGCGATGCTGTAGATGTTGTGGGCCATGGTCATGGGCGTGGCGGCCGTGCCCAGGGGTTCGCCCAGGCGGCCGCGCAGGCCGTCGAGCACGGACTCCAGGTCGGCCGGGCCCGGGAAGCGCGTGTGCATCCGGGCCACGTTCAGGCCGGAGTGGTCGTCCGAGCCGCCGGTGAAGCCCTTGACCCAGGGCGTGTCGCCCCAGGGTTCGAGCCCGTGCTTGTCGGCCAGCCGCTCCAGCGCGGGCCGGGTCAGGCCGGTGATGATCTCGGTGAGCACCCGGTTCTGGAGTTCGTCGCGGGTGCCGTTGAGCTCGAAGGTGTTGAAGAGCACGAGGCACTGCTCGAAGTGCTCGGGCGTGAGGCGCTCGTTGACCGCGAACAGCGGGTGGGCCAGGACGTGGGCGATGCCGTTCTCCCGCAGGTAGGGCAGCAGCTCGAAGACGTTCTCGCGCAGCTCCTGGAAGTCGCGGTGCTGGGCTTCGGTGACGCCGTAGACGAGCACGTGCAGCTTGCAGCGGTCGCCCGGGAAGTAGGTGGTGATCTCCTCGCTGACGAACGCGCCCGGCAGGTGGGCGATCTCCAGGGCCCCGGCGAGGGTGTTGTGGTCGGTGATGGTGACGAGGTCCATGCCCCGCGCGCGCAGCAGGCGGTATATCTTCTGGGGCTCGGTGTAGCTCTCGGAGCAGCCGAGCTTCTGGAGGATCCACTGCGAGGGCCGTGTGGAGTGCTTGGAATGCACGTGCAGGTCGATGCGAAATCCCGTGGCGCTCATGCTTCCTCCGTCGGGAACGGCCGGTCAGGCGGCGGACAGGGCGGGCTCTTCCCGCTCGGCCTGGCAGCAGACGCACAGCCGCGTGCTCGGCCGGGCCAGGAGCCGGGCCGTGCCGATGGGGCCGCCGCAGTCCTCGCACAGGCCGTAGTCGGGAGCGTCGAACCGTTTCAGGGCTTCCTCGGCCTCGCGCAGTTCGCGGTGCTCGCGTTCGCGCAGGGCCAGGTCCAGGTTGTGGCGGGTGATCTCCGTGGCCAGGTCCGATTCGTCCGGGCAGTTGGCCAGGGTCAGGTCCGCCTGCTCCGCCCGCATGGTCAACACCGCGACCCGCTCCTTCAGCCGTTCGCGAATCTGCCGCTTCTGCCGCTCGGTCATGGCCGTTCCTCCTTGCTCGGATCGGTTGCGGACCCTCCCGGGTCCATCAAATGAGCAGGGAATAGCAGAAGGCCGGTGACGGATCGCCGCGATCCGGTGACGTTTCCGTGTCCCTTTGGGCGACGGAAAAAGGCGGAAGAGACATGCGCCTCTTCCGCCTTTGTTTTTTCCGGCTCCCCCGCCTTTCTGAAAACCGCCGAAGGCGGACGAAGGCGGACGAAGGCGGGCGAAAGCGGCTGGACTGCGGGGGGCGGGCGGCATATATGCCTGTGGTCGTTGCAATGGAGCGCGTCGACACCGGACCCCCAACCCGCAAGGAGCCCGCATGTTCCTCAAGCTGCTGCTCGGATTCGCGCCCTGGCTGGCCTTCCTGTTCATCGCCCACGGCAGCCTGTTCCGGCTCAAGCTCGGCCTGATCACGGCCTTGGTGCTCACGGTGATCATGGGCGTGCTGCGCCTGCATCGGGGCGTGATCCTCTGGATGGGCCTGCTGTTCTTCGGCTACGCCCTGGTCGCGGTGTTCGTCTTCGAGAACATGTGGACCGTGCGCTTCATGGGCGTGCTGGCCAACGCGGCCCTGGGCCTGGGGGTCTGGATCACCCTCGGCATGGGCAAGCCCTTCTCCCTGGACTACGCCCGCGGCCACACCGACCCCTCGCTCTGGAACGACCCGGTGTTCCTGCGCACGAACACCCGCATCAGCCTGGTCTGGGGCCTGGTCTTCACCGTCAACGCCGGAATCGCCCTGAACAAGGCCCTGGCCCCGGTCATGCCGGACCTGGCCTACGAGTTCCTGACCTACGCCGTGCTGCTCGGCACCCTGGTCTTCACCACCTGGTACCCCAAGGCCGTGCACCGGCGACAAGCCGCCCTGCGCCGGGCCGCCTCCTGACCATCCTTCCGAGGGACGCAAAAAAGGCGGAAGGGGCATGCGCCTCTTCCGCCTTTGCTTTTTCCGGCTCCCCCGCCTTTCTGTAGACCCCCGAAGGGGGGCGAAGGCGGGCGGATTATTTGGAAATCGGGTCGTCCCAATAGCCGGCCCGGCGGGGCAGGTCCAAGGGCACGTCCACGCCATTTTGGAGCCTCAAGACGCCGCTTACTTTCCGCGCGGAGATCGTACCCTGAAAATGCCCCGG
>Ga0265295_1003148_pt1 | contig 24604 bp, 23 predicted proteins | sample Munlansysbiofilm_FD_192503 | JGI IMG/M metagenome (GOLD analysis project Ga0265295, IMG submission 192503) | Leachate microbial communities from a municipal landfill in Southern Ontario, Canada - Methane capture system biofilm | ecosystem: Engineered > Solid waste > Landfill > Unclassified ... | reverse complement strand
TTACGGATTTAGAAACTTTGAAAATTATCGATTGCGAGTCAGAGTAATGTGTGGTTAAAACAAAGAGGTAGTTTGATCAGTTTTTATGGTGGGATAATAACCCATCCCCCTTCTTTGGCGTAGACCCGAATTATTAAGCAAGGTAAAGATGCTCAAGGCCAGCCCGTTTATACCATTAAAAACACTGGGAAGGAGCTTAGCTAACTGGATCGATGCCATAGCATGTATGTTCCGTTACTATCGCAGCAATGGAATAGTGGAAGGCTTCCATCGTAAAATGAAACTGATTCAACGCAGAGCTTACGGATTTAGAAACTTTGAAAATTATCGATTGCGAGTCAGAGTAATGTGTGGTTAAAACAAAGAGGTAGTTTGATCAGTTTTTATGGTGGGATAATAACCCATCCCCCTTCTTTGGCGTAGACCCGGAAATATGGGCTCTACCTCAAATAAAGGGGGTGAAAACTTCGGTCATAAAAAAAGGCACAAAGAAATAATTCTAAGTGCCTGTTTTTTATTATGGAGCGGGAAACGAGATTCGAACTCGCGACCTTCAGCTTGGGAAGCTGACACTCTACCACTGAGTTATTCCCGCAATGAAGCAGGAGTATAAGGAAACACGACCGCTGTTGTCAATCGCTTTAATGCCATTTCAGAAGATAATCAATTGCATCCTGTTGGTTGTTAACATGGCCTAGGATTTCTTGCTGATTTAGATCTGAATAAAAAGTTCCTATCCTCTTATTAACAAGATCGGGTAAATATTGGCCAATTTGTTTACTTGTCAATAAAGGGACAATTTTGTTGTTCTTTAGCAGGGCAAGGCTATGGGTATATAATTGCCCTATTTCGGATAAATCAATTGGCATGTTAGCCAAGAGTGCACATACCAACAAAGACTCAGGCAACGGCGCACTCATCTGTTGCAACCAGAGTAATTGACCGCGCACACTACAGCTTAAACGGCAGAAATTGTTAAACTGATCAATTTCTGTTTTTCCGGCGAAGGATAGTATTTTCTGCAAACGCCGATTAAAGTGAAGTCGACCTAACATGATATCGATATTGCCATCATCTAAATTACAGCAGCGTAGCAAGGAGATAAGGCGCAACAACGAGAGGCCATTAAAGTCATCACCAACATCGCATTTTGCGTATTTAGTTATAGATGGCTCGTTGAAGATGGTTGTTACTTGGTTCTGCAATGTTGCATATTTTTGCAGAGTATCATGCACGTCACCATGAAAACCCAGAATACTTGCTACACCACTAAGGATAAATGAGGCAATTGCGGATAAATGATGGTGCGCTACTAATAGTTTAGCCAGTTCGTTGCGAATGCGCTCACCTGCGACTTGCTGCAGCAATGGAGCATAGCGAGCAAAAGCTTCGAGAGTACTGGGCTCGATAGAAAAACCAAGTTGAGCGCAGTGGCGCAGCCCTTTAATGATTCTCAGCGGATCCGCATTCAGCACTTCGGAACTGCACATGCGAATACAGCCTGAGACTAAATCTTCTCTGGCCGCTAAGGGGTCGATAAGTTGCAGCTGTGATTCTGGAGACATTGGCGCTACCAGAGCAGTCGCCATGGCGTTAATTGAAAAATCACGTAAGGCCAGATCAGCCTCAATGGTTTCCGCCCGTAATGGAGCAAAGTCTACTTGCAGTGGGTGCCTGTTTGCGGGTGAAACATCCGGCGTATAAACGACCCTACTATATCCACGTTGAGCATCTAAAGAGAACCAATGGCCACCGATTAATCGGGAAAATTCTTTTGCCAGTGCTGTGGGATCACCGGCACTTGCAAGATCGAAATCTGCACTGCTACGTTTAAGAAGAGCATCGCGGAGGCAACCACCGACGATGTATAAGGGTAAAGATGCGTCTGCTGCTAACTTAGCCAGCAGACGTAACTCTTTTAAGTGACATGACCCGAGCTGTTGCCAAGTAATATTCATAGCACACTAGCCCAACCTATGGTTTACGGGGTAAAAATTATTTATTGAAGGTTATTTCAGCGTTTTTCTTTAGTTCCTCTACCCATGCTTGTAAAACTTTAGCGCTATTTTGATCCTGTAGAAAAGAGAGAATTTGCGGTTTTACCTCTTCAAAGGATAGGGATACTTCCTGCTGACGATCAGTGACATTGATCAAGTGAAAACCGAATGGAGTCTCGACAATATCGCTAATTTCACCAGGTTTTAGGGAAAAGGCAACTTTTTCAAACTCTTTAACCATTGAGCCAGGGCCAAAGAAACCGAGATCTCCACCTTTAGCTTTACTAGGACATACCGAATATTGCTGCGCTAGGGCGGCAAAGCTTAACTCACCAGCCTTAACCTGTTGCTGAATATCTGCAATTTTATCCTGAGCTTCTTGACGATTTTCATCAGTTATTTTCACCAAAATATGGCTAGCTCTTACCTGTTCAGGCTTACGCATTTTTTCTGTATTAGCGTCATAAAAAGCCTGCATCTCTTCTTCTGTAGGTTTAACTGCCGTAGATGATTTTTTTTCGGTCATTTTGTTGACTGATAAGTCTTGACGGATCATGCGGTAGTAGCTGTCGCGATCTATATCGGCTTTTTCGAGGGTGGCAAAAAACTCCTCAGGGGAAGGAAAATTTGCCATGACCTTAGTCATCTCTTTGGTTACTTCTTCATCGGATGCCACAACGCCCTCAGCTAGGGCTTGCTGATAGATCAATTCTCGCGCAATAATTCTTTCTGTAGCGATTTCCTGGATTTTTCCAGTCTCTTCTTCACTCAACTGCTCAACAGTTTTATGAAACATCTCCATAGCATAACTTTGCATGGCATTGATAAAGTCAAAATGGCTTACTGGCTTACCGTTAATACTTATTGTTGGCTCTTGCACATGTTTCTCCTTACGATTTAGTTATGTTTCAGTTGTATACAGTTGCACTGCTAATTGGGAAAATTCCTGAATGGATAAAGTCTCGCCGCGTCTATGCATATCAATTGCGGTTAGTTTTGCGGCACTATCAACACTGTCAGGACTAAAGCCTGCGGCACATAGACAGTTGCGCAAAGTTTTGCGACGTTGGGCAAAGGCAGCTTTGACAACGCGCTGAAAGAATACTGGGTTATCAACATGAACTCTGGGCTGCGCCAAGCGGTCAAATTTCAGTACTTCTGACATTATTTTTGGTGGTGGTCTAAATGCTTGCGGTGGTACTAAGGTTACGCGGCTGACATCGAACCACAGCTGACACATGACTGTCAAGGCACCATATTCTTTGGTTCCCGGCTGTGCTCGCAAGCGGTCACCAACCTCTTTTTGAAACATTAAGATCATACGCGCAAAGTGCTGGCGCTGTTCTAACATCTTAAATAAGATCTGAGTAGAGATATTATAGGGTAAGTTAGCAATTAACTTGTAGTTATCGCCATGTAATATTTCACCCCAGTCCAGCCGGAGGGCATCAGCAATATGTACAGTTAATTTGCTGTCATTCCGCGCTACAAAGCTCTGAGCCAGATCACGATCAATCTCTATTATGTCCAAGGTTGCCACATGGGGGAGAATTTTATCTGTCAATGCCCCCTGCCCTGGCCCTATCTCCAGAATCTTATCGCTGTGATCAAGCTGTGCCGCTGCGATAATCGCGGAAATTACATTTTGATCGTGTAAAAAATTCTGGCCAAAACGCTTACGCGGCCGATGATAGTTTTCCATCAATTAGATCTCTTTTGAAATTGGCGTGGCCAGCGGGTAATGCGCCATGTTTTCATGCTTGGCACCATACGCAATACCACCGCATAGGCAACAGCACTTAACAAGACACCATAAACCACACTTCCCACACACATAGGCACTAATAAGTCGTAACCAAATTGCGTAATGGTTTCAGGACTAAAGTTAATATGTAGATGAACATGCTCCATCCCCAGCATAAAGCGGCCTGTTTCGTACTCGGCTGCATAAATAAATGGCGCGGTAATGGGGTTACTGATCCACACTCCAATAGCTGCTGCAATTTTGTTTTCGCGTAACAGCAAAGCGAAAAATATGGCGAGCAACATCTGAAAACCGAAGGTGGGCGTCATGCCAATAAATATACCCATGGCAAAACCTTTGGCAATCTCATCAGGTTGAGCGCGCAAACGCAACAACCGAAGCAACATTAATTTTCCTTGCCGCATCAATCCCCAGCGTCGCCACATAAGTATCTAAGCCTTACCCTGCAGTGGGCCAACTACCTCTGGCAGAGGCCAATTGGCGCGAGCATTAAGATCAAGTGGAGAGGTTAACCCTTTTGATAGATAATAATCTCCAGCAACAGCAAGCATAGCGGCATTATCTGCACATAAAATTGGCGGTGGAAAGAATACATCGATGTTAGCAGCTTCGCTAAACTGCTTAAACCGTTGCCGCAAACCACTGTTACAGGCAACGCCACCCGCTACGACGATTTGTGATAACTGATACTTTTGAGCTGCTTTGAATGCCTTGACACTTAAGACCTCTACCGCGGCCTCCTGAAATGAGGCGGCAAGATTAGCCAACAACTCACCATCAAGGGGTTGATCAAGTTTTTTTATTTGATTTAAGACTGCGGTTTTGATGCCACTGAAGCTGAAATTAAATCCGGGGCGATTTAACATCGGGCGTGGAAAAGCAAAATAACTGGCATCACCACGCTGGGAGAGTTTATCTATTAAAGCTCCACCTGGATAAGTTAAACCAGCCATTTTTGCCACCTTATCAAAGGCTTCACCGGCAGCGTCATCCAGAGTCTGTCCCAGTAGTTCATAGTCACCAATGCCATTTACACGATACAGATGGGTATGTCCACCTGAGACAGCTAAAGCTAGGTAGGGGAACTGCAACTGCGGCGTGGTGCCAGTAGGCTTATCTACAGTTTCGAGAAATGGAGCCAGAATATGCCCCTCAATGTGATGCACACCAACTAAGGGCTTTCGTGCTGCAAAGGCTAAAGCTTTACCTGCAGACACACCAACTAACAGCGCTCCAATTAGGCCCGGGCCTGCCGTAACTGCAATACCCTCAATTTGCTGTAGAGAAACATCTGCAGCCTGTAGCGCTTGATCAATGACCACGGGGCAGGACTCTAAATGTTGGCGCGCGGCTAACTCGGGCACAACTCCACCGTAACAGGCATGCAGGTCCACTTGCGATGCTATAATATTGCTTAAAACATGGCGGCCATCACGAACGATAGCCGCCGAAGTTTCATCACAAGATGATTCAATTGTTAAAATAAGCATTGAGTAAAATCGTTGATTAAGTAGTTATAGAGAAGGTCTAGCCCAATTTAAGTTTAAAAACTCTTCTACAATAAATTAGCCGCTAATTCTGCTAATCCGGAACGTTCACCTTTTGACAAAGTAACATGACCAGAAATCTGCTGCCCTTTAAATTTTTCTACTACATAGGACAAGCCATTACTTGACGCATCTACATAGGGATTGTCAATCTGATACGGGTCGCCGGTCAAAACTATTTTGGTGCCCTCTCCAGCGCGCGTTACTATGGTTTTAATTTCATGTGGAGTCAAGTTCTGTGCTTCATCGACAATCATGTACTGATTTGGGATAGAACGTCCACGAATGTAGGTTAAGGGTTCAATCTCCATAATCCCCATGTCAACCAACTCTTTATACCCACGTTTATGTTTGCCACGATCCTCAATTGATCCGAGTAATAGCTCAACATTGTCAAAAATTGGTTGCATCCATGGGGACAACTTCTCTTCTACATCCCCAGGTAAAAATCCCAAATCTCGCCCCATAGGAAATACCGGACGAGAGACCAGTAGCCTGGTGTAGTGACTATCGTCAGCAGTTGTCTGCAGACCTGCGGCAATTGCCAATAGCGTCTTACCGGTACCAGCTTTACCCACTAGTGTTACGATCTGAATTGCGGGATCAAGGAGCAGATCCAAGGCAAAGTGCTGCTCCCGGTTACGTTCTTGGATTCCCCATATCCCCTCTTTGGGAAGTTTAACCAGGGGCAATAATTTTCCCATAGCAGAGTTATAGCGCGCTAAAGCAGTATGCGATAGATTGGTCTCATCAATAAGCGTTATTCCCTGATTGGGCAGTAAAGTGGTATCTGGTGGCTCTTCAAGAAAACCCTGGCCATAAAAACGATCTACCAGAGCAGCGGGAACTACGCGTTCTGCCGTTCCGGTATACAACTCCTCAATAGAAACTTTATCATTCTCATAATCCTGAGCAACTAAACCAAGGGCATTGGCCTTAATACGCAAGTTAGTATCTTTGGTTACCAAGATGACCTGACACTCGCAACTATCTTTTATACCGACAGCAATGGCAAGAATGCGATTATCGGCACGGCCCATATCTAGTTCGGGCGGTAATTTATTTGCGTGCTGTTGGGGGTATAAAACTACGATTAATTTCCCACCATTTTCCAGCGGCACACCTTCGGTTAAACTGCCTTTGGCACGCAAGTTATCCAGCATGCGAGATACGAAACGGGCATTACGTCCGATTTCATTTAGATCTTTCTTAAAAGTGTCAATCTCTTCAATAACAGTTATGGGAATATATACGTCGTTGTCTTCAAACTTCAAAAAGGCCTGTGGATCATGCAAAAGCACATTAGTATCAAGGATAAATTTTTTCATATCACCTCACAGGTTAAAAGTAAAAATGGATCTGCACACAGTTTTATATACAGACTAATTGTTCCTAAAGCTCTTATATTATGCGATGATTTCGTTGATTGCTTGCAATAAGTAGTCTATCTGTTTTGCGGTATTAAAGATACCCGGACTGACACGAATAGTTCCTTGGGGAAAAGAGCCAATAGTGTTATGGGCATCAGGAGCACAGTGTAAACCGACGCGCACAGCAATATTGTATTTTTGATCGAGGATAAAACCTATCTCTGATGGATCAAAACCAACGACACTAAAAGATAGCACTCCGCCCTCAGCGCTCTCTGGTCCATATAAGGTTATTGCTGCCGGTAAGAGCGATAAACCCTCACGTAGACGGTTAACTAAGAACTGTTCATGCGTGCGAATATTATCTACGCCCTGCTGTTTAATCCACTCTATCCCCGCAGTCAAGGCGGCTAAGCCCGCAGTATTTAGGGTGCCACACTCTAAACGATCTGGTAGTTGATCTGGCTGCTGTAAACTGCTGGACATTGTACCAGTGCCACCAAATTTTAATGGCTTTAACTTTAACTCCTTACTCGCGTACAAAAAACCAGTTCCCTGAGGGCCAAGCAAAGATTTGTGCCCCGGAGCAGCAAGCATATCTATCGCCATAGCCTCAACATCGATGGGCAAGACACCGGCACTCTGCGCAGCATCTACCATGAAAAGAATACCATGTTGCCGGCACCAGTTGCCTATGGCAGAAATTGGTTGTGTGGTACCAGTAACATTGGAGCAGTGTGTCATAACCACGAGCTTAGTTGGTTTGGCAAGACATTCCTGCTGTAATGCGTGTTGATCAACTCGTCCAGCCTGATCGCAAGGCACCTTTACTACATTTACCCCTCTGCACTGCAGTTCATGCAGTGGGCGAGAGACGGAATTGTGCTCCATTGATGTAGTAACCACCCGGTCTCCAGCTTCCAATATACCAAACAGGGCGATATTTATAGCTTCGGTCGCGTTGGCGGTAAAAATTATTTGACCACAATCTTTAATGGCAAAAAAATCTGCGACGGCTAGGCGTGCCTGAAGAACAATTTTGGCCGCTTCATGGGCTAATTTGTGCCCGCCTCTGCCAGGATTAGCTCCATAGGTGCGAGCGACATGATTATTTGCGGCATAAACCTCTTCTGGTTTAGGAAATGAGGTAGCAGCATTATCTAGGTAAAAAATTGCAGGTTCGTTACCAGCAAGTGTCATGACATCTCCATAAAAAAGCGGCAAATCAGAGTAAAAGCAATGTATTTTTCGATGCAAGATTAGCAGAAACTACCATTGTATACATTTTTAGGCAACTCCAATTCAGACAACATTACCGAGTTTGCACATTAATGGTTTTCGCAAAAATTAAACAGGTGCAACAGCGTTGACAGCCACGAGATATTGTGTTTTAAATCACCTTTCATACTGAATGTTGTGTATCAACAGATATTGGCCATCAATAAATAAGGAAAACTAACATGCCCAAAAACGCTAAAAACAGCCCTCTTCCATTGACTAAAAACGCTCTTACTGTTCTCGAACGCCGCTATCTTAAGCGCGACGAAAAGGGGCTGGCGTTAGAAACACCAGCTAATATGTTTGAACGGGTAGCCGAAGCTATTGCTGCCCCAGATACGAACTTTGATAAAGATGCAGATGTGAAAAAATTAGCCGCATCTTTTTATAATATGATGGCCAGCCTCGATTTTCTCCCCAACTCTCCTACTCTGATGAATGCTGGGCGCGCACTTGGTCAACTTTCGGCCTGTTTTGTGCTACCAGTTGCCGACTCTATGGAGAGCATTTTTGAAGCCATTAAAAATACCGCGCTGATCCATAAAAGTGGTGGTGGGACTGGGTTCTCATTCAGCCGTATTCGCCCCGCTAACGATGTTGTCTTATCCACCAAGGGAGTATCATCAGGGCCACTCTCCTTTATGAAGGTGTTTGATGCCGCAACTGAAACCATCAAACAGGGCGGCACGCGCCGTGGTGCTAATATGGGTATTTTACGCGTAGATCATCCAGATATTATGGATTTTATTATGTGTAAACGTGACCAGACCGTGCTGACTAATTTCAATATTTCAGTTGGCGTTACTGAAACATTTATGGAGGCAGTTAAGAATAACGCCGAATATGACATAATCAGCCCAAGAACTGGCGAAGTGTGCAATCGTATGTCGGCGGCCAAAGTCTTTGACCATATAATCGACCTTGCTTGGAGCAATGGCGAGCCGGGGATTATCTTCTTAGATCGGCTAAACCGTGACAATCCTACCCCGCATATCGGCGAAATAGAGAGCACCAACCCCTGCGGTGAACAACCATTGTTGCCATATGAATCATGTAACCTTGGTTCTATCAATTTGAATAAGATGGTTAAGGATGGGCAAGTCGACTGGGACAAGTTACGCGACACGGTCAGGTTAGCCGTACATTTTTTGGATAACGTAATCGAAGCCAATAACTATCCAATCCCCGAAATAGCTGAAATGTCGAAAGCAAACCGCAAAATCGGTTTGGGGATTATGGGGTGGGCAGATATGTTGATCCTACTGGGGATCTCCTATCGGGCTAAGGAGGCTGCTGAGCTTGGAGAAAAATTGATGAAGTTTATCAATGATGAGGCTCACAATGCTTCGCGCCAACTGGCACAGATACGTGGTGAGTTCTCCAATTTTAGTGGCAGTGTCTATGATCTGCGCAAAGAACCGGCAATTCGCAACGCTACCTGCACCACCATAGCTCCGACCGGCACTATTTCTATCATCGCCAACAGCTCGAGCGGTATTGAGCCATTATTTGCCGTCTCTTATGTACGCCAAGTTATGGATAATGACATTTTAGTTGAAGTGAACCCACTATTTGAAAAAGTTGCCAAGGAGCGTGGATTTTACTCGCCAGAACTGATGCAGTTAATTGCGGAAAAAGGGTCAATTGCCGATTTTGACCAAATCCCTGAAGATGTGCGCAAGGTATTTGTTACTGCCCATGACATAACTCCAGAGGATCACATCCGTATGCAAGCGGCTTTTCAGAAACATACCGATAACGCGGTATCTAAGACCGTCAACTTCGGCAACAGCGCTACGCGTGATGATGTCGCCAATGTTTATCAACTGGCGTACCAAAGTGGGTGTAAAGGGGTAACAATTTATCGCGATGGCTCGCGTGACTGCCAAGTACTATCGGTACAAAAAAGTACTGAAGACAGCACTGCTCCAGTCCCCATGGAGGGCAAGAAGGATAGTCGTAAGCGCGATCGTCCGCGCACTCTTAACGGTGCAACGTACCAGATGGAGACGGGTTGCGGGCCGCTGTATATCACCATAAATGAAGATTCACACGGTCTGTTTGAAGTATTTACCACTATGGGTAAAGCTGGTGGCTGTGCGGCCTCACAGTGCGAAGCCTTAGGCCGTTTGGTGTCTATGGCATGGCGTAGTGGAGTGCAAGCGCGCCAAACTGTCAAACAGTTAGTGGGCATCTCTTGTCATAAACCTGCGGGCTTTGGTGCTAATCGCGTGACATCCTGTGCTGACGCTTTAGCTAAAGCAATTCAGATGCACATGCATGCCGAAGGTGAAGAGCTACAGCAATATGTATCTGGCGGTGGTGCCTGCCCTGACTGTGGTGGCCCTATTGAGCATGAAGGCGGTTGCTGTGTTTGTCACTCGTGCGGCTATTCTGAGTGCGCTTAGCTTGAGTATTTACCTGTAAAACAAGCCAAGCGGTAAGGCATAAAAACTTTAACCACTTGGCTTGTTATGGGTGGCAATTACATTGTTTCAGCTCTGTTTTAGCAATCACCTAAGGGGTAAATCTATTCGGCTACTGATTTACTAAGACTTTGAACCCGTTTGACAATAATAAAGTTTATGAAAATTCTGCTGGTAAATCCTCCAAACTCTGGTCGCAGTATCCCCGAAGAACGCTATGGTCTGGATACCCTGAAACAAATTTTTCGGGGTGAACCACTAGGGCTCGAAGTCTTGGCCAGCCACCTCACTATGCATGAGGTAAGCATTCTTGACCTCAAAGCAGCTCCGAATGATTTCACCTCCACCATGGAGAGTTTTCAACCAGACATAGTTGCTTTTACCGCTATGACCTGTGAAGCGAATAAAGTCATTCAACTAGCTACAGAGGTAAAGCAGAGTAGTAATAGCATTACAATAGTTGGTGGAATTCACGCGAGCAATGATCCCAACTTCTTTAATCATCCCATGATAGATTATGTCGTCATCGGCTTGGGACAGAAAGCACTAAGTGACCTAGTTGCGGCAATTGAAGTAAATCAGCTAAACAAAATCTCCGCAGTAACTATACCTGGAGTGGCTAGCACTCAGCCGGGCGCAACACTCACGTGGACTCCGCGCCAGTTTCATACTGAGAACTACGCGGCGCAGCCTGTGCCCAGTTATGAACTTACCGCAGCATATCGTGACAGCTATTTCCTACCTAAGCTGAAGGTAAACATGGGTTATGTGGTAACTGCGTACGGCTGCCCATATAATTGCTCATTTTGTTCTATTTCTGGACAAGCAGGTGGCAAGTATATATGCCAGCCGATCAACAATGTTGTCCGCGACCTGCAAGCTCTGCCGGACGCACCATTTGTTCGTCTGGTTGATGCCAATACCTTTGGCTCTATTGACCATGCGCGGCAGCTATGCCAAGCAATTAAGGACGCTGGAATCCAGAAGAATTATCTCGTAGACGTGCGCGCCGATACTGTCGTAAAACACCCTGAGGTCATAGAACAGTGGCAACAGATTGGTCTACGCTCGGTAGTTATTGGCTGTGAAGAGATCAGCGATAAGCGCTTGACAGCGATGAATAAACAAGGTAATTCCAGCATCAACGGCGAGGCTCTGGCCATTTTACACCAGTTAGGCATTACTGTAGTGGGGGATTTTATTGTTGATCCTGATTACTCTGAGCGCGATTTTGATTTACTAGAAGAGTATATTCTCAATCATAAAATTGATCTACCGATGCTAACAATCATGACACCATTGCCCGGCACCGCGCTATATAGGCAAATGAGCAATAAAATTAATGAGTTTAACCTTGATTACTACACTCTCACTAACGCTGTTAGCACTACACGTCTGAGCGAACAACGTTTTTATCGCCGCTACGCCGATTTAATGCAATCCTGTCATCACCAAGCAAAGATATAGAAGGTAAACTATGGAAGCATATATTACAGCACTAGCATCTTTTCTCCCAAACGAACCAGTTGAGAATGATGAGATGGAGCGTATGCTGGGATTGATCGACAATATCCCCTCCCGCACTCGGCGTATAATCCTGCGTAACAATAAAATAAGACAACGCTACTACGCTATTGATCGTGATTCACTGCAACAGACACATAACAATACAGAGTTAACAGCTGCCGCTATACGTAAGTTACACCCAAGTGCAGATTTCACCCTTGAACAGATAGAGTGCCTATGCTGTGGCACCTCATCTCCGGACCAACTTATGCCAGGTCACGCCTCTATGGTACATGGCGAGCTTAACTGTGGCCCCTGCGAGGTTGTTACCACTAGCGGTATTTGTATCTGCGGTGTGAGTGCGCTTAAAAATGCCTGCATGCAGGTAGCCACAGGTTCTAGCGTCAACGCAGTAGCTACTGGTTCTGAATTAGCTACCAGCTTCATGCGACCATCCATGTGTGGGCACCCCAGTGCACAAAGCTACCAGAAGATACAAACGCAACCTACCCTATCTTTTGACACCGATTTTTTACGCTGGATGTTATCTGATGGTGCTGGAGCGGCATTTGTCAGCTCCAAACCAGCGGCTACAGGGATTTCTCTAAAAGTTGAATGGATAGATCAAATATCCAGTGCCCACGAACTCGAAACATGCATGTACGCTGGAGCAATAAAGAATGACGATGGGCTGCTAACTGGGTGGCGTGAGCTTAACTCATTACAGGATGCAGTAGAGCAGCAAGCTTTTTTGATTAAACAGGATGTAAAACTACTCAATGATGAGATTATCAAAACCGCTGTAGATAGAGCACTACTGCCTATTATAGCGCGACGCAAACTAGCAGCACAGGACGTAACCTGGTTTGTCCCCCACTACTCATCTGACTATTTTCGTACCCCACTTTACGAGCGTATGACAAATAAAGGTTTTCATATACCATACGAGCGTTGGTTTACCAATCTAGAGACCAAAGGAAATACGGGGTCGGCATCAATTTATATAATGCTCGAAGAGCTGTTCCACTCTAACAAGCTCCATAAAGGCGATAAAATCCTCTGCTTTATCCCCGAGAGTGGTCGGTTTTCTATGTGCTATATGCTGCTGAGTGTCGTGTAGTTATTCGCTATCTACCCGCTCGCGCAGCTCCTTACCCACTTTAAAAAATGGCAGTTTTTTAGTGTCAACCTTTATGGCTTCGCCGGTCTTTGGATTACGCCCGACATAGGATTTGTAATCCTTGACCACGAAACTGCCAAAACCACGGATCTCTATTCTGCCACCATCGACTAGCTCTTCGGTCATATTGTTAAACATAAGATTGACTATTTCTTCAGCCATCTTATAGGTTAAATCATTCTTCAGCGACAAAGCCTCAATAAGTTCAGATTTATTCATACAACCTCCAGCCATATAGACTATATGACTTCAATTATTGCCAACAAGGCATCATTAAATTACACAACAAAAATAGAAAAAATTACAACAAACCTCAAAACTATATAATGAAATTAACATGCTAGAAAAACATACTGCAAACAAAATACATTATTAGGCGGCAGTGTCAATATGTGATGTGAATAAGCTCATTATTTAGATAACGGTAAATGGGGATAATGTCCACATCACATTAGCTTCACCGTCACCGATATTAACCCATGAGTGCGGTAAATGAGATTTAAAAGACAAGCTGTCGCCGGAATGCAGAATATATTTCTCATCTATTATTTCTACCTGCAAACAACCATTTAATAGATAAATCAGCTCTTCACCCGGGTGATACATATTAGCCGTACCGCTCTTGCCACCATAGGGGATAGTGCAGTGAAAAGACATAAATTGCGGATCCCGTAGGCCTGCATTAAAGGATTCCGTTATCATATTGGAATTGTCTTCGTAAACAGTAGATTTACGCTGCCCCGCCGTAGTAAATACCACCTCATGAGTTGAGCTAACCTCCTCGACAAAATAATCTACACTTTTATCAAAAACACTGGATAGCTTTAATAAGATTGCGACAGAGGGGATAGTAAGACCGCGCTCAACGCGCGAGATCATATTGGATGATACTCCTGACTGGGTAGACAACTGCTGAATTGTCAAATCATTAGCCAAACGGATAGTCTTTAATTTTTTTCCTATAATTTTGCGTAACTTCATAAAATTATCCTCTATGCTTGTTGTTGCGCAATATTAGGTGCTGGAGACACCACCCATAACACTTTGGTTTTGCTATGCGTATTATTCGTCCATCGATGAGGTAAATTGGCTTTAAAGGATAGAGAATCTCCGCGCACAAGCGGATAGACCGTCCCTTCGATAATAAATTCCATAGAGCCGTCTAAAATAATAGCAAACTCTTCACCGGCATGAACCATTTCCCCTTCACCGCTAGTGCAACCAGCTTCCAAGGTATCGTAAAAAACGCTAAATCCAGGATCGCGCAACCCTTGAGTCAAACTTAGGATCTGATGTTTATCTTCAAAGAAGAATATCGGCTCACCGGCACCATTAGGTGTATACACTACGGTAGATCCCTTATCTGCCTCTTCTACGAAATAACTAATGCTCATGCCAAAGGCACCAGCTAACTTCATAAGTATTTCAACGGATGGTGTCGTTAATCCGCGCTCAATACGCGATATCATATTGGATGACACATGGGACTTGTTGGCCAAACCTTCAATGGTCATATCGTTCTTTAACCGCATTTTTTTTAGTTTTTTGCCGATAAGTTCTTTGACCATAGCTGCTCCTTAATTGCAACAATAGAATGTCGTTCTAACATCCATATATGATACTGGCAACGGCAAGCAAAATTGTCAAGTAATATAACCATAGATATTGGCAATAATAGCACTAATTATCTCTTATGATTGCAACTATTATAGTTAATGACCATAAACCAAATCAATCAAACCATAATTTATAACTACGGTTGAGATATTTTCCATACATTTAAAATAACGCTAAAGCCAAATGTTTATCTTTAAATAGAGATATTTCTATAAAAGAATGGCCATTCAGGCATTTAACTAAAAAAAACGCTATTAGACTATAGTTGCTAGTTTTTTCAGCAAAAATAAAATCAACTGACCATGAACACAAACATCAAAGCCTCTACCGGCACTATCGATATGAATAAAACCACTCAATATTTAGGCAAAAAAACATAAATCGGCATAATTCTGGATAAATTGCGCCTTACGGCACAGTCTAGTAAACCTTGGCATGCTGAATGCACATAATGAAGGTAATTCAAAAAGTAAACGACCCCGTCTTACTTTATTTAGAGCCTCGGTGCTTTTCCTCCTTAGCCCGAGGCTATTTTTTTGCTTGGAATCTCTGATGGATCATTCCGCGAGCACCACTCCCTGTAAACTTGATCCGTTGAGCGCTATATCAACTATCTTCACTGCCAAGCATGCGCCGGCGACATCTTGCTCGCTGGTAAATGTTACGGGTAAATATTCAGCACTAACGCCTCGCCACTGATGATCATGTTTGCGTTTCTCAACTACAACCTCTAATTGGGTACCAATATGTTGCTGCATATATTGGTTTTGCTTCGCGGCCCCAATTTCGCGTAGCTGAGCAGCACGCTCTTTTGCTACGCTAGATAGAACCTGCTCCGGCATGGTAGCTGCTGCGGTACCCGCCCTTCTACTGTAGGGGAAAACGTGCATAAAGCTTATAGGTAAACTAGCTACTAGCTCAACCGTAGCCTGATGCTCAGCATCTGATTCAGCCGGAAACCCTGTTATTAAATCTACACCAATGGCCGGATTAGTCAGTTGCTCGTTAATAGAAGCGAGGCAGTCACTAAACTGCCCAGCTGTATAATGGCGATTCATGCGTTGTAACACCGCATCAGAACCAGATTGCAGCGGCACATGAAAGTGCGGACAAACTCTTTTATTGGCGGCGACAACGGCAATCAATTCCGCAGTTAATTCTAGTGGCTCAATAGAACCTAAGCGTAAACGATGTAAATCTGTATGCTTAAGAATGGTAAGAACAAGTTGCGCTAGAGATGTTGGCGTCGGTAGATCTCGTCCATAATTACCAATATGAATCCCAGTCAGTACAACTTCTTGATAACCATTGTTAACCAATGTTTGAATCTGATCGATAACTGCAGCGACAGCTACAGACCTACTGCGCCCGCGGGCAAAGGGGATAATACAGTATGAACAGAAGGCATTGCATCCACTCTGAATCTGCACAAAAGCACGGCTATGCTCAGCAAAAGAGGCTATCTCTAGTTCTGGACAGGTACGCGCTTTTGAGATATCACCAACCTGAACCTTACTGGATTGCGCTCCCACTTGTATCAGCAAGTTGTGAAAATTCTGTTTCTCCATATTGCCAAACACTAAATCAACGCCAGGTAAATCCATTAGCTGTTGCGGATTGATCTGCGCATAGCAACCGGTGACAAGAATTTTACACTCGGGATTAAAGCGCCGTGCTCTGCGCAGCAGCTTGCGCGATTGAACATCGGTAGCTGCAGTTACAGTACAGGTGTTAACAACCACCAGTTCAGCACCCTGCTCAAAAGAACAGAGGTGATAGCCACAGTTTATTAACTGCTGCTCCATCGCCGCTGATTCGAACTGATTTGCTTTGCAGCCAAGAGTAACTATACACGCGGTTTTTTTCACTTAATCCAGCCCCCACCGATTACACAATCATCCTGATAAAATACAGCAGATTGACCAGGAGTTACCCCAGTTTGCGGTTGATCAAATACCACCTCAACTTGGTGCTCAGCTACGAGAGTTACACTTGCCATAGCCTCACGGTGGCGATAGCGAATACGGCAATCTACCCGTAACGGAAAATTTTCTTGCGGCTGCGTCCATAAAACATCTTCAACCCGCAGTGTGGTGGTTTGTAAATAGTGACGCTCCCCGACTAAAACTCTATTGTTTACAGCATCTATAGCGACAACATACAGCGGCTCTGACCAAGCGATTCCTAGTCCACGTCGTTGGCCAATGGTATAGCGATAGCTGCCATGGTGCTGTCCCAATTGCTCACCATTGACGTGCACAATTGCACCAGATCCTGCAAGAGTTAAGTGCTGATTCTCCAAAAAAGAGACATAGTCATTATCTGGGATAAAACAGATATCTTGGCTCTCGCCTCGATGGCGGGCAGATAAATTCCAGATCTGCGCAATCTGTTGAACTTCTTGTTTAGTTAAATCAGCTAACGGAAATATTACGCGGCCAAGTTGCTCTGCATTGAGAGTGAAGAGAAAATAGCTCTGATCCTTTAGCCGATCCTTGCCTCTACGCAACACTGGATAAGCGCCAGTTCTATCTACCATGGCATAATGGCCAGTTGCTAAATATTCAATTCCTAGCTGATCAGCAAAATCCAGCAAACGCCCAAACTTTAGGTACCGGTTGCATAAAACACAAGGATTCGGAGTGCGACCACACCGATACTCGTGACAAAAATTATCTATCACCTTGTCCGCAAACTGTGCGCGGCAGTCTAAACTATAAAATTCTATGCCCAACTCTTGCGCCACTAAAGCAGCCCCTTCGTCCGCACTGCCAGCAGCACTACCAGGCAATAGTTGCATGTAGACGCCAACAACCTCAAACCCCTGTTCCATAAGTAGTGCTGCGGTCACTGCGGAGTCTATACCACCACTTAATGCCACCAAAACTTTTTGTTTAGCGCTCATATCTATATATTGCCTCTTTTTGCAGTGGATATTTAATGAAAAAGGCATCTGAAATAAACAACTCAGACACCTTTTCAACTAATCAAATATCGATTAATGCTAAACAAATCAATGGTCGATAACGCACTCAATATATTGGCAATGCTCCATATCAACATCCTCAATAAGCATAGGACTCATTGCACGTAATTTCGCTACTATACCAGGTAATACTTCAAGTGTTTTATCAATTTCTTCGACGGTATTTTGGTAACCAAGACTGAAGCGCAGACACGACTGAATCAACAGGCTATCTACCTGCATAGCCGTTAGTACGTGCGATGGGGCATCTGACCCCGAGGTGCAGGCAGAGCCAGAAGAGGCGGCAATCCCGCACATATCTAAGGACAGCAACAGCCCCTCCCCTTCAACAAAGGAGAAACCAACATTGAGGGTATTAGGTAAGCGATGCTGTAAATCGCCGATTATCGTCACATTATCAAGAGTATCCAGCATCCCCTGCTGCAGACGATCCCGCAATTGCCGCAACGAATCTACCTTGAGGGCTAAATCTTGCTGAGCCAGTTGACAAGCTGTGCCGAAAGCGACGATGCCCGCGACATTGTGGGTACCAGCACGCAATGAATGCTCCTGATGTCCACCGTGGATAATTGGGTTTAATTTGACGCCCTGGCGCATATATAACGCGCCAATGCCCTTGGGTGCTCCAATTTTATGCCCAGAAACTGCCAGCAAGTCGACCGGGCAAGTTGCCATATCTATAGGAACCTTGCCCAAAGCCTGAACGGCATCACAATGAAAACGTACCTGGTGGCGCTGAGCTATCTCGGCAATTTCAGCTATTGGAAAAATCACCCCAGTTTCGTTATTGGCCCACATTATTGAGATAAGCACTGTGTGGTCAGTTATGGCCGCTTCTAACTCAGATAAATCTATTTGCCCTAACTTGTCTACGCCCAGATAGGTCACACTGCCACCTTGCTGTTCGTAATAACGACAACTGTCCAGCACTGCCGGATGCTCAACCTGCGTAGTAATTATATGATTCCCCTTACTCTTTAGCGCGTCAAGGCTACCAAATATGGCTAAGTTATCGCTTTCGCTGCCGCCAGCGGTAAAAATAATTTCATCTGGTTGAGCATTAATTAATGCAGCAACCTGCGCGCGCGCCTTGTCCAGAGCGACTTTAGTTTCACTACCAGCCCAGTGCAGACTGGATGGATTGCCATATAGATTTTTATAATAGGGTAATAGCGACTCTAGAACTGCTCGTACAACTGGAGATGTCGCATTGTTATCTAGATATATCCGTTCCAATTTGATGCCCCCGCTAGCTATTTCTTCTCTAAATTATTTTGCCAACCGAACCTGCTGCACTTCATCATGTAAGGTCTGTTGTTGTATACGCATTTTATCCAGTTGCTGTTCCAACGATTTAATCTGCCCAGCTAGATCATTTATAAGCTGTGCTTGTGGATCGGGTAAATGCCCATGCTCCAAGTCTGGCCGATGATGTATGCTATCTACTTTACCACCTTCACTCTGTACAATTTTACCTGGTATACCAACGACTGTTGCTAATGCAGGTACCTCTTTTACGACTACAGAATTAGAGCCAATCTTGCTACCACTGCCAACCTTAAACGGCCCTAAAACTTTGGCGCCGGAACCGACAACAACATCGTCCCCTAAGGTTGGGTGGCGTTTCTCTTTGGCCCATGAGGTACCACCCAAGGTAACACCATGATACAATGTGCAGTTATTTCCTATCTCTGCCGTTTCTCCGATAACCACTCCCATGCCGTGATCTATGAAAAAACCGTGACCAATCTTGGCCCCAGGATGTATTTCAATTCCCGTCATAAAGCGGCTAAACTGCGAAAGTAGACGTGCCAACAAGTAGAATTTCATCTGCCACAGTTTATGCGCTAAACGATGCAACTGCAACGCGTGAAAGCCAGGATAACAGAGCACAACTTCCAGTTTGCTACGTACCGCAGGGTCACGCTGAAATACGGCATCAATATCTTTTTTCATAATATCGAACAAAATTATTACCTCTGAAGCAAGGATTTAAAGAAAAATTTATCGCGATAGCCGTTTAATAAAAATATGGTTCTGCCTAATTCAGGTAACACCAGCGCCTACCATTGTCAACCTATATCAACACTAACTGGGCAGGGTTAAATACCCTGTAAAAACCTCTTATAGGCAGGATTATCAGTCTCTTCGAAATAATAGTAACCCAAGGTAGAGAGGAAGGCATTCAGTTGTTCATGCGCATCATCCGGCAACTCTAACCCTACCAGCACCCGGCCAAAATCACCACCCTGAGCGCGATAATGAAATAGAGATATGTTCCAATCACTACCTACTGCGGCTAAAAAACGTGCCAGAGCGCCTGGCCGCTCCGGAAACCAGAAGCGGTATAAATATTCTTGAGTAACCTGATGTGAATGTCCACCCACCATGTAACGAACGTGGGTTTTTGCCAAGTCATTATCTGTCATATCTAGGCAATCGTAACCAGCATCCAGAAGGAGTTGGTAAAATTCATGGCGCTGTTTAGTGTCGCGTACCGACAGACCGACAAATATGTAGGCTTGACTTCTATCGGCTAGACGGTAATTAAACTCGGTGATATTTTGTCCGTCGAGCAAATGGTTACAAAAATGGCGTAATGCCCCAGGCTCTTCTGGGATAGATACCGCATACAACGCCTCTTTCTTTTCGCCAATCTGAGTCCTTTCGGCGACAAAGCGTAAGCGATCGAAATTCATATTGGCCCCAGAGTTGACTGCGACTAGATGCTGGTCGACAATGTTGTGATCGCGAACATACTTCTGCAGCCCCGCAACGGCTAAGGCGCCAGCTGGTTCGACAATAGAGCGGGTCTCCTGATATATACTTTTAATGCCGCTGCATATTTCGTCGGTGTTGACCTGTACCATGTCATCAACATAGCGATGACATAGATCAAAAGTTCTTTTGCCTACATCGCGTACTGCTACTCCATCAGCAAAAATCCCCACATTGTCCAATGCTACCCGATGCCCAGCAGCTAAAGAGTGAGACATGGCCGCACTGTCTTCGGGTTCAACACCAATCACTTTTACATCAGGGCAGACAGCTTTTATATAACTGGCAATGCCAGCTATCAGACCACCACCACCGACAGGAACAAAAATAGCGTTTAGGCGCCCTGCGCTTTGACGCAAAATCTCATCGGCAATAGTACCCTGCCCGGCAATAACATAGTCATCATCAAATGGATGAATAAAGATTCGTCCACTCTGCTTAATTAACCCAGCACAGTGATCTGCTGCTTCAGAATAATTATCTCCGAATAAAACAACCTCAGCACCATAGCCACGCACAGCGGAAACCTTTATGGCCGGAGTAGTTAACGGCATAACAATAACCGCACTAAGACCAAGTATTTGCGCGGAAAACGCCACCCCTTGTGCATGATTACCGGCAGATGCCGCAATAACACCACGCTGGCGCTCTTCATCACTTAGCTGGGCTATGCGATTATAAGCACCGCGCAGTTTAAAAGAAAATACTGGTTGTAAATCCTCGCGCTTCAACCAGATATTATTTCCCAGTTTCTGAGATAAATCGCGCGCCAGTTCCAAGGGAGTCTCTTTAGCGGCGTCGTACACACGCGAGGTTAAAATCATTCTTAATATATTTTGCACAACATGGGCCTCTGTAAAAAAAAATGAAAAAATATTCACCATGACAAGGCTTTACACCATACACCATTAAGCCTGATCATTGCTAGCAACTCTGAAAAATGAAATTTATTGGCAAAAAGAAACACGGACAGAAAACAAGAAAATATTACAGATAAACCAAGTTAGATTCCAAACCAGACGATCGTACAAAAAAACATATATCAATTTTTAAATGACACACTGGTAGATTAAGTAATTAGGCGCACGGGAATAAATATACCAATAATTCCATATACTTTAGTAGATATTATTCGTATCTTGCTGGTAATATCACCTATATGTTCTGCTAAGCTATGACCGCACAACCTCCACAGTCTACATATCCCCGCTTCACAACTGATCAAATAAAAACCGCTAGAGGTATCGACAACTGTATACAATTCAATCTATACTAAATTGTTTTTTCAAGCCGTGGCAGTTATACCTGCCCATGAAACCTATATTGTGTATTGTTTTTAAAGGAGAGCAACGATGTCAGAGTTCAAGTATCAAGACCCGTTTCCACTAGGCAAGGACACTACGGAGTATCGCCTGCTGACCAAAGATTATGTCAGCACTGCACAGTTTGAAGGTCAAGAAATACTAAAAGTAGCCCCAGAGGCGCTAGCATTTCTGTCTAATCAAGCATTTCGTGAAGTTAACTTTTTATTGCGTCCCGCGCATAACGACAAAGTTGCTCAAATTCTGACAGATCCAGAATCATCTGCCAATGATCGTGGCGTTGCTATGGCCATGTTGCAAAATGCCGTCGTTGCAGCTAAATTCGAACTACCATTTTGCCAGGACACTGGTACAGCTACAGTCCTAGGTAAAAAGGGACAAAACGTATGGACAGGCTGCAATGATGCAGAACAACTGTCTGCTGGTGTATACAAAACCTATACCGAAGAAAATCTGCGCTATTCACAAAATGCTCCACTGAATATGTATGACGAAGTGAATACTAAATGTAACCTCCCCGCACAGATTGACCTGATGGCTATAGAAGGCAACGAGTACAAGTTCCTATTTGTTGTTAAGGGTGGCGGTAGTGCCAACAAAAGTTATCTTTACCAAGAGACAAAAGCGACTATCAACAAGAACACATTGGTTGATTGGTTGGTAACTAAAATGAAATCATTAGGTACTGCAGCCTGCCCTCCATACCATGTAGCGTTCTGTATTGGTGGTACCAGCGCTGAAACCTGTCTTAAAACTGCTAAACTTGGCTCAGCTGGTTATCTTGACAATCTACCGACTGAAGGTAATGAGCTTGGCCAATCTTTCCGCGACCTTGAATTAGAAAAAGAGCTCCTCAAGAGAGCACAAGAGCTTGGTATCGGCGCACAGTTTGGCGGTAAATATTTTGCGCATGATATTCGCGTCATTCGCTCTAGTCGTCACGGAGCCTCTTGCCCAATTGGTTTAGCAGTATCCTGTTCTGCAGACCGTAACATTAAAGCTAAAATCAACAAAGACGGGATCTGGCTAGAGAAAATGGATAGTAATCCTGAGCGTCTAATGCCTAAAGGAGCACGCGGTGGCAACCGCCCAGAAGTGGTTAAAATTGACCTAAACCGTCCAATGAAAGAGGTTTTGGCCGATCTATCAAAATACCCAACCAAAACGCAACTATCTCTAAATGGAACAATTGTTGTTGGTCGCGATATTGCCCACGCCAAATTCCGTGAGATTATCGAGCGCGGTGAAGAGTTACCGCAATACTTGATGGACTATCCTATCTACTATGCTGGTCCAGCTAAGACTCCAGCCGGTAAAGCTTCAGGTTCATTTGGCCCAACCACTGCGGCACGGATGGATCCATATGTCGATATGCTGCAATCACGCGGCGCTTCAATGATTATGATTGCTAAAGGTAACCGCTCCCAGCAGGTAACCGACTCATGTAAAAAACATGGCGGTTTCTACCTCGGTTCAATTGGTGGCCCTGCTGCAGCCTTAGCCGAATACAATATCAAAAGTGTGGAATGTCTAGACTTTGAAGAACTAGGTATGGAAGCAGTATGGAAAATTGAAGTTGTAGATTTCCCTGCCTTTATCTTGGTTGATGATAAAGGTAATGACTTCTTTAAAGAGCTCGGCTTTTAATATACAAGCAGAGTAACAGAGGCCGAGGTGGAAGTGCTTCCATCTCGGCCTTACCTGTTTTCCAGATTACGGCTAGATAGAAGACACAAAAAAGCCCACCTTGAAAAAGGTGGGCTTTTTTGACTAAATTATGTACAGCAAATAAATATTATTGCTTTACAACATTTGCTGCTTGAGGACCTTTTTGGCCATCAGTGATCTCAAAGCTAACGCGCTCGCCTTCAGCCAAAGATTTAAAGCCATCGCCCTGAATTTCTGAAAAATGAACGAACACATCGGGACCGTTGTCCTGCTCGATAAAACCAAAACCCTTTGCGTCGTTAAACCACTTTACTGTACCTTCTGCCATCTTTACTGCTCCTTTTGTTTCCGTAACGGAAAAACTTGTCTATTGTGCTGCCTAAAATTGATTCTTAATGGCAACACTGTTTTTGATCATCGAACCCTATCACAGTAATTCAAGACAAAGCAACTTTTTTCTTCTACCACAAAGAAATAATTTCTCCATGTTGGTCATTAACCGTACCTACGGCAAAAGAATCTCCCGTCCTCTGCCCCAATAAAGCGCGCGCTAAGGGAGATTCTGGTGTTATTACATTTACAACGACTGTATCTGCACAGCGGATCTTCATACCTCCAGCAGCAGGAGCGATAAAAATAGTTCGTCTATCACCAGTATCAAATTCGATCTCTACCAAAGCAGAGAGAAGAATTGGATCATCATCGGTAAAAACACGCAAAACTAAATCATTATATGCTTGCAGACTTTTACGAATTTGCTGAGCACGATTAGCATACCCCTGAGCTATATACGAAGATTCTAAACTTAAAGTATCGTATTTATTATCCGGCTGAGTTTCGGCGTTTACCGCAGCGGCATGGGCGGAACTAGCCGCCTGCATGGCCACATTCAAGTCAGTTGTCAGGTTGTCGATAATCTGCCGATATAATACTTGTTTATCTACCATTGGCAATTTCTCGCAATTTTAACACGCCTAGTTTCGTTAAATTTTCTCGACGAGAAAACATGCTTCGGCTAAACAATGCTAGCATTAAATGGATCAAGTCCGTAAACTGCTGTAAATAATTGGTAGGTAGCCATCGCTCCGGTTTGGTAAGTTGACGTTGTCAAAGACGTTTCACAAACCAAAGGAGAAGAAGCGATGGCTGGATATGATATTAACG
>Ga0265295_1003145_pt1 | contig 24624 bp, 24 predicted proteins | sample Munlansysbiofilm_FD_192503 | JGI IMG/M metagenome (GOLD analysis project Ga0265295, IMG submission 192503) | Leachate microbial communities from a municipal landfill in Southern Ontario, Canada - Methane capture system biofilm | ecosystem: Engineered > Solid waste > Landfill > Unclassified ... | reverse complement strand
TCTTTATCGGACGTTATGAGATAGAACCGCTTACCGTTGTGAAAATTCTTGTATCCACGGTTTTCCCCATTGAGCATACCTGGACAAATGCTGATGAAACTATTCTCTTCCAGGTCCGATTTCCAAGAATAATTGCTGCAGTCCTTGTAGGAGCCGCTCTTTCTATGGCAGGAGCTGCATACCAGGGGTTATTCAAAAATCCACTGGTATCACCCGACATTCTGGGTGTTTCATCAGGAGCAGGATTTGGAGCGGCTATTGCAATCCTTTTATCAACCGCTACCTGGATGCTCCAGGTATTTGCATTTGCCGGAGGGATACTCGCAGTAATGAGTTCTTACTTCCTGTCCCGGTTATACAAAAGCGGACAAATGCTGATTCTGGTGCTATCAGGGGTAATAGTCTCTGCTTTCTTTGGAGCACTTCTGTCAATAACCAAATATGTAGCGGATCCCTATGAAAAACTGCCGACCATCGTATTCTGGCTTATGGGAAGCCTTTCATCAGTCAGATATAGTGACATCTATACCGTTTTGCCGGCAATCACCATTGCCGGCGGAATACTTCTGCTCATCAGGTGGAGAATAAATCTCCTTTCATTAAGTCCTGAGGAAGCAAAAACGTTGGGAGTTGACTTAAAACAGATAACCCGGGTAATTATCATATGTGCAACGGTTCTGACCGCAGCATCAGTGTGCATTAGCGGAATAATCGGATGGGTGGGCCTTGTTGTCCCGCATCTGGGAAGGATGATCACCGGGCCGGATTACAAAAAACTACTCCCCCTTACCGTGGTAATGGGTGCATCATACCTGCTTGTTATGGACGACTTATCCCGGACTATCATTGCAACGGAGATCCCACTCGGAATTCTGACTGCTTTACTTGGGGCCCCGTTCTTTGCATATCTACTCTGGCGGAGGAAGACCGGATGGGTATAACGTATTCTGCAACAGATCTTCAGTTTAGCTGGGACGGTATTCGGGATATTTTCAGAGGCGTTTCATTCTCCCTCAAGCCAGGAGAAATTTTCTGCATCATTGGCCCGAATGGGACAGGAAAATCAACCCTGATGAAATGCATGATAGACATTCTCGAATATCAGCACGGGGTAGCCAGGATAGACGGGACTGACATCAGGAAAATGGACAGGAAAACAATTGCAAAGAGAGTGGCCTATGTCCCCCAGGGGTACCAGGTCGCATTTCCCTATTCACTCCTCGAATACGTTCTCATGGGTCGTGCACCGTACATTTCAGCATTTTCCTCGCCAGATGAAAATGATGTGAAAATAGCCATTGAAGCGATACAGGAAGCAGGCATTATGCACCTTCTTGACAAGTCAGTCAATGAGATCAGCGGAGGGGAGCATCAGATGGCACTCATTGCACGAGCTCTTGCCCAGCAGCCTGAACTTCTGCTCCTCGATGAACCAACATCCCACCTTGATTTTGGAAATCAGATGCAGGTTCTCTCCCTTGTTGAACGCCTGAAAGAGAAAGGCATTACCATCGTTATGACATCCCATTTCCCTGATCATGCATTCATGGTATCAGACCTTGTTGGCATCATGAAAGACGGGGCTTTTACCATGATTGGTCCGGCTGATGAAGTCATTACCAATGCGACACTCAAAGAGACCTATCACGTGGATATTCAGGTAGAATATTTTGAAGCAGCCGGGAGAAGAGTGTGTATCCCGATAAAGAATAAACCGGGATGCCTGTGTCCGATAAAGCCGATACTGCCTTTTAAACAGAACCAGTAAAATATCATTCACTTTTTTCCACAATCATTCTTTGATAATGCGCATTCTGATGCAGTTCTTCTGCAACCGACAACCGCTCATGTGCCTTTTGAAAGAGAAGATATACCTCACTCTTATCAGACAAGCGCTACCCCCTCCCGTGTAACTTCTTTGATAAACAAAAATCCCGATTGACTCTGAAACCTATCCAGACTCATCACTTTAGCAGAAATGAAAACTCCATATTCCGGATAGAGATCAAAACCGGTGTCCATGATTTGTTTTTTTATATCCCAGGATTCATCGGTGGTCAGTATCAGAATATCAACATCTGACTCTGCATGATAATCGCCTCTTGCATATGAACCATATAAGATAATCTGTAGTATTCGGTTATGAAATTCAGTTCTAATCCTATGAGAAAAAACGGCTACTGCTTCTCTTACATGAGAAGGAAGAGAAACATTTCCATTAGGTTCTATGTAATGATTATATATCTGACTAGATTCATTTATTTTTTGATTATCTGCATTCATAAATGACCTTCCCTTCATGTATGGTATAGAATTCTTTGGTATACGAACTATAGTCTTTCCAGTCAGATATACTAGGAGGCTGTCCGAGGATAGCGGGACGCTGATTTCAATGTATCAATGATCAGAGACTGAACCGTATCAATAAAGATTACACCACAAAGTTCGCCCAGATCATTTCCTAACTCTTTCCATGGCTACTGATATACATACGGGTTTTATGGCAAGATATAAAAAAAGGGATACAGGCTACGCACAAAATCATTCATATCTCTTTATTTTTTTACTTGAAACGAATAAGCTGATTTCTCAACAAAAATATTTCTGCCCATAACTATTCATAATCCGAATAGTTCGCAGATAGAATTATTAATAAGGCGAACTAATAGGTAGAGGTAGTACGAGATTATGGAAACGATGATCGAAGAACAGGCTGTAGACGTTCTCATAAATCTGATGGATTTTTATCATGAGAGGCTGTTTAAAGCTGAAAAACAGGTTTTTATCGGCATCCAGGCTGCGCAATTTCGCCTTCTGTTTCTATTAACTACAGTTCCACTGATCTCCATGTCTGCACTCGGAAATATGCTCTATATCTCAAAGCCACATATGACCACCCTGGTTGATACTCTTGTTGCTGAAGAGTTAGTAGAGCGTCATCCTGATCTGCAGGACCGGCGGGTGATCAATATCAGTATTACTGAAAAAGGGTGTGAAACACTGAAAACACTCCGAACTGAAGTTCGTATGAAGATGAAAACAATTATTTCAAGCCTTCCTAAATCAGATCTTGAAGAACTCTGCTCATGTGGCCGGCACCTTGTTGAAATCGTCTCAAAAATTGATTAATTCGTCTACACACCATCATGCAGCATACATCCTCCTCATTGATCTCTTTCATGCATGAAGTGTCAGGAGTTAAAAAATTTCGGAGCATTCCGGATCTCCTGTTTTTTGAATATCAGGTGAAATTAGTATGAAAAATTTGCGTGTTCGATCGTTTCAATCTAAAACCCCAAAAAAAGGATTCATAAAAAATCCTCTGGCATCGCTATCCCTTAATTCAGGGAATTTTTCCCTTCCTTTCATCTGCTTGCTGGTGCTTTTGGCATTTATTTCTACGCCAGTTCTTGCCGGAACCAAGTACCTGACCGGATCCCCTGAGCTTTCGGTTAGCATTGAAGGAAATAATGAATTTACACCCGGAACAACCATCCCGCTTACACTCCTCATTCAGAACTCAGGTCTGAATCAGATCAAATTTGTTCAGTCGGGCATCGTTGACTCTGACGATGAACCAAACACAGCAAAGATGATAACTGTATCCCTCCTTCCCGGAGATGTTCCGATCCTGGTAAAATCAGATCCGCAAATGGTGGGTGACATAAAAGGATCAGCAATGAAACCGGTTTCCTTTAATATCAGAGTTCCTGATGAAGCAAAAGCAGGAAAGTATACTCTGCCGGTTGTTCTTGATTATACATACCTTGCCAATGCAGAACAGGAAGGTACAGACAGTATCGTATACCGATATGTAACCAAAAAGATAGAGTTTGATCTGCCTTTTATCGTAAAATCAGCTATCAACCTTGAGATAACCGATGTGCAGACGGATAACATCAATGCCGGAGGTTCCGGGTTTATTACCTTAACTCTCAAAAACACCGGGACAGACATTGGAGCCAATGCTGTTGCAAACCTGAGCAAAGTCGGAAACTCCCCCATTATGCCTGTTTCAAACAGCATATACATCGGGACATTCACCCCGGGAAGCGAAGCTACGGCAAAATTTAAAGTATCTATAACAAAAGATGCAGAACCCCAGGATTACCCAATTTCAGTTTCAGTAACGTACGAAAATACTGACGGGGAAACTATCACGACTCCATCCCAGAAAATTGGTGTTCCGGTTGGAGCAAATGTCAATTTCAATGTAACAAGTGAAATTCCCCAGCTGCGCCCGGGAAAAAAGAATAGTATCGAAGTTACCTATCGCAATGACGGTTCAGTACCGGTTTATGGCGCAGAAGTGAGAATCAGCGCAGTAGATCCATTTACCAGTGCCGATGATCTCTCTTATCTTGGAGACATCATGCCGGGAGAGAGTGCAGTTGCAAGATTCGGAATTACGGTTGCAGAAACCGCTGATACAAAGATTTACGGCCTTGATTCGGAGGTAAAATATCGGGATGCCCTTGATGACAGTCACGTGTCAGATACCGTTAAAGTCCCGGTAAATGTAATCCCAAAAGAAGGTCTTGCTGCTATCCTTTCTAATCCCTTTGTTACCGGAGTAATTATCGTCCTTATTCTTGGTGGCGGTTACTATCTCTATGAACACCGACGCAAAAAACAGAGCCGGTGAAATAATCAGTGAAATAAAAGAGGATAACATGCCTTCACTTTTTTCTCGTATCGCAGATCAAATTGTACAAAGGCCAGGAACCTTATCCAAAATTATCCTGGTTCTTATGGTGGCATCCCTGATTGGGATGACGATGGTCACGATGGAGACCGGAAATTCCACCTACATGGATGTAGAATCGCCGAATGGAATTCTGCTTGAGCATTACACAAAAACATTTCAAAAGGAGACCGTGATCCTCCTTGTTGAATCTGATGATTCTTCAAGTCCCGGACTCCTGAAGTACCTCGATTCTCTGGAAACACCACTGAAAAATCTTCAGTATGTGAACTCCGTTACCAGCATTACGGATATTATTAAATCTCTCAATGACGGCGTTCTTCCCTCTTCTACGGGAGAAATGAATCAGGTTTTAGCAACCGTTCCTGAAAATGTAATCAAGGGTTATATTCCGTCAGGGATGCTGAATATGGCGACAATAGGCCTTGATCCCGGGCTTTCTAGTGAAAAGAAAACCAGTGCCCTTTCAAACATTCAGAGGTTTATTGACCGTTCAAATCCCCCACCCGGAGTTACCATCTCATTAACCGGATCTGCAGCGTTTCAGGAGGAAATGAAGGTGGAGATGGGCAAATCTATGGGGACCCTCATATTCGCCGCCCTCTTACTTATGATCCTGGTGATGGGACTGCTATTCGGGTACGTAAATCACCGGTTTCTCCCGGTCGTTATCGTTGCAGCCGGACTTATCTTTACATTCGGGTTTATCGGCCTGGCTGGAATTAAGATCAGTATGGCGGTAATTTCCGCATTCCCAGTCATGATAGGACTTGGTATTGATTATGCCATTCAGTTTCATTCCCGGCTTGAGGAAGAAACCAGGGATCATCCACTTGCTGAAGCCATTCACACCACGGTGACAAAAACCGGCCCTGCCGTGATGTATGCAATGCTTGCAACCTGTATGGGATTTATAGCGATGTACATCTCGCCAGTCCCGATGATGCAGGGGTTTGGCCTTGTCAGCATCATAGGAGTGGCCACATGTTATCTTACGTCACTTATTGGAATTCCACTCTTCGCAGTGCTTATTCAGTATAAAGCAAAAGGACACGGAGCTTCAAAACAAGCAGTCATGGTAGATGCCGGACTCTCAAAAATGGCGGTCTGGATTGCAAAAAGGCCAGTCCCAGTCCTTTTAATAGTGTTTCTGGTTGCATTCGTCGGTATCCAGCTGGACGGTAGGATTCCGGTTGATACAAATGAAAATTCTTTCGTGCCTCCGGATATGCCGGCGAAAACCACCCTTGATAAGGTAAGCAGGACGATCGGCTCTACTGAATCCGCCCCAATAGTTATCCGGGGATCAGACGTGCTATCTCTTGATTCTGTTCGATGGATGAAGGATTTTACTGAATTAGAAATAAGAACGAAATCTAAAATTACCCGTGGCACGAGTATTGTTGATTACCTGGTAACCTATAATAACGGGGTCATGCCTCAGACACAAAGCGAACTTGATGCAGCCCTGGCAAGGATTCCTCATAACATCAAAAAAACGTATGTAAACGGGAATAATGAAGCAGTCATCCAGTTTTACACGGTGAAACTGACCACTACTACAAAAAGTGATCTCAAAGCAGAGATAGAAGGGGATTTAAGACTCTATCCGCCGCCTCCCGGAATAAAAGCGGACATTACGGGTGGATTTGGAGTATTTACAAACCTTGTAAACGATATTGTCGAGAGTAAAGACATCATCACCTATACCGGGTTTATCCTGGTTGTCCTGTTCCTTGCACTCGCCTATCGGAACATTAATGCAATCACCCCCATAGTGCCAATTGCCGCAGTTGTCGGATGGAATGCAGTTGCCATGTACGTTATGGGGATTGATTACAATGTCATGACAGCCTGTCTTGGTTCAATGACTATCGGAGTGGCTGCAGAATATACCATTCTCGTGATGGAGCGATATCTCGAAGAGAAAGAAAAAACTCCTGATGTTACTGAAGCGCTGAAGAACAGTCTACGCAAGATTGGTTCGGCAATTACGATATCAGGGTTAGCGACCTTCTTCGGGTTCTCAGCGTTAATTCTCTCTACATTTCCAATTATCTCAAACTTCGGTCTTACAACCATTATTGCGGTACTCTTCTCATTGATTGGAGCGATTGTGGTAATGCCGGCAATCCTCTCGTTTGTTGATCAAATTACCCACAGAGTGCACGAATTTGAAGAAGAAGTACTTCATATTCCAATGCATTCAGATAAATAAAGCACCCATTTTTCAGGGTGTTCAATTTTCTTTTTTTTCAGAAATACTTCAGGAATGTTCAGAAAAGAAATATCAAAATATTTTATCCGGAATGCATATAAATCTCTATATTCCGGTTTATTTCAGGATTATTATGCTGAATAGGTGGGAATAACCCCTTTAATCAGAACAAAGGCATCTAGTACACAGGATTTCATTATTCCTTCATTTATCTTCTTATTTCCTCAAATGCAGCATCTGCAGATTCTTTCATTGGGAAATGTGAATATTCCTCAATAAGATCTGATAAATTCTTTTTTAAAGTGATTTTAACTTTAGTATTATCAGGGATTTCAACAGGAATAGTTGGATAAAATACACCTTTTTTGTATATGGCTTCAATAACAATGCTCATTTATTATGCCTCCGGATAATATTTTTGGTCGTGATCTTAGATCATTGAATTCTGTTTTCCATTGAAAAATTATGGTGACTTTGCAATAATTCACAAAACAAGAACGTTGACAACTGTTCCCAACTTTAATTTTGTATCCTTATAGGCCGGAAAACACATGCATTGCCATCATTACAATAATGTTAGATCACTACCATATTTTTAAACGACAAGCGAATTCTCTATTATCATTATCTATCCCTCATATAATAACGGTTCCATTCCTTCAAACATTTGATTATTTGCCTCTTCTGGACTCCCGGTAACGTTTCCCCCCAGAGATATACGGCGTGCATCCTCACGGAATGTCTGCCGGAATATCTCCGATGATGGTATTTGATGCAACCTTATTTGCAAGCGGAGTTACAAGAATCCGTTCTACACTTTTGAAGGTTAACTTTGATAAATCCTGTATTAGGTCAGATAATTCAACAAGGTCATGTATCTTTCGAATTATTACTTTCTTCTTAATGAGAACGGCTTTCAACCCTTTCTCGACCACCTGTTGTGCATGGAAACAGATGATTAATGACCGGCCATCTTCATCATAGAGTATTTGTGCAGCAGTAAGATCAGCTGATGCTAACCTGATAAACTTTTCACTCTCATCATCAGCACTCATACATAACCTTCCCCTCAGTTAATGCCCAATACAACACAGTTCCCGGTACCGGATCAGTTATTTTTTCTGTTGGATACACCAATATGTCAATACCAACACCAGGTGCTATTCTTCCAGCAGCTTTTCTAAGTCTAACCATTTCAAGACCCTGATGCTCCACCGAGTCCTCGATGACCATGATATCAACATCTGAATCTGCTGTCTCCTCGCCACGGGCATACGATCCAAAGAGAATGATCTTTCGGGGATTTGCAGCCATAATTAGTCTGTCAATGACCACCCTGATATCATCCATCGTGACCCTTCTCTGTTCCATTTGTATTTATCCTGTCTTCTCTTCCATCATAATTCCTGATTCAATTCAGTATCTGTAGATGAGATTAAGTTAGGTTAGATGAGAATGTATTTTATAACTATTGAAGGGTTCCAGATATCATCATGAACTCTTTTGGCAGCTTCACCTAAAATAAGGAAATTGTAAAGGATATCTTCTGTTCTTTCTTCTTTTGAAATGATGTCCGAACCTGATAGACCATGGGCATAATTCTTTATTTTTTCTGCTGGTATGAATATATCCTCAAGAAAAACCCCTACATCACGGATTTCAGACATACTGCACCTCATACAGGATCCACGTTTTAAGTCTTGATTTTATTCCCTCTGGATCAACCAGATCAACTGGAAATTTCAGCGTGTCTGAAAGCAATTATCCGGCGGGAGAACCAAATACATGAAGATAATATGGCTCATGAAGATGCTGAAGGAAATACCCATAGAGCCGAGTGGCGGGAATTATCACGCAATTTGACTCAACGTGAAATATTGTACTTCATTTCCGGTTCACCGGATGGGGTCAGGGAACCAAAAATCAAATCCTTTATGCAAGACGTATTTAAATACTCATTCCATGGTTCGGTCGAATCACACCTGAAAGAATTAGAATCAGAAGGGCTGCTGAAGAAAGAATGTCCCCGGAGAGGAGCGGCAGTATGGCATGCCAATCAGCCACGGGTTATTGAAACGGTTCAAAAGGAGCTTAAAGAATTGAAGTTTCGTGAGAAAGAACTCCTTGAATTGCAGGAGTACCTGGATGAAATGTACGGAGATTGAATTTTTTCAAAAACGACAGAAAAATTGCAAATACAAAAATACCTGTTATTTGAAAGCTATGAATGGTGAATATATACCGTTCAAAAATAGGAATACATAGAAGAAATTATCTCTGGAATTATCTCTGACATCGGAGAGCCCTTTAGATATTATTAACTAATAATACCTCGATATATTATCCAGTATGGCCCGATCTTTGATCTTTTCAGCATATTCGGGTGATGAAATACTGGAAAGTTTCAATCAGAATACTGATTTTTCGCCAACACTCGGGCTCATATTTAGTTCAGTAGCTCTTGATATTCCAGAGGTATCTGCAATATGTTCTCAAATGAATATCCCCATTATTGGGTGTTCAACCTCAGGAGAGATAGTATCAGGAACAGACAACTCCCCAGTCAGTGAACAGACAGCAGCATGTTGTTTTATCGATCCTGATCCGGACAGTTTTTCAATCAGATTATTTGAAACAAAGGATATCTCTGAAAAAGACTGCGGACTTGAAATTGGAAGATGGGGCATGGAAGCCTTCAAAGACCCTGCCTATATTCTGTTCATCTCTGGTCTGAATACCAATAATGAAGCAATAATCAGGGGAATAATGGAAATTTCTCCGGATAAGACCCCGATATTTGGCGGAGTTGCCGGTGATGACGGGAGATTTGAAGAGACATTTGTGTTTACCAAGGACAAATATTCCACACAGGGAGTTGTAGCAATCGTATTTGACCGTTCAAAAGTTCAGATAAACGGTGTTGCAACCAGTGGCTGGGTGGGAGTCGGGGCTGATATGACCGTTACTTCTTCTGAAGGGAATATTGTCTACACGATCAACGAACGTCCTGCAACCGCCATTTTTAAGGAATATCTGAATGTAAATGATGAGACGCTTCAACAGGTAGGGGTAATGTTTCCCCTCCTCATGAAGAGACCGGATGGCTCTGAAGTTCTTCGGACATTTCTTTCTGTTGACCATGAAAGAGGAACTCTCATTTTTGCCGGTTCAGTCCCAAAGGGCGCAAAGGTTTGTTTTTCAAGTTCATTTGGGTATGACACAATTGAAAAATCCATATCTGATCTGCATGATTTTCATAATCTGCACGAACATGCCGACCTGGTTATTCTGTTCTCCTGTTTAGCAAGACACCAGGCTGCTGGGTCAATGGTAGATGATGAGATTGCAGCTGCATCAGAGCTATGGAATGCACCCATTTTTGGTCTTTTCACCTATGGAGAAATCGGAAATAACAGGTTCGGAACATGTGATTTCTACAATGAAACACTATGCCTTGTATTGATTCGTTTTGTAGCCTGAAATGAAACAACTGGAATTATTCTGGGAACTAGTCGCACCATTAATGGAAAATATTCCGGCGAATGAACAGAAAACGATTACTGATTCATATCGTCGGCTCACAAACCGGGTCAGTCAGATTGAGAAAAACTATAACCTCGCCATCCAGAATAGAGCAGCAGTGCATTCTTTGTTAAAAAAGACTTCTGATGATCTCCTCCAGAGATACCAGATATTATTTGAATATTCAGGCACTGCTATGGCTGTTATCGAATATGATGGAACAATATCGCTGGTAAATTCTTATTTTGAACATCTTTTTGGCTATTCTCGCGATGAATTAGAAAATAAACGAAATATTAAAGATTTTATTGAAAATACGCATCAGAGTGGCATCGTTGACTATCATAAACGAAGAATGCAGGGTAATCCTTCCGTTCCAACGCAGTATGAAGCGCAAGTTGTTTCCCGGGAGGGAACGGTACTTGATGCTTTGATAACAGTTGGGAAATTTCCAAATGTTCAGCAGAGTGTCATTTCACTTATTGATACCACAGAACGAAAGCAGGCCGAAAGAGAACTGGAAAAAGAGGAAGAAAAGTATCGGATTCTGCTCCAGAATATCACTGACGGAGTAGTTGTCCATGAAATGACTCAAGGCGGCCCCGGAAATTTCCTGGAGGTGAATAACCGGATCTGTGATATGCTCGGGTATTCACGGGAAGAAATGCTGACACTTTCTATTCATGACATGTGTGTTCCTGAGCAAAAAGATAAGATTTCCGATGCGATAAATGACCTTTTTTCAAAAAATTCTGCAGTTTTTGAAACTGAATTTCTGACAAAAAGCCGGGAACGCATTCTGGTTGAGATTAGTGCACGGCTTATTGACCTGCAGGGAAAACAAACCATACTTGCAGTCATCCGTGATATTACAGAAAAAAAGATAATCGAACAGGAGATGGAGTTTTACACCGCAGAATTAATGCATCATGCCCGGGATCTTCAGCTCGTGAATGATAAGATAAACCTTCTAAACCGTATAACACGGCATGATATCAACAACCAAATGGTAGTAATTCAGGGAATAGTGGAGATAATTCAGGATGAATTTCCTGATCCAGCATTGCAGGACTATGTCAAAATGGAGTTGAATGCGGTAAAAAATATCCAGGAACAGATTCTGTTCACGAAAGAGTACCAGGACATAGGAGTTCAGTCCCCCGGGTGGTTTGATGTTCGGGAACTCATTGAATCATCTCAGAGTAATCTCCCGTTATCAGATATTTCTACTACCATTGACATGCAGGGAATTGAGGTGTACGCCGATCCACTGATAAAAAAAGTATTTTACACACTTTTTGAGAATGCAATTCGTCATGGTGAAACAATTACGGAAATCAGTTTTTCCATCCAGGAGTTATCAGATGGTCTCTTGATACTATGTGAAGACAACGGTGTTGGTGTTCCAAGCCAGCATAAAGCAGATATCTTTACGCAAAAATATTTCAGAAACACCGGATTTGGATTGTTTCTTTCGGTATCTATCCTCATGATTACCGGGATTACCATAACAGAAAACGGGGCTTCGGGCCAGGGTTCCCGGTTTGAAATCAAGGTCCCAAAAGGATCATATCGATTTACTTAAATTCCCCTTTTTCTCTTTTTTCTGAAAAAGCTGCCCGTTTGTAGAGTGGGGCAGAGATTAACAGGGTTTCAGCCGATTGTATTGAGAATGGGAATGAAGGATGAGATAGATGCAGAACGAACGTTTGATGCCATTGCGAAAGAAATGAATCTTACCCGGATAGATGATACAACTGCAGTCAGATTGATTGCTCAAAAAAAGCAATCAAATATTTCTTCATCAACTGCTCAATCATAATTATCATTTCTCATCCCTATAATCATTCCAACTTCCCTGCCCCTTATATCTCCTATTTTTTAACTCTGTTTTATTTATGAAACAGGACATTGGTTTGAGGATAACAATCCTGATATGTGGAAGAACTCAAGACATGGGTTCCTTTTGATTTTTTGCGAAACTGGCATTTAAAATCGGGATGGTTTTTTCACACATCTACTCATATTCGGTTACTTTTAGAAAAACAAATGAATTCGCTGGGATAGACCTTATCTTTTCAAAACCACAATACCTGATCATGCAACGCTCAAGCCGGGATGCAATGCTGATGGCACTCCTGGCTGCTGCCCTGTTTGGAGCAGTTGTCCCTGCCTCACGGATCCTTCTTTCAGGCATCGGCCCGGTCACCCTTGCAGGTTTACTGTATGCAGGTGCCGGGATGGGTGGTCTCATTATTTGGAAAGTGGAAGGGGCAAGAAAAGAGCGAACTGAATCACCAATCAGGCTCCCTGACCTCCCCTGGCTAATAGGGATAATAATAACCGGGAGCATCATCGGTCCAATCCTCTGTATGGTAGGACTTACGACTACTCCGGCTTCTACTACTTCTCTCCTCCTCAATACAGAACTTTTTTTTACTACGATAATTGCGCTCCTGGCTTTTCGCGAACATCTGGGAATCAGGGGGATAGGAGCAATTGTTACCGTTGTTTCTGCCGGCCTGCTCCTGTCATATGATCCTGACGGTTTATTCGGGCTTTCATTCGGAACACTCCTTATCATTCTTGCCTGTTTCTGCTGGGGACTTGACAATAATTTTACCCGGGTCATATCAGGTAAAGATCCTTCGGTCATTGTCATTATCAAGGGCTTTGCTGCTGGAATTTTTAGCATGTCGCTGGGATATGTTATTGGAGAACCGTTTCCTTTCGGAGTCATTCTCCCGGCAGCAATAGTCGTTGGGTGTCTGGGATATGGTTTTTCAATCTTTTTCGTTATTAAATCATTTCGGGTACTTGGATCAGCACGAACCGGAGCCCTCTTTTCTACCGCCCCATTTTTAGGTCTTCTTTTCTCCCTGCTTCTTCTGGGAGAATACCCCGGACTACAAGTCTGGCTCAGTCTTCCCCTGATGGCTATCGGTGCCTTGCTTATTGCATCCGAACAACATAGTCACTTTCATCTCCACGTTCCATTCAGGCATGAGCACCGGCACAGCCATGATGACGACCATCATATGCACCACCCGGATTCTGCCGGACTCATCGAAATTACTCATGCACATCCTCATGACCATAAGCCGGTGTCCCACACTCACCCTCATACACCAGATCTTCATCATTACCATGATCACGAAGATTCCGAACAGGGACATGAATAACGCGAATTCAGTTATTCTTTATTTATCCGCGTCTCGTATAATAATTGAGGAACGAGGGAATGTGAAATAGAAATAGATAATATAAATCAGCACATCATATCTCATTACTCTGTTCGTTAAAAAAATGCGGACTGTATCCTTAAAAATCTGGAGTGTTCGGGTTTTATAATAAGAGATAGTAGTTGATTGTATGAGTACTCACATTATTGAAAAATTACTTGCAAATTTACCAAAACAAGCGGTTCCTGTCAGATCAGTCATGGTCGGTGTTCATTGGACTGCTGTTTGTAGCAATCATTGTGGTCTTGCCACAACCTTCGCAACAGACAAGCCCCACGATCATACCACTCATGTCCGCGATGTGGGGAATCTTCACCGGAAGAGTGCACAGGAACTGGCACAATATGCCTTATCTAAGAATACTCTGGAGGCAGGTATCGGAATAGCCGCGATTAATTCACTTCTGGAGTATCATGAAGAAGATGCTGTCCAGATGAATGCTTCCGAAGTGCTGATTGAGCGGGGAGCCGGAAAAAACGTGGCAATTGTAGGACATTTTCCCTTCATCCCCAAGGTAAAAAAGGCAGTAAAAAACCTCTGGGTGATTGAGCAAAACCCAGTTCCAGGAGATTATCCGGCACATTCTGCCTCTGATTTAATTCCCCAGGCAGACGTAGTAGCAATCACCGGGAGTTCTCTGATCAATCACACCCTTGATGATCTGCTCGGCTTTTGCAGCCCGGAAGCACTGGTGGTAATCCTTGGTCCAAGTACACCTATTTCTCCTGTTTTATTTGACCACGGGGCAACCATCATTGCCGGATCACGGGTTGTAGACGAGACGGCTGTGCTCAATGCAGTAGGACAGGGCGCTACATTTCAGCAGGTTACCGGTGTTCGTCTCCTGGCATTCGCCCGCCCAGGGGCATCGCCTCTCTGATGTCAGAATAAGAAAAGTCGAATTCCCTTGAAATGAGGGGAAAATCATATCTCTTTTTAAAAATCGCCCGGGCATCTAAATCTCAGCATGTAAGTCTTACTCACACCTCGCTATTGCCAGATTGTTTGAGCATCTCGTGTGGGAAATAACCGGGGAATTTTGGCTGTGTTTGCAAAATTATCTTTTGGTAATCGTTTTCCATTATAAGAGCCCGTTTCCTGTATTGAATCAACCATCTAAACGATCCACAAAGCACCATCCTTATCAAAAACTCCCTTTCGGCTCTCCCGACATCCCTTTCCGATGAGCGGTCAGGCATTGACACACCAGTCTTGAATGTGGGTCGGGTGTGAAAATTATATGGCACCTATCAGGAAAAGGGAATTGAGCCGGAAACAATTCTCGCAATAGATCTGCATTCATAGAAGTTCAAAATGAAATAAAAATCATCATAAATGAACGTATTTTTCATTTTTAATCATTCGAATTCGGTTCTCCAGTGGAAACGATACCCTTTAAAAGGCAAAAAAATGTGACATATCACGATTTTATGGAATATATCAGGATTATATACCAGACCCGGATAAACTGGCAAAATCTCTTCGGGATGAATGGGACAGAGAAACATAATTATTTCACATTGCACCAGCGAATTGTCCCGGTATTTTCAATCTCATATCCTCCGAGATGGATGAGAACCTCCTTAAATTTCTGGGATTTTATCATATCCGCTATTTTTCTGATACGTCTGTCTTCTTTGAGCATCTGTTTTGTAGTAACAAGTTCATACCGCTCCACGTCCACCGGAACGAATGGAAGCGAAAAGGCACGGGCTGCACTATATATCGTCATTCCGAGATCTGCATCTCCATTCTGAACTGCGAGGCAGACCCCGAGATGCGTTGGTACCTCCTGATCATATCCGATAATGCTACCGGGATTGATCCTTTTCTGTTTGAGCATATGATCGAGGAACTTCCTGGTGCCGGATCCCCCTTGACGATTAATAAACCGATGGGTAGTAATCGCCTCAAATCCCAAAATTTCCCGGGAAACGATACCCTGTATCCGCTCACCTATACAAATCAAAGCAAGCTCCTCATCCGGGAAATGCTTATGCAAATACGGAATATTGTATTCACCATCATCGGCCAGAAGATGCATGGGTGCCAGATGACATGCTCCTCTTTGTAAAGCTAACAGGCCCTCCATACTCCCTACATGTGAAGATGCAATGCGTATCCCTGCATCCCGGACCAGATCAGCCAGATAATCTATAGATGGGTCATGGCTTCCGGTTATCAGTACAACCTGCTCTGCAACCTTTTTGCGAACCGTAAGAAAGGCAGTCGTCTGTGCTCCTGTTTTCAGCTCTTTTTTACCCGGCGGTACCTTCAGATATGCATTCGACCTGACCATGTGCATCTGAATACCCGCACCACGAGGAAACGGCACAGCAACCCAGGTATCACGAACTTTTCCAACCATTGCGAGAACAAACTCATCAAAACCGGTTGAGGATTGGACCTTGTTTGCAAGGCAAACCGGGATACCTGTGAATTCAGGTACGTCAAATCCATACCAGCCAAGGAGAGGCAATACAATCTCCCGAAGGACTGTATAACTGGCAATCGGGTACCCGGGCATTCCGATAACAGGTTTCTCCCTGACTTCACCGAGTATTACCGTTTTAGCCGGTATCATGGCTATTCCATGGACGAAAACCGTCCCAAGATCTGCAATAACGGAGGCAGTGTAATCTTTCGTTCCCTTGGAAGAACCCGCAGATATGAGGATGATATCGTGATCAAAGGCCGCCTGTTCTATCGCATTTTTGATCTGGCTGGGATCATCCGGGACCGCCGGGTAATGGGTTACAGTTGCCCCGATGGCGGTAATGAAGGCAGCAGCCACCTTCATATTACTCCCTATTACCTGGCCTGGCTGAGGTATGGTTCCAATCGGAACAATCTCATTTCCCGTGGGAATGAGGGCAATCTTCAGATCAAACACTGGTACTTCACAGACTCCATAACTGACAAGTGCCCCGATATCTGATGCCCGAATCTGGCTCATTCGGGGAAGAATCATCTCATTTTTAACGATGTCTTCACCAACAGGACGGATATGCTGCCAGGGATGAATGGAAGATTGGATATGATACCCATCGTCCCGTTCTTCTGTATCTTCGATCATGATAACCGAATCATACCCATCAGGAACCACATTTCCGGTGTTAACCCGGACACTATCAGTAAGAGTAACCGATTTCTGCTGCGTTGCTTCGATAGTATCCACACTTTTTACCGCAATTCCGTCCATAGCAGAAAGATGAGCTACAGGGACAGACAGAGGTGAAAAAATTGCTTCTGCAGTTATTTTACCAAAGGAATTTTGCACTGCAATTAGGGTAATACGCGGTGAGCAGGAGAATCGGGAGCGAAGAAGCTTTAGGGCATCAGACAATGATGTAAGAGTATGAGAGCAAATCCGTTCATTTCCTTCTTTCACCATTTGAACACCTCGAGTCCTGTCTCCGGATGCATATTCTTTCCTAGGGTATTATACGGTGGGCACGGAAATATAAAAAATGATTTAACCGGATTCTTCCGCAGTCATCCCATTATCTACTGCATTAGGATTTCAAGGTTCTGTATGTTCCATCACCACCTTGTCAGGGATAAATAGATAAGCCCTGGATAAAACTGGTTTTATTGAAATTCAAGAGATTGATGTTTTTATTCAATCCAGATCCATATCATAAAGAGGTTCGTGAAAATTATGCATTCATTCATTACCTTTCAAAGGGTTGCCATCATAATGTTCATTCTATTAAACGTGTGGATAGTTCCGGTAAGCGCCATGATATTTGCTGAAGATGGATCAAACCTTACTGTAGAAGATCTTAATATGATGACAAATACTACAAAGCCGGCACATAACACAGAACCTGTCACCTTCTTTTATGACCAGGAGTGCGGTCCCTGTATTCCGGTTCATGATTACCTGGTAAATTACCTCTCAGAGCACCCGGATATTGAGGTTGAAATGGTAAACCTTTCTTCGGGATCTGAATCAGAGAGGCGAATGGGTGAGATGTACATACAGCATAACCGTACCCTGATGAATACTCCAGTCATCTTTTTCGGGCCAGTAGGTCTTGAAGGAACAGACGAGATTATCAATGCCTTTGAAAGCGTTTACCACTGGTATAAAGATGAAGACTGCGATTGCAGCAAAAATTCGTTGAATGCCGATGAGCCATACGTTAATTATATACATACAGAAGTGTAACTATTATTCATCACACCATCATCCACCAGGATGGTAGGAGTAGAACTTCACAACAAACGATCTTTGAGTTTCAGACTCAATACAGTCGTTCAGCACTGTCCTTCTCCTTTCAGGGGGATATACCCCCTCAACACTTGAAATCGTAGTTTTGTTTTTTTGACATTATTTTCACCCGGCCTATCGCTTCCTTTCGTGTGAAGAGGAATTTTATCTTTCTTCTTATAGAGTTGTCAAAAACGATTGCCCGGGCATTGCAAAGCCCAGGTAAGATTAGACGGGGGCTGCACGTTTCAGGCAATTTTCAGATTTTGTCAATAACGGACAGTAAATCCAGCCAAGCGAATGATTTCACACATTTTTCTATCCCAGACTGAATCATCCGGTTCAACCAGAGAACGAACCTTCTCTTCCCAGATTCTTTGGAGGTCAGGGTTTTCTGCATGCAGATGTCTGGTGCCCATGACTCTTCCTGCCCGGTTTCCCTGAGAATCAAGTATCAAAAACCGCCAGCACCCATATTCCCGGCATACATCCGGACGGGTGAGATGAACCGTGCAGTACCAAAGGTTGTCATTGCTGCCTTTACGAAAAAAAGGGCATGCTTCAGGGAGTTCGTTAAATACATTCTTATCATCGTAGAGAGAGTGAAGCACTTCGGTAACTACAACTTCGTACCGCTCGCCGGTGTATTCGTTCCGGATGAGAAAGGTATAATCCGAAATTTCTCTTTCGATGGCCCACATCAGGCCAAGGTGACCGCAGCACTCCCCGCATTGTGTGCATTCAAAAGCCAGATCAAACCCTCCCCATCATACTGTAAATAGGAATTGAATCTGAATCGTTAACAGAATACCGGTTTTTAAAACGCATGTATACCTCTTTATAAATAAACAAAAAGAGGATACAGTGCGATAAATAGCGTTTGATTTACTCGCCTGGCTATGTTCCTTTACCTTTTGTTATGCCCTGACTGGTACTACAGCTGATAGTGAATAGTTACGTGAATCCAACCAACAGGAATATCTTTTAAAACCATAACATCAAATATCGTATTGTCGATATCGAATAATCGATATTTGATCTTCCGTTGTGATGCATATGAATGATAACCGCAAAGACATGAGAACTTTCATGAGAAAATTCCATCGAATTGAACATTTCAGAGGATATGGAGGTCTCAAAATACTCGTCCTGTACATTCTGAGTGAAGGACCGAAAAATGGTGCAGAACTCATGGATGCCATCGACCTGATGAGTCATGGTCATTGGAAACCATCCCCTGGATCCATGTATCCTTTACTCAGCAAAGCCGTTGAAGAGAATCTGATAACAAAAAATGAAGACCGCAGATATGAACTTACTGATGCAGGACTTGCGGAGATAAGCATATTTCAGGCAGGAACGCCAAACCAACCTGAATCAATCGAAGGCATCCTTACCGATATTGAGAGTAACCTCTCCTACCTGGAAGATGTACCGAGTGAAAAACTGCTGCCACACGCCATGATGCTGGAAAAAATTAACAGTAAAATAACCCGGATTACCGGGACACTCGGACCTTCAGGTGAAAATACCTGACATTCAAGTGAAATGAGAGGGCTTTGATGAACCCTTTAGAAGCCGGACACGCCAGAAAATCAAATTCACCCACCATGCAAATAGGAAAAATACTATGACAGCAGCTATTCAGGTTACAGATCTGACGAAAAAATTTGGCGATCTCATTGCGGTTAACCATATATCCTTCGAGATAGAACAGGGAGAAATATTCGGGCTTCTTGGTCCGAACGGGGCTGGAAAAACCACTACACTCTCAATGCTTGCAACAATGCAAAAGCCTACATCAGGAACAGCAACCGTTCAGGGTAAAGATATCGAAAAAAACGAAGATGATGTCAGAAAAGCAATCGGAATTGTCTTCCAGGACCAAAGCCTTGACGAGGATCTCACCGCCGGGGAGAACATGGATTTTCATGGCAGACTGTACCGCATTCCTCCGGATGTCCGAAAACAGCGAACAGATGAACTGCTCCGCCTGGTTGAACTGCATGAACGAAAAAATGACATCGTAAAGACATTCTCCGGAGGGATGCGAAGAAGACTGGAGATTGCCCGTGGCCTCCTTCACCACCCGTCGGTCCTTTTCCTTGATGAGCCGACCCTGGGCCTTGATCCCCAGACACGGAATCATCTCTGGCAGTATATCGCCGATTTAAGCAAAGAGAAGAATATCACCATCATTCTCACCACCCATTACATGGAAGAAGCAGACCGGCTCTGTGACCGGGTTGCTATCATAGATAATGGAAAAATCATCGCTCTTGATACACCACAAAATCTCAAAGACGGAATAGGTGGGGATATTATTACGGTTTCAACCCCGGATCCTGGCGCCGTTACTACGGTACTTACAAAGCCCTGGATACACCGGCTTGAGCAGCGTAAAGACGAGGTTCGGATAAGCCTGCAGAATGCCGAACAGCATATCAGTGACATTATAACAATTCTCAATCAACATACCATCCCGATTATCTCGGTATCAATTCATAAGCCAACGCTGGAAGATGTATTTCTCTCATTCACCGGTAAAATGATTCGAGAACAGGATAGTGATAAAAAAGAGATAATGCGGATGCAACATAAGTGGAGGAGGCATTAAATGGACATTATTTACACCATCTGGCTCCGGAGTATGAAAAGATATGTACGGTCCAAAAGCCGGATCATCGGTAGCATCAGTATGCCTCTTTTCTTCCTGCTCTTTCTCGGATTCGGACTGAACTCAGTCGTGAGGATACCGGGACTTGGGGAGAATTATATCCAGTTTCTCATCCCCGGAATGGTTGCAATGAGTGTTCTCTTCACGTCAGTCTTCTCAGGTATTCAGATTATCTGGGACAAGCAGTTTGGGTTCTTAAAAGAGACCCTGGTAGCCCCAGTGACCAGGATGGAAATAATGCTTGGGCAGACTTTTGGAGGAGCCACGACTGCTGTCATTCAGGGTATTATGATCATGGTCATTTCGCTCTTTTTAGGACTTCAGGTGAGGAGCGTAATCGGTTTTCTCATCGCACTCGGTTTCATGGTACTTATCGGAATCTCATTTACTGCATTTGGTATTGCAATCGCATCGAGGATGGAAGATATGACCGGATTTCAACTGATCATGAACTTTGTCATCTTTCCGATATTCGGCCTCTCCGGGGCATTGTTCCCGATTAGTTCGCTTCCAGAATGGCTTGGACCAATAACCATGCTTGATCCACTTACCTATGGAGTGGAGGGAATTCGGTATGGTCTGACCGGAGTCAGTCAGATAAATCCAGTAGTAAGCTTCATGGTAATTGGTGGATTTACATGTATTATGACGGTTATCGGAGCATTCCTGTTCAGGAAAATAACCATCTGATTTTTTTTGAAAAAGGGAGAATAATTCTTTCAAACTCTTCTGATCTTCTATAAAAACATCCTTCAGAGTGAAGAAACTTCATGCCCCCTCGCAGCAGAACAGGTATACACGGTATATTTAGGGGGAGTGTATGACCAATTTAAGAAGTGTATCAATAGTGAGTTCTATCATTGTAGCTCTTATTCTCATCTGTATCTGTATTCCGGGCGGGATAGCGGATAGAAACCCGTTTTTTAACTACAATATTCCCTGGTTTCAGCCAGGAGCAGTGAACCAGAACCAGATCTCCCAGGATCTCTCAAAAGAACATGCGTCAGACCGGCTCATTGTCAGATACAATCCAAACACGGTGCAGGCAAAGCCAGCGATGATGTCTGTACAGTCTGTAGGAAATGCACAGGCCGGATCTCAGGTGGTCAGGGATCTCAGCTCGAACGGGATTCCCGGAATGCAGGTTGTACAGGTTACCGAAGCAACACTTGAGAGTGCGATGGCCGCGTACAAGGCCAATCCTGATGTTCTGTATGTTGAACCAGATTATAAAATATCACTCAGCCCCATAGAAAAAGTGGGAAAAACCACTGATATTCAGAGTTTTCAGGCTGCAGGTTCCACCTATCCAAATGATCCGGGGTTTCAGAATCTCTGGGGACTGCATAATACCGGTCAGGCTCCTTTTTACGGAACTGCCGGTGCTGATATCAAGGCTCCAGCGGCATGGGGAGTTACAACCGGTTCACCAGGAGTTGTTGTTGCAGTTATTGATACCGGCGTTGATTATACTCATCCTGATCTGGCGGCCAATATTTGGACTAACCCTGGAGAAATACCAAATAATGGTATTGATGATGACGGAAACGGGTATATCGACGATGTCAGGGGATGGAACTTTGTTTCAAAGACGAATGATCCCATGGATGATAACGGGCATGGAACCCATTGTGCAGGAACCATTGCAGCGATTGGAAACAACGGTATCGGAATGGCCGGCACGACTTGGAATTCAAAGATAATGCCACTTAAGTTTCTTGATTCACAGGGATCAGGATATACTTCTGATGCTATCGCCGCGATATTATATGCCAGTAAGAAAGGAGTACCAATTATTTCAAATTCCTGGAACGGTGCAGGTTTTTCCCAGTCTCTGAAGGATGCTATTGATGCATCCCCGGCTGCCATTATCTGTGCAGCGGGAAATTACGGGGCAAACTCAGACGTGACACCACAGTACCCGGCTGCATACTCAAGTAGTAATATCATATCGGTTGCTGCGTCCGATTATCATGATAACCTGGCTCCTTTTTCTAATTATGGAACTGGGACAGTGGACCTCGCTGCACCGGGCGTGAGTATATACAGCACAACAACGGCAGGAGGATACAAATATCTCAATGGGACATCCATGGCAGCCCCCTATGTATCAGGAGTGGCGGCATTACTGATCGCTCAAAGCCCGTCCATGTCTGGAGCCCAGCTGCGGAGCCGGATACTGAGTAGTTGTGACGTTATCTCTTCCTTATCCGGAAAAGTTGCAACGGGAGGAAGGCTTAATGCAGCAAAAGCTTTGGGGATCAGCCCGACGCCAACACAGACACCATACCCGACTCCGACTGTAACCAGGACGCCGACACCAACACAGACACCATACCCGACTCCGACTGTAACCAGGACGCCGACACCAACACAGACACCATACCCGACTCCGACCGTAACCAGAACACCAACACCAACGCAGACACCATACCCGACTCCGACCGTAACCAGAACACCAACACCAACGCAGACACCATACCCGACTCCGACTGTAACCAGAACACCAGCGCCAACACAGACGCCATACCCGACTCAAACGCCACAACCCCAGGTCCCGTGCGGAGTGTACAAAACCGATACGCAGACCGGATTTTTGAGACAAGGGCAGGCAATGGTGTATGGGTACTATATCCCGGTTGACGGAAGATCAAAAATCGAGTGGACGATGAATTCTGGATCATCTGGTAAATCAGGAGTAACAGCCTTTGATCTCTACATCTTCAAAGACTGCAATCCGAAGAATTCGTATTGTTATACAAGGTATTACTCGTCTGGCCCGAATTCGTATGTTTCCATCCCCTCTCCGACAGCAGGCTCAACATATTTTGTCATGATATATGCCAGATCCGGGAGTGGAACCTATAACATGAAGATGAATAGTTACAAGTGTTCAAATACCCCGGTTATTGTAGCATCTGCACAATCAGGGGTGGGGCATGAGGTTCCTGCTCCGTCTGCAGAATTTGTATATCAATAGGAGGATGGATCATAATGAACCTAAAGCCGGGGCATACCAGGCTCCGGATGATTACCAATATTTTATAGGCAATGGAAGTGAGTAAGAAACAATAGTATCCGCACGTGAAATGGATTTAGAAAATTCACATTTCCCAGAGCCAGAGGATAAAGAATTATCCTTAGAAAACAATAGCATATACCATTCCCCTATCATATGACAGTAATTATTGACATTTTCATTCTGGCAATCCTCATCATTGCGAACGGTTTTTTTTCAATGGCAGAATTTGCCCTGGTATCATCACGAAAAGTGAAATTGAAACAACTGGCTTTCGAAGGAAAATCTGGAGCAAACGCAGCATTGCGATTAATAGACGATCAAACATCATTTTTGTCCTCAATCCAGGTTGGCATCACTTTGGTTGGTATTTGCACGGGTGCATATGGTGGCGCTACATTTTCACCTGTTCTTAAGCCCTTTTTTGTAAATATTCCCGTGATAGGGAGATATGGAGAAGCAATCAGCCTCATTGTAATCATTCTCATAATCACCTATTTTTCCATCGTAATCGGGGAACTGGTTCCAAAACGCATCGGCCTTGCGAACCCGGAAAGAATCGCCTGTTCTGTAGCCCCGATATTTGAATTGATTAACCGGATATTCTCTCCAATTTCATATCTTACAACCGGGCTGACTCGTATCCTGGTAAAAGGGCTCGGAATCTCCCCCTCTTCATCGCTAGGCATTATAGAAGAAGAAATACACTTACTCCTTGATGAGGGAGCAGAATCAGGGGTTATTGAAGAGACCGAACACGATATGGTTGAGAGTGTCTTTGAATTCGGCGACAGTCAGATAGTAGATCTGATGATTCCAAGGCCTGATATTATTGCTATTGATATCGATGATCCACTGCCAAAAAACATCGAGGTGATGAAAAAATCCAGGCATACCCGGTATCCAGTATATAAAGAAACGCTGGATTCTATTATCGGGGTACTATCAATCAGGGATCTGTGGGCATACTCTCAAACAAGTCAGGATATTGTATTATCAAAGGTCATGCAGGAGATTGTTATTGT
>Ga0265295_1003144_pt1 | contig 24633 bp, 22 predicted proteins | sample Munlansysbiofilm_FD_192503 | JGI IMG/M metagenome (GOLD analysis project Ga0265295, IMG submission 192503) | Leachate microbial communities from a municipal landfill in Southern Ontario, Canada - Methane capture system biofilm | ecosystem: Engineered > Solid waste > Landfill > Unclassified ... | reverse complement strand
GACCAAGGAGCCATGGCGGAGCCCAGCGCCTTTGACCGTGAAAACATCAAGCTGCAGCCCCTGGGGCCACCCCCGGGCCTGCTCGATCAATTCAACCTGCCGCCGGCCTTTGTCGCCTTTATTCGCCGCAACCGACGGCCGCTTATGATCGTTGCGGCCCTGTGCGCAACTCTGGCCTTAGGTATCTCCGGCTACACCACCTACCGCGACCACCGCGCCGGCAAGGCGGCCTCCGCCCTGGATGCGGCGCTGATCGCCGGTAGCGGCAGCCGCAGCCAACTCGAGCAGGTGGTAAGCGAATTCGCCTCCACCCCTTCCGCAATGCTGGCGCGCATCGAACTGGCGCGACTGGATGAGCGGGAGGGACAGCGGACCGCGGCCATCGCCAAATACGAGGCGGTCAAAGCCGGTCTGGGCAAGGGCTCGCTGCTCAAACCGCTCGTGCTCACCAAACTGGCCGGCCTGCTCGAGCAGGAACGGCAGTGGGACCGGGCGCTGGGACTGTACACCGAACTGGCGGCTGTCGGCGGTTTCGAGGCCGAAGCCAGCCGCGCCCTGGGCCGCGTCAACGAGCAGGCGGGTCGCAAGGCGGAAGCCGCGGCGGCCTACGCCAAATTTCTTGAGCTGACCGCGGTCACCGACCCCCAGGCCAAGGACAATCCCGAGCGGGAGATGATCCGCTTCAAACTCAACCAGCTGAAAGACTGATGGATATCATCCAGAGCCCGGCAGAGATGCAGCATTGGGCCGCGGCGCAGGCCCTGGCCAACCAGACCATCGCCCTCGTGCCGACCATGGGCTACTTCCACGAGGGGCACCTGAGCCTGATGCGCCTGGCGGCCAACCTGTGCGACCTGGTGGTGGTCAGCTTGTTCGTCAACCCCACCCAGTTCGGCCCCAACGAGGACCTCGACCGCTACCCGCGCAATTTTGAGCGGGACATGGAACTGGTGCGGGGGGAGCAGGTGGCCGCGGTGTTCGCGCCCACGCCGGCGCTCATGTATCCGCCGGGCTCCCAGACCGAGGTGCGGGTGCGCGACCTGGCCACCCACCTGTGCGGCCGCAGCCGGCCGGTCCATTTCGCCGGCGTGGCCACGGTGGTCACCAAGCTGTTCAACATCGTCCAGCCCGATGTGGCGGTGTTCGGCGAGAAGGATTTCCAGCAGCTGGCGGTCATCCGCCGCATGGTCAGCGACCTGAACATCCCGGTGCGCATCGTCGGTCACCCCATCGTCCGCGAAGCCGATGGGCTGGCCATGAGTTCCCGCAACGCCAACCTCGACCCGGCCAACCGGGCCGCGGCGCTGAGCCTGTCCACCGGCCTGCAGCTGGCCCGGGAAAAGGCGCGGGCAGGGGTGCTGTCCACCGCCGAGCTGACCCGCCTGGTGAGCGCGCACATCCACGGCCACACCGGTACGGAGATCGATTACGTCAGCTTTGTCGACAGCGAGACCCTGGAGGACGTGGCCACTGTGGACGAGCGCACCGTGCTCGCCCTGGCGGTGCGCATCGACGGCCGGGTCCGGCTGATCGACAACGGTTTTGTCCTGCCCCGGCCAACCATCTGAGGTTGTCCGGGAGTTCCTTTTCAGGCCCGCCGCCGGCACACCGGCTGCGGGCCTGATGCTATCCAAGAGAGGTGATATCGTGCCTGGTTTCGAGATTTTCGGGAAAGAGGAAAAAGAGCAGGTGCTCGAGGTGCTGGACAGCGGCGTGCTCTTCCGCTACGAGTTCGCCGCCCAGCGCAAGGGTGTGTGGAAGGTGGCCGAGTTCGAGCGCGCCTTTGCCGCCTACACCGGTGCCGGCTACGCTCAGGCGGTGAGTTCGGGCTCGGCCGCGCTCAAGGTGGCCCTGGCGGCGCTCGGCGTGGGCGCGGGCGACGAAGTTATCACCCAGGGGTTCACCTTTGTCGCCACCTGGGAGGCCATTCTCGACTGCGGCGCCGTGCCGGTGTTCACCGAGGTGGACCTGACCCTGAACATGGACCCGGCCGATCTGGAGCGCAAGATCACCCCGAAAACGCGGGCGATCGTCCCGGTGCACATGATGGGTGCGCCGGCACGCATCGAGGCGATCAAAGCCATCGCCGACCGCCACCGGATTCCGGTGCTCGAGGACACTGCCCAGGCCGCGGGCGGACGGCTGCACGGCCGTCATCTCGGCACCTTCGGCGCCATCGGCACCTTTTCTTTCGACGCGGTCAAGACCATCACCACCGGTGAGGGCGGCATGTGCATCACCAGTGACGAATCGCTCTGGCGGCGCATGTCCGAGTACCAGGACCACGGCCACGACCACCAGCCCAACCCCGGCGGCCGGGGCGGGGAGGGGCGGCCATTCATCGGTTTCAACTACCGTATGATGGAGATCCAGGGCGCCATCGGCCTGGCCCAGCTGGCCAAGCTGGACCGCATCGTCGCCGCGCAAAAGGAGAACAAGCGCTGGTTTGGCGAGGCGGTGAGCGTGCTGCCGGGTGTCAGCTTTCGCGAGATCCTCGACCCTGCGGGCGATTCGGCCACCTTCCTTACCTTCTTCCTGCCCGACCGCGAGCAGTGTGACCGGGTCAGCCGGGTGCTGCGCGAGCAGGGCGCGGCCGCGGTACGCTGGAGCGAGAACGGCTGGCACTACTACCCCAACTGGGAGCACCTGCTCGAGGCCAAGACCCCCTGCCATGGCGGCTGGCCGTTCACCGCCCACGGCAAGCGGCGGGTTATCTACGACCCGCAGGCCCTGCCCGCCTCGGCGGCGATCCTCGAGCGGACCCTGACCTACCAGGTGCCGATCCTGCTGGCGGAAGAACAGAAGACCCGCATCGCCGCGGCCCTGCAGCAGGCGGCCCGGGCCTGAGCCGCACCCCGGGCCGCCCGTTTTTCGGCGGCCCGGTTCAACCTGCCGGTCCGGCGGCAGGCGCCCCCGTGTACACGTCAAAACGCACCGCCTTGCCCCGGAGCGTGTAGCTCGGGGCCTTGCCGGGCAGCACGTCGCCCTTGAGCGGCCGCTTGACCACCACCTTGCGCGGTCCGGCCGCGAGCGCGGCCTGCAGCAGCCGCTCCGTGCCGCTGTCCTCTTCTCCAGTCCCTTCCAGCAACTGCAGCAGGCGCAGCTCCTGCTTGACCTTGGCCGATTTGGACCGGGGCGGGAACATCGGGTCCAGGTAGATCACCGCCGGTCGTTCTGAAAGCTGGCCGAGACCGTCGAGGAAATCACCCTTGATCAGTCGGATGCGGGCGGCGATGGCGGCTGTCCGGGGGAAGGCAGCGGCCCGCGCCAGCCCGTCCCGGAGCAGGGCGGCGACCACTGGGTGGTGCTCGAACAGGACCACCCGGAAGCCGGCGGCGGCCAGCAGAAAGCCGTCGCGGCCCAGGCCGGCGGTCGCATCGACGAGCAGCGGAGCGTTGCCCGCGCCGCGGAGGCGGGCCGCCTGCACCACCAGTTCGCGGTGCGGCTGACGCTGCCGCTGGCGGGCCGCGGGCCGGTCAAAGTCGACCCGCAGCACCCCGGGCAGCTCGGGGTCGTTCGGACGGCGCAAGGCCAGCCCCTCCGGACCGAGCACGAGCAGCAGGTCGGTCTGATGCGGGTCATCGATCAGCGGTACGGAGAGCGCTTCGGCCAGGGCGACGGCGCGGACGGGGTCGCCCGGCGGTTCCAGCAAGAGGGCGAGGGGCAGGGTGAGAGGCACGGCGTGGGTCCGTTGGCGGCTGGGGATTTTGTTGACGATTGCCTTTTGGCGGGGCGCACTGTATCATGCCCCGACACTGCCGCGCAAACCAATGTCGTCCCCCAACCCTTTGCCCCAGGGCCAGTAATGAGCACGAACGAACCGAACATAGTGGCGATCATCCCCGCCCGCTATCACTCCAACCGTTTCGCGGGCAAGCCGCTTGCCCTGATCAGCGGCCGGCCGATGATTCAGCACGTGGTCGAGCGGGCCCAGAGGGTCCCGCTGCTCAGCCGGGTGGTGGTGGCCACGGACGACGAACGCATCGTCCGGGCGGTGGAGGGGTTCGGAGGCAGCGTGGTCATGACCCGCCGCGACCACGCCACCGGCACCGACCGGCTGGCCGAGGCCGCCCAGCTGATCGGCATCTCCGACCAGGACGTGATCGTCAATATCCAGGGGGACCAGCCGCTCTTTCCGGCGGAGATCGTCGAGCAGGTGGCCCGGCCGCTCATCGACGACCCTTCCCTGCCCATGGCGACGCTGATCTACAAGATCGTCCGGCCCGAGGAGATCACCGACCCGAACCATGTGAAGACGGTGTTCGACTGCCACGGCAACGCCCTCTACTTCTCGCGCTCATCCATCCCCTTTCAGCGTGACCCGGGCGGCACGGAGCAGCCGACCTATTACAAGCACCTCGGCTTCTATGCCTACCGCAAGGGGTTCCTGGTCACCTTTGTCGGTCTGCCCGAGGGCCAGTGGGAGCGGTTCGAGAAGCTCGAGCAGCTGCGCGCCCTGGAGTTCGGCTACACCATCCGGGTGGTGCTCGCCGCACACGACTCGATCGAGGTGGACACCCCGGACGACCTGGTCCGGGTGGAGCAGATGCTCGCCGCCCGCTGACCGCCCGCCGCGGGGGCACGTCCCCCTTCCCCTTCCCGTACCAGCACAGGGCTTGGATGGCCGCACAGCAGCCCCTCACAGAACAGCTGAACCTTCTCACCGCAGGGGGTTTTTCCGTGCTCGACGTGCTCGCCGAGAACACCCTGGCCGAGAAGATCACGGCCATTGTCCTCGACAGTACCGCCACCTCCTTTGCCCCGGCCATCGCCGCACTGTTCGCCGATTTGAAAAAGCAGGTGGCCGCCCTGGACACGAGCACCACCCGGGTGGTGGTGTTCGGCGGCGGCACCGGCCTGTCGAACATCGTCGGCGGTGACTCTCGCCGGCCGGACTGGGGGCACCACCCCTTCACCGGCCTGAAGGAACTGTTTCCGCGGGTCAACTCGGTGGTCTGCATCACCGACGACGGCGGCTCCACCGGCGAGCTGCAGAAGGACCTGCCGCTCATCGCCCTAGGCGACCTTCGCCATGTGCTCATCTCCTCGATCCGCCGCGAGAACCTGCTGCGGGAATACGGCCTGGACACGGACGAGGCCGGCCGGACGGCAACGGCCCTGCACGCCATCTTCAACTACCGCTTCATCTCCCCGCCCCACGAGCCCGGCCAGCTGCTCAGCGACACCGGCGCCCGCCTCGCCGACCTGCCGCCGCCGCTGCTCGCCTACCTGAGGGAACTCGTCGAACGGCTGCACCGCGACCCGCGGCTGGCGCCCGCCCTGCACCGGCCCCAGTGTCTGGGCAACCTGCTGCTGGCCAGCGCCGTCTACCGGCAGCTGAACGGCTCGCTCACCGCCGCCGAACTGCTCGCCTCACATCAGACCGTGCGCACCGCCACCGTCCGCGGCCTGGCCGAACTGTGTGCCCGCCTGGGCGCGCCACCGCAGGCGGTCCTGCCCTGCACCACCACCCTGGCGCAGCTGCAGGTGCTCTACAGCAACGGGGTGCTTGTCACCAGCGAGGACAAGTCCAGCCGGGCCAGGCGTGGCTACCCGGTGGACCGGGTCCTGGTCGAGTTCAACCGCGCCCCCTTTCTTCAGCCGGAGGTGGTGCAGTTGGTGCGCGAGGCGGACATCATCCTGTTCGCCCCGGGCAGCCTCTACACCTCGATCATTCCCATCCTTCAGGTTCCCGGCCTGGCCGAGGCGGTGCGCCGCAACCACAGCGCCCTCAAGGTGCTGGTGGCCAACATCTGGGTGCAGACTGGCGAGACCGACGCCACCCGCGACGCCCCGGACCGGAAATTCTACGTCTCCGACCTGATCCGCGCTTACCACCGTAACATCCCCGGCGGGGTCGACGACCTGTTCTCGCACGTGGTGGCGCTCGACATGAGCGACATCCCCGGCTCGGTGCTGCAGCGCTACGCCCTGGAGAACAAGGAGCCGATCTACGTCGACCGCAGCCGGGTGCACGCGCTCGGCTTCGGCTCGGTGGAGGCGCGCATCTTCTCCGGCGAGCAGCTGCGCCTGCGCGGTGTCATCCAGCACGACCCGGACGCCCTGGCCTGGACGGTGAAGGGGCTCTGGGCCCTGCACCAGGCCGGCTTTCTCGACCAGCCGCAGCGGAAGGAAACGCTGCCCGAACCGGACCGGGAGGCGCCCCGTCACCCTGGCGAACGGCCGCCGCCCTGCCAGCGCTACGAGGCGATCCGCGCCCGCCTGCACTACTTGGCCACCGACCGGCTGCCGGCGGACGGCCGCGCCACCGTGGCCATGATGGAGCCAGCTCGGCGGCGTCTCATCGAGCGGATGATCGAAATCCTCTGGCTGCACCCGGACATCCCGCCGGCGCACCTCGAGTTCGTGCGCGGCGTGACCCTGGTCGAGCCGGCCGCCTGGCGGCGCTGCCAGGAGTGGGACAACATCTTCTCTTTCTACGATCCGGTCGATCGCCATATCAAAATCCGCCAGGACCAGGCGGACAGCCTGGGCCGCTTCGAGATGGTCTTCCTCGTCGCCCTCGGCCAGTCGTTGCTCGGCAACTATGCCGAGGACAAACAGATGGCCGAGCTGCGCGCCAACGGCGACACCGTCGGCCGGGTGTACCGCCTGCGGGTGCGGGACAGCGGCGAACTGACCAGCTACCTCAGCCCCGCCGCCATCGACGCCTACCTGCGGCTGTCCCGCATGCACCCGTCCGCCACCGAGGAGCGGCTCTACACCCGGGTGGTCAACCCGGATGAGGGGTTCACCCCGCCGGGCCTGTTTTTCGGCCTCTTTTATGCCTGGTATCTGGACAACGTCTTTGCCCCCAATATAGAATACAAAATGTCCATCATGCGCAATCGGGTAACCGACCTGATTCCCGAACAGGCCCGCATCGTCGGGCGCCGCCGCGACACCATCCGCTTTTTCCGCGAGCGGGTGTTCCGTCAGCGGGTCCCTCAGTTCTCCGAGAAGCTGCCATGAACCCTGTGCTGTTGTGGAGTGGAATCGCTGTGCTCGTGGTGGGGTATATCACCTTCACCCTGGTCTTCTATTTCGTCCGGCTGCGGCCCCTGCTGCGCGCCCGGCGGGCCGGCGGCCAACCTCCGCCGGCCGGCGCGGCCATCGCCGCCGTGGCCGCCACCGGCGTCGAAGGAACGGGGGGAGACGCGCCCGCGGCTGGTTTGACCGTGCAGCTGAGCCGGGAGGAATGGCGCTATACCTTCGACGCCATCACCGACCCGGTGCTCATCCTTGACACGGAAATGGTCGTGGTCCGCGCCAACCGGGCCGCCCTTCGGCTGCTGGCGGCCGGCGGCGAAGGGGTCCAGGGGCGGACCTGCCACCAGTTGTTCGCCGGTTCGGACGCGGCCTGCAGGATCTGCCCGGTGCGCACCGTCCGCCGGGAGAACACGCCGCACAGCCAGGAGATCACCCACCGCTACCTGGGCCGCACCTTCAGCGTCGCCTGCTCGCCGATCACCGGCAACGGCGCCATCATCGGCTACATCCTCTCGGCCAAGGACATCAGCCATCAGCGCAACCTCGAGCGGCGACTCATCCACGCCCACAAGCTGGAGGCCATCGCCACCCTTGCCGGCGGCATCGCCCACGACTTCAACAACATCCTCGGTGCGATCCTGGGCAACGCCGACCTGCTCCTCTTCCGCCTGCCGCCGCGGGAACCGGGCGACAAGCCGCCCTTGGGGCCGCCGATCACCTTTGCCGAGGTGGAGGAGCACGTGCAGGCGATCAAGCGGGCGGGCACCCGGGCCAAGGACCTGGTCTCCCAGATCCTCGCCTTCAGCCGCCAGTCCATCGGCCAGCGCCGGAATATTCTCCTCACCCCGGTGGTCAAGGAGGCCTGCCGTCTGCTGCGTGCCTCCATTCCCGCGACCATCGACTTCCACCTGACCACCGGAGATGAGATCGGCATGATCCACGCCGACCCGGCCCAGATCCAGCAGGTGCTCATGAACCTCTGCACCAACGCGGTGCAGGCCATCGGCGACCACGCCGGCGAGATCGAGGTGAGCCTGCGCGAGGTGGAGACCGGGGCGGCGGAAAAGCTGCGCTACCATGACCTGCAGCCGGGCCGCTACGTGGTCCTGGCCGTGCGCGACACCGGCCGGGGCATCCCCGAGGAGATGCTCGAACGCATCTTCGACCCGTTCTTCACCACCCGCGAGGTGGGCGAGGGCTCGGGCATGGGACTGGCCGTGCTGCACGGCATCATCGTCTCCCACGACGGTGTGATCGACGTCACCTCCGAGCCGGGTCGAGGCTCGGTGTTCACCGTGTTCCTGCCGCGGGTGCAGGGATCGGAAGGCGGCGGCGAGGACCAGATGAGCGCCATGCCGCGCGGCACCGAGACCATCCTCTTTGTCGACGACGAAGAAGACATTGTGCATATGCGCACCAGGATGTTATCCTACCTCGGCTACCGGGTCCTGCCGGCCACCGGCCCGGAACAGGCGATGAGCCTTTTTGCCGACAACCGCGGGCACATCGACCTGTTGATCACCGACCACACCATGCCGCGCCAGACCGGCCTGCAGCTGGCCGCGGCGATCAGCGCCCAGCAGCCGGATCTGCCCATCATTCTCTGCTCGGGCTACAGTGAGGCGGTCAGCCCGGAAGAGGCCGAACAGGCCGGGGTGCGCCGTTTTCTCGCCAAGCCGGTGGACATGCGCATGCTGGCGATCGCCATCCGGGAACTGCTGCCGGAGCGGAACAGGGGGGAGGATGAAGATACTGGTCATTGACGATGACGAGCAGATGCGGGTGCTCCTGCGCCAGGTGATGGAGTGGGCCGGCCACGAGGTGGTCGAGGCGGCCGACGGCCGCGCCGGCATGCTCATGCAGCGGCAGCACGGCGCCGACCTGGTGATCACCGACCTGATCATGCCCGAGCAGGAGGGGCTGGAAACCATCACCGCCTTGCGCCGCGACTATCCCGGCCTGAAGATTATCGCCATCTCCGGCGGCGGCCGCATCGGCCCTGAGGCCTATCTGCCGGCGGCGCGCGAGCTGGGTGCGGACCGGGTGTTCAGCAAGCCCTTCGACGTGCAGGAACTGGCGGAAACGGTCCGGGAGCTGCTCGCCCATGGCTGAACTGCGCGCCCTGGTCGTCGACAACAGCCCGGTCATCTGCAAGGTTCTCCGGTACGTGCTCGAGGCGGAGGGCTGGACCGTGGACACCGCCCAGGACGGTCTGGAGGCCCTGGACTGCATTGCCGCCCGGCGGCCGGACCTGATCGTCACCGACCTGATCATGCCCCGTATCGATGGCGGCAAGCTTTGCGCCATCGTCCGCAACACCCCTGAACTGCGCGATATCTTCCTCATCGTCCTCTCCGGCGTGGCCATGGAGGACGATGCCGGCACCTGTGACCTGGCCGCCGACGTGTGTATCGCCAAGGGCACGGTCACGGCCATGCAGGCCCACGTCAAGGCCGCCCTGGAGAAATTCCGCGCCGGCCAGCGCCGCGTGGACGGCGTTACGGGCGTGGATGGTCTGTTCCCGCGCGAGGTGATTCGCGAACTGCTGGTGAGCAACCGGCACCGTGACGTGGTCCTGGCGCGAATGACCGAGGGCGTGGTCGAACTGGACCGCGAGGGCCGCATCGTCATGGCCAACGGCGCGGCCAGCCAGCTGTTCGCCCGGCCCGAGGTGCAGGTGCTCGGCCAATCCCTGGCCCGGCTGCTGCCGCCCGAATGCGGCGCGCGGGTCGAGGCGTGGATCACCGCCCTCAAGCAGGGCGCTCCCCTGGAGCCGCTCGAGTTCGATTACGATGAGCCGATCCTGCTCGCGGACCGCCAGGTGACCGGCAACCTCGTGCCCGTGGCCGAGGAGGCAACCTTCTTCGTCATCGGCATCCTCCAGGACGTGACCCGCCGCAAGGAACTCGAGGCGCACCAGCGCCGCCTGGAGCGGGAGTTGCAACGCATCCAGAAACTGGACGCGATGTCGCTCATGGCCTGCGGTATCGCTCATGATTTCAATAACCTGTTGACCATCATCAGCGGCAACCTGGAGATGGCGCGGTTCGTCTCCCGGGACGCGGAGGTCAACCGCTTGCTCGGTGAATCGGCCCGGGCCCTGGATCTCACCGTGCAGCTCATCCACAAGTTCACCACCTTCTCCGACAACTACCTGCCGCGCAAGTCAAAGGTCTGCCTGCACGGCCTGGTCGAGGAGGTGCTCGAGCGCGAACTGGCCGGCACGCCGGTCACCCACCGGGTGCGTGGCGGCGACGAGGAGCTGGCCATCGCCCTGGACCCGGCCCTGGTCCGCCAGATGTTCGCCAACCTGGCGCGCAACGCGGCGGACGCCCTCAACGGCCCGGGGCATATCGAGGTGAGCCTGGACCGGGTGGACGGGGCCGCCGAGGCTGCGCGCACCAGTCAGCCGCTGGCGGATGGTGGTTTTGTCCGGGTGATCTTCCGCGACTCCGGGCCGGGCATCGACGCCGACCTGCTCGGCCACGTGTTCGACCCCTATTTCTCCACCAAGCAGAAGGGCGTGCAGAAGGGCATGGGGCTTGGTCTGACCATTGTCCACGCCATTGTCAAGAAGCACGGCGGCCTGGTGTGGATCGACGCCCCGCCGGACGGCGGCTGCGCCGTGCACCTCTACTTCCCCCTGCAGGACGCGGCCGCCGGGTCGCCGCCGGTCGGGACCAGGGCACGGGGCCGGCGGGTGCTGGTCATGGACGACGAGGAGCTGATGCGACTCATCAACCGCAAGATGTTCGAGCACTACGGCTGTGAGGTCAGTCTGGCCGAGACCGGCGAGGAAGCTGTGGCCCGCTGCCGCGAACAGGTGTGCGCCGGTGCGCCGTTTGCCCTGGTGCTTTTGGATCTTTTTGTGGACGGTGCCATGGGCGGACTCGAGGCGGCCCGGCTGATCCACGACCTCGACCGCGAGGCCGTGCTCGTCGCCACGAGCGGCGACAACACCAGCGAGGTGCTGCGCGCCCCGGCTGCCCACGGCTTTGCCGCGGCCTTGACCAAGCCCTTTTCCATGGACGCGGTCGAGGACCTGGTCCGCCGCTTTCTCTAAAGCCGCGGGCGGACCCGCCCCCGGCCGTCCCGCCCGTTGCCAACCACCCGTTGCCATGTATCTGGCCCGAAGCGAAGCCGGTCCCCGGCGTTATCACTATATCCTGCGCGAGTCCTACGCGGACGGCGACCTGTACCGCTGCCGCGACCTGGTCGACCTGGGGACCGATCCGGGCGCTGTTTTCGTCTACAGCGGCGGGACCTCGTTCCATGTCGACGAGGCCTTTGTCCGTCGGCTGGGCGAGCTGGGCGTCACCGCCTCGTACACGGAACTGGAGGATCTGCTCTTCCCCTTCCTCGACTCCTCCATCAAGGCCCGGCTGCAGCCGTTCCGTGATCGGCACCGCTACCGCAGCTGGCGGCCGGCGGATGCAGCGCTCCGCCGCCGCGCCCTGGCCGAGACCCACGCCGTGGACCGCCGCCGGCTCCATTTCCTGCGCCTGGGCCGGACAGCGCCGGAGACGGTGGACAAGACCGCCGCGCTTTACATCGTGCTGCTCGACAAATCCCGTGACGAGATAGAGCAGATGATCCACGCCCGCGAACAGGCCCTGCCGCCGCGCGAGTACCAGCAGTACCTGTTCGCCACCTTCGACCTGCAGCGGCACTTCGCGGAGAGCTACGCCCGCTCCATCCCAGAAGCTCTGAACCGCGAGCGGCTCGACGCGCTGTTCGTCGAAGAGGTCTGCCGGCTGGCCGCGGACCGGGACTTCTGGCGGGGGTATGCGCGCAGCGGGCGACTGCCCGAGCCGCTGGTGCGTTACCTGATCCTGTACTTCGATACCACCGCGGACGAGCCGGTGCGTTTTGCCCGCTTCGGTCGCGCCTCCCGCGCCCGCCGCTTCCACCGCACCGCCTACGCCGACACGGGTCGGATGTCACGTCAGCAGGCGGCCGATCTTTTCGGGCTCGATGGCGACCAGCTGGCCGCCCTGAACCGGCGGGAACTCACCCGCCTGTACCGCCGCAAGGCCCACGAACTCCACCCGGACAAGGGCGGGGACAGCGACCGGTTCGTCCGGCTGACCGTTGCCTACGAGGAGCTGCTCTCCTCCCTGCCATGAGTGTGGCCGCAGACCCGAGCAATGCACCGCTCACCGAGGGCGGACGCACGACCCGCGCCCGGGTCCTGCTCGGGCTGGTGCGGCCGGTGTTCCGCCGCCACTGGCTGCGTCTCGTGCTCGGCTTTGTCGCCCTGATCACGGTCGATTTCCTCCAGCTGACCATCCCCCGCTTCGTCAAAACGGCGGTGGACGCCTTGGGCGCGGGCACGGCCACCCAACCGCTGCTGCTCCGCGTCAGCGGCGCCATCTGCCTGGTGGCGGTGGTCGTGGCGGTGCTTCGCTTCGTCTGGCGCTACCTGATCATCGGTTTTTCCCGCATCCTCGAGAAGTCCCTGCGCGACCGGCTGTTCAACCACGTGCTGCGCATGGACCAGCCCTTTTTCGAGCGGTGGACCACGGGCGACCTGATGGCGCACAGCAGCAACGACCTGAGCGTCATCCAGATGGCCTGCGGCATGGGGCTGGTGGCCGCGGTGGACGCCCTGGTGATGTCGACCGCGGCGGTCGGCTTCATGCTGGCGATCAGCGTCAAGCTCACCCTGGTCGCGCTGTTGCCCATGCCCCTGCTCATCCTCTGCACCCGGGTGCTGTCCGGCCGGCTCCACCACCGCTTTAACCTGGTGCAGGAGCAGTTCTCCCTGCTCACCGAGTTCGCCCGCGCCACCCTGGTGGCCATCCGCCTGATCAAGGCCTACACCCTGGAGCGGTTCCAGGAGGACCGCTTCCGCGCGCTCGGCGAGCAGTACGTGCAGAGCAACCTGCGCGTGGCCGCGGTGCAGGGGCTGCTCTTTCCCATCTCCACCCTGGTGGGCAACGCCGGCATGCTGCTGCTCCTCTACTACGGCGGCATCGAGGTGATCGAGGGGCGGATATCCATCGGCTCGTTCGTCGCCTTTGTCAGCTACCTGTACATGCTCATCTGGCCGATGATGGCCATCGGCTGGGTGGCCAACCTGGTGCAGCGGGGCCTGACCAGCCTGGCGCGCATTCACCGGCTGCTCGTCGAGCAGCCCATGGCGGTGCACACCCCGACCCTGGCCCTGCCGCAGGCGGCCACGGTCTACCGCTGTCGCGACCTGACCTTTACCTACCCCGCGGGCAGTCGGCCGGCGCTGGAAGCTGTCAGCCTGGACATCGAACCGGGCCTGCTCGGCGTCTCCGGCCGCACCGGCTCGGGCAAGTCGACCCTGTGCAAACTGCTGCTGCGCATGTACCCGGTGGCGGACAACACCCTTTTCTTTCGCGGCGTGGACGTCAACCGGCTGGACCCGGCACAACTGCGCGCCGCCATCGCCTATGTCGGCCAGGAACCGGTGCTCTTTGCCGGCACCATTGCCGACAACATCGCCCTCGGCCGACCGGACGCACCCCGAGCCGAGATCGAGGCGGCGGCCCGGGCCGCGGCCATCGATGCGGAGATCCGGGGCTTCACCGGCGGCTACCAGGCGGTGATCGGCGAGCGCGGCATCAAGCTCTCCGGCGGCCAGCGCCAGCGGCTGGCGCTCGCCCGGGCACTGCTCTGCGACCGGCCGATGCTGGTCATCGACGATGCCCTCTCGGCCATCGACGTGGAAACCGAGCAGCAGGTGCTCGCCTCCATCCTCGCCTCCATCCGCGGCAAGACGGTGCTGATCGTCAGCCACCGCATCAACGTGCTGCGCCGCTGCGATCGCATCGTTCTCTTCGATGCGGGCCGCATCGTCGCCCGCGGCACGCACCGCGACCTGCTCGTCGACCCCTTCTACCGCGCCATGGCGGACAAGCAAGAGTCCCATGCATAACTTCGGCTACGCGGAAGAGGGTCAGCAGGAGCGGGTCGGCGATGCCCGGCTGTGGTGGCGGATCGTCTCTTACTGCTCGGAGCACGTCGGCGCGCTCACTGCCGCGGTGCTGCTTTCCCTGGCGGTCACGGTGGCCACCCTGGCCATGCCGCGGCTCATGCAGATCGGCATCGACCAGTATATCATGGCGGAAACCCTCGGCCGCGCCGAGCGGGTCGCCGGTCTGGGCGAGGTGGCCCTGCAGTATGGCCTGCTCGTGCTGGCGGTGTTCGTGCTCACCTTCCTGCAGGTGGTGCTGCTCGAGTGGATCGGCCAGCGGGTGATGCACCGGCTGCGCCAGCACCTGTTCACCCACATCCTCACCCTGGACCTGGCCTTTTTCCAGGGCCAGCCGGCCGGCCGGCTGGTCACCCGGCTGACCAACGACATCCAGAACATGCACGAGATGTTCACCTCGGTGATGGTCTCGCTGTTCAACGACGGCCTCAAGCTGGTGGGCATCTTCTGGTTCCTGGCGATGATGAACGGTCGGATGGCCCTGGTGATGGCGGTGTTCGTGCCGCTGGCGCTCGTCATCACCCGCATCTTCTCCCGCTTCGCCCGCGAGCAGTTTCGCGAGATCCGGGTGCAGCTGGCGCGCATCAACAGCTTCCTGGCCGAATCGCTCGCCGGGGTGATCGTCATCCAGGTGTTCGGCGGTCAGGCGCACAGCAGCCGGACCTTCCTTGCCCTCACCAACGAATACCTGCGCCGTTCGTTCGGCCAGATCCGCGTGTTCGGCATCTTCATGCCGCTCACCGAGTTGATGAGTTCGGCGGCCATCGCCCTGATCGTCTGGTACGGCGGCGGCGAGGTGGTGCGGAGCCGCCTGACCATCGGTGAGCTGGCGGCCTTTCTCTCCTACATGCGGCTCTTTTTCCAGCCGCTGCGCGAGCTGTCGCAGAAGTACTCCATCGTCCAGTCGGCCATGGCCTCGGCCGAGCGCATCTTCCAGACCATGGACACCGAGCCGCACATCATTTCCCCGCCCCGGTCCGCCGGGGGGGCTGCACCGGCCCGGCCAGCCGGACGGATCGAGTTCGACCAGGTGGACTTCGCCTACAACCCGGACGAGCCGGTGCTCACGGACATTCGGCTGAGCATCGCGCCCGGCGAGACCGTGGCCCTGGTCGGCTCCACCGGGGCCGGCAAGTCGACCCTGATCTCGCTGCTGGTGCGCTTCTACGACCCGGTGCGCGGCGTGGTCCGCATCGACGGCCGCGACCTGCGCGACCTGCCGCTCACCGAGCTGCGCCAGCAGGTGGGCCTGATCATGCAGGACATCTTCATCCTCCCGGACACGGTGCGGGCAAACATTGTCCTCGATCAGGATCCGGACGAGGGGCGACTGGCGGGGCTGCTCGCCCGCACCGGGCTGCAGAGTTTTGTCGACCGGCTGCCCCGGGGGCTGGACACCCGCATCGGCGAGGGGGCGCTCAACCTCTCGGTGGGCGAAAAACAGCTGCTTTCCTTTGCCCGCGCCCTCTACCGCGACCCGGCCATCCTCGTGCTCGACGAGGCCACCGCGGCCATTGACACCGAATCCGAGAACCTGCTCGAGCAGGCCATTGCCGCCGGTTTCCACGACCGCACCTCGCTGGTCATCGCCCACCGGCTGTCCACTATCCGCAGGGCGGACCGGATCGTGGTCATGGACGGGGGACGGATTGTCGAGGAGGGCAGCCACGAGACGCTCATGGCCCGGGATTCCCAGTATGCCCGGATGGTGGCCATGGACCTGCGCGGGGTGCGCTGAGGGGGGATCGGGGCAGGGCGGGCAGCGACTGCGGCCAGCCGGCGACCGCGGACGGTCCACCGGCCGCGGGGTCACTGCCGGGGGCTGTAGGCGGAACTGCTGTAGAAGGGGAGAAAGCGCTCGAGCAGGGTCTGCAGCTCGCCGCTGGCGCGGATGGTCGCCAGGTAGCGGTCGGCCGCCGTGCGCATTTTTTCATTGTCCGGGTGCACCGCCCAGGCGAGCTGTTCGTTGGTCATGAGCGTCGTCCCCGGGGTCAGCCCCTGATCCACGTGGAGCGCTGCGTAGTGGAGGCTGGTCGGCAGGTCGTGGACAAGTACATCCACCGCGTTCACCACGAGCGCCCGCACCGCTGCCTCGGTCGAGGCGTATCTGCTCGTCTTCCCTTTCTGTTTCAACCTGCTGACAAAGGCGTCGCCGGCCGTGCCGGTCACCACGCCGACCCGCACCCCGCGCGCGGTGAGCGGCCGCATGCCGCCGGTGCCGAGCTGTTTGTGCCGGTCCAGACGCACCAGGGCGATCAGGCCCGAGCGCAGGTAGGGTTCGGTGGCGGCGAGGTGCTGCTGTTCGATGGCGGCCACGCTCAGGCCGGCCATGGCGATGTTGATCTTTTTGTCCCGGAGGGCCGGCGCCAGATCGGTGGCAGGCAGTTCGACCAGCTCCAGCTTCCGGCCGGTGGCCGCGGCCAGACCGGCGGCGAACCCGGTTTCCAGGCCGGTGAGGGTGCCGTTCTTCCTGTAGGCGAGCGGCGGTGCGTCGGCGACCACGCCCACGCGCAGCACCGACGGACCGAAGAGCCGGTGGGAGAGGGCGGTCGGGGTATAACGGCCGCAGGCGCACAGGCTGGTGAGCAGGAGGAGCAGGACGAGAACGGACGGCAGACGATGCATGGGTGTTCCTTGCTGGCCGGCACGGTGGCGCCGGCGGGCAGCGGGTTGAAGGGAAAGGTGGCGTTGTTCGGGGTAACCTTCGCCGGCGTCAACGCGCCGGCGTGCCCTTGATCGTCCGCCCGGTGGATATGAACGAGATGCCCTGTTGCAGTTTGGTGCCGATCATCACCGCCTCGATGATCGGTTCGCTGACCGCGGCCGGGGACTGCCACTCGACCAGGAATTTGGCGCCGACACCGCCTTTGGCCTCGGATTCCGGGACGATGTAATGGGTCGAGGCGAGCGGCGCCAGGGTGACCGGCGCTTTCAGGTAACGCTGCAGGAGCGCGCCCTCGGAGTCGTAGTAGTCGACCCGCTGCAGGGTGAACGGCTGCTCCGGGTCGGTGTTGCGGATACTCAGGGTGGCGGTGAGCAGGAAGGGCCGGTCGCGGTAACGATCATCGGCAAATATATGCGAGTAAACAGGTACATAAACTGTCTGGCCGAGCCAGCGGCTGAGGGCTTCTGCCGCCGCCGGCCGAACCGGACCGGCGAGAAGCAGCAGGGCGAGCACGAGGGAAAACAGGCGGTCAGGGCGCATGGGGCGGGACTCCGGGTCGGGGTGGACGTTCGGCCGCGAGCAGGGTGGCGGCCACCTCCCGGCTCAGACCGTCCACCGCCCGTGAGGCGGCGGCCACGGAGCCGGCATGATCGGGTGCATCGACGGGCAGGGTCCGGTGGAAGGCGTGCCGGGCCAGCATCCGCCGGTGGCGAACGTCGCTCACCGTGTACACGGACTGCAGGGTGAACGAGCCCGCGTCGCCGCTGAACTCGGTGACCTCCACCTCCACTTGGTAGCGGGTGACGGCGAAGCGCGGTCCCGGAAACACGGCCACCTGTTCGGTGCCGAGCAGGCCGCGCAGGCCGGCGGCCAGGCTGGCGCCGATCTGTTCGTCGAGCGGACCGGCCCAGAGGTGACCGGGCGCGGTGCGCAGTTCGCCGTCCGTCCGGCGGACGAGCAGCCCCCGCTCTTGCAGCTGCGGCGCCAGCCGCACCGGCAGGATCAGGATCATCTCCGCGAAGTCGGCGAAGTCGGCGGCCAGTCGCTCCTGGCGGGCGGGCTGCAGGGTGTAGAGGGAGATCGGGCCGGGCGGTCGCGCGGCCGGCAGGCAGGCGACGAGCAGCAGCACACCGAGCAGCAGTGGCACGGCGTGACGGGCTAGGTGCAGGGTCATGGCTCCTCCTTGCCCTGGCCGAACAGCAGGGCGTTGGGGTTCTGCTGCAGGTAGTCGGCCAGCCGTCGCACCGAGGTCGCGGCCTTGCCGACCTCGGTGAGGGAGCCGGACAGCTGCCAGGCGAGGTCGGCATCGTTCGCGGTCAGTTGTTCGATGTTGGCGAGCGTCCTGGTCAGGCCGGCCGCCGCCTGCTCGAGGCTGGTGAACAGCTGCTGCAGGTCGCGGCTCATCGCCGGCAGTTCCCGGTCGGTCTTGTCCAGCAGCTTTTCGGCGGTGGTGGCCAGGCTGGCGATGCGGGCCGCGCTCCCACGCAGTTCAGCGGTGAGCGCGGGCAGTTCGGCATCAACATGGGCCGCCAGGCTGTCGATGCGCGCCAGGGTAGTGTCCAGGTTGCGCAGGGACTTGCGGGCCGCGTCCGAGTTGATGATGCTGTTGATGCCGTCCAGGGCCACGGCCACCTTGTCGAGGATGTCGCTCAGCGGCAGGCTCTCCAGCTTGCGGGTGATCTGCTCCAGCCCCGAGGGCAGGGTGGGGACCTCGAACAGGTCCGGTTCCCGGCCCTGCACCCGGGCCTCGGACCCGGGCTTTAAGGCGAGATCGATGTAGAGCTTGCCGGTGAGCAGGCTGGTCATCTTCAGCTGGGCGCGCAGCCCCTGGCCGACGAGCTGTTCCAGGGTGGCGCGCAGTGCCTTGGGGCCGCGACCGGTCGCGCCGTAGCCGGCCAGGTCCGGGGTCTGCTCGATGGCGATGTGCACCGGGATATAGTAGTTCTGTGCCTGCGGGTCGAAGCCGATGCGCACGGCGCTCACCTGGCCGATGGTCACCCCGCGGAAGGTCACCGGCGCGCCGACGTCGAGGCCGTACAGCGAACCCGGGAAAAAGGCGACGCAGTGGAGCCGTTCGTCCCGGAACCTAAAGCTGCCGAGCACGACGATGGCGGCCAGGGCCAGGCCGAGGGCGACCAAGACGAAGGTCCCGACCACTGTGGGGTTGGCTTTTTTGCTCAAACCGTGCGCACCTCCCGCTTCCCGGTCCCCCGGGTAAGAAAGTTGATCACCGTGGGGTCCTCGCATTCCTGCACGAGTTGCTTCGGGTCACCGACAGCCAGCATGGTCCGGGCCTCGCTGTCGAGGAACACCGAGTTGGTGGCGATGGCGTAGATCGAGGCCAGTTCGTGGGTGACGATGACCACCGTGGCACCCAGGCTGGCGCGCAGCTCGAGGATCAGCTCGTCCAGGTTGCGGGCGCTGATCGGGTCGAGCCCGGCCGAGGGCTCGTCGAAAAAGAGAAAATCCGGGTCGAGGGCGATGGCCCGGGCGAGCGCCGCCCGTTTGCGCATGCCGCCGGAGAGCTGCGCCGGGTAGAAGCTCTCGAAGCCGGCCAGGCCGACGAGCGAGAGCTTGAAGCCGACCAGTTCGGCGATCACCGATTCCGGCAGGTCGGTGTAGTGCTGCAGCGGCAGGGCCACGTTCTCCATGAGCGTCATGGAACTCCACAGGGCGCCGGACTGGTAGAGCACGCCGGCGCGGCGGACGATGGCGGCGCGGCCCTCCTCGTCGAGTTCCCAGAAGTTGTCCGCGCCGTACCAGACCGAGCCGGCCGCCGGGGCCTTGAGACCGATCAGGTGGCGCATGAGGGTGGATTTGCCGCAGCCCGAGCCGCCCATGATGACGAAGATGTCGCCCCGGGCGACGGTGAAGGTGAGGTCGCGCTGCAGGACGAAGCTGCCGTAGGCCATGGTCAGGTTCCGAACGCTGATCGCCGGGCGGGTGTCCATGGTGGTTTCAGCGGTAGAGCAGGTAGGTGATGAACGAGTCGGAGACCACGATCAGGACGATGGAGGTGACCACCGCCGAGGTGGTGGCCTCGCCCACGGCCAGGGCGCTGCGGCCGCACTGCATGCCGCGCAGGCAGCCGGCGAAGCCGATGAGCACCCCGAACACCGAGCTTTTCAACAGTCCCTCGCCCACCTGGCTCAGCTGAATACTCTTGCGGGTCTGCTCCAGGTACTCGACCAGCGACAGGTCGAGCATGGTTACGCCGATGAGCGAGCCGCCGAGGATGCCTAACACGTCCGCGTAGATGCACAACAGCGGCAGCATGAGCATGAGCGCCAGCATGCGCGGCAGAACGAGAAAGCCCACCGGCGAGATGCCCATGGTGCGCAGGGCGTCGATCTCCTCGTTGACCTGCATGGTGCCGAGCTGGGCCGCGTAGGAGGCGCCGATGCGGCCGGCGACGATCACCCCGCTCATCAGCGCGCCCATCTCCAGGACCATGCCCAGGCCGACCAGGTTAGCCACGTAGATCTGCGCCCCGAACATCTGCAGCTGCACGGCGCCGACAAAGGAGAGGATCACCCCGACGAGCGCGGCGATGAGCGAGACGATGGGCAGCGAATCGGCCCCGCAGGTCTGCACGAAGGCGAAGAAATCGCGGCGGCGGAAGGGTGCCCGGCCGGTGAGCAGACGGAGCAGTTCGTGGATGATTTCACCGGTGAAGGTGCGCACGGCGCGGCTTTCGGCCAAGAGCTGCAGGGTGCGCCGTCCGGTGCGTTCCACCAGCGAGGCCCGCGCCGCGCCGCTGTCGAGCGTGTGCTCCGGGACCGCCTCGGCCAGTGCCAGCAGTCGCTGCACGCCGGCGGGCAGGCCGTCGAGGCGCACCTCGATGTCCTGCTGCCGGGCCAGGGCGAGGATCGGCCGGAGGAAGATGAGCAGCCGGGTATCCCATGCCGCCAGCTCGTCGGCACGAAAGCTCAGTCGCCGGACCTCGGGCGCGAGCGCGGCCAGCAGGCTGTCGGGCGGAGGCGGGTTGGCGTGCAGATTCCAGCTGCCGCCGAGGCGGACCCGCAGTTCGTCGGGCTGGGCATGATCGAGGGTATAGACAGGCTGCTGCATCGATCCGTGGGCGGCTGGAGTTGCGGGGGCGTTTGCCGCGGTGCCGGTGAAGGGGTTCGATGCCGATGATAGGGTATTGGCGGGCGCCGCACAACAGGAAACCGCGCGGGAGAGCCGAGTGGTTGCGGCAGGGGAGGGCGGGGCGCCGCCAGCCGGTGACGGCCCCCCGGTCGCGGTTCAGTCGACGGCGTAGAAGTATTCCTTTTCAGCGCCGCACTTCGGGCAGACCCAGTTGTCGGGCAGTTCGGCAAAGGCGGTGCCGGGGTTGATGCCGTTGTCCACGTCGCCTTCCGCGGGATCGTAGATGTAGCCGCAGGGGCATTCCATTTTCTGCATGTGCGTTCTCCTTGTGCTGTGGTGATGAAGGTCGGGGCCGCGCCCGCAGGGGCCGGAATCGTCCGGGATCGTGCGGCCGCCGGTCACCTTTCAGTCTAGCTTCTTTCCCGTCGCGGGACAAGGAAAAGACATGCGCGCCGGAAACGATTCTCCCTCCCGGTGGCGGTTCGTTGCCCTGCGCCCGCGAGGGCGGAGCGGCGCCGTCCGGGCGGTAAATGGCTGAAGGGTGAATTTGAACTTGACAGAAGGCCTTGCAATAGAGTTAATTTGACCGTTCTGCGAAGAATATTTCCTTTTGTAATTGTTTAGATTTGAGGAGAGCGAGGAGGAGTCGCATGTATGCAATAGTTCGGACCGGCGGGAAACAGTATCAGGTCGAGGCCGGCGATACGCTTCGTGTCGAGAAGCTGCAGGGTGAGGTTGGCGACACGGTGGAGCTGGATGACGTCCTGCTCGTGGTCGATGGTGAAACCGTGACGATCGGTCAGCCCGTCGTCGAAGGCGCCAAGGTCGTCGCCAAGGTCCTCGAGCAGGGCCGGCACAAGAAAATTATCGTCTTCAAGAAGAAACGGCGGCAGGGGTATCAGGTGAAAAAAGGGCATCGCCAGATGTACACCGCCCTCAAAATCGAGACGATTTCCGCCTAATCAGAAAACAGCAGATCCGGAGAACACACCATGGCACACAAAAAAGCAGGCGGCAGTTCGCGCAACGGCCGCGACAGTGCGGGCCAGCGGCGCGGCATCAAGCGGTTCGGCGGGCAGGCCGTCCGGGCCGGGAGCATCCTGGTGCGCCAGTTGGGTACGGTCATCCACCCCGGAACCAACGTCGGCTGCGGCCGGGACTACACCCTGTTCGCCAAGATCGACGGCACGGTCCAGTACGAGGATTTCGGCAAGGACCGGAAGCGGGTGTCCGTCTACCCCATCGACTGAGTTGCATGCCTCCGCGCTCCGGCGCGGGGGCGGGCGCGCGGCCCGGCGCCGCCCGCCGACCATGTTGGCGACCCGGCATCAATGGCCATTGATGCCGGGTTTTTTTGTCACGGCAACGAGTACTTTGCGGGAACCTATGGGATTTGTCGACGAGGCCAGATTTTTTGTGAAAGCCGGCGACGGCGGGAACGGCTGCGTCAGTTTCCGGCGGGAAAAATTCGTGCCCAGGGGCGGGCCGAACGGCGGCGACGGCGGCAAGGGCGGTGACGTCTGGCTGGTGGCCGACGGCAACCTCCGCTCGCTCATCGATTTCCGCTACCGTTCCCACTTCAAGGCGGACAACGGCGGTGGCGGCCAGGGGAGCGACAAGCACGGTCGGGGCGGCAAGGACAGCGTTCTGCGCGTGCCGCTTGGCTCGGTCATCAAGGACGCGGAGACTGGCGCCGTGCTCGCCGACCTGACTGTGCCCGAACAGACCTTCCTGGCGGCCGAGGGCGGCCGCGGCGGGCTGGGCAACGCCCGCTTCGCCACATCCACCAACCGCGCACCGCGCAAGGCCACCCCGGGCCAGCCGGGTGTGGAGCGCTGGCTGGTGATCGAGCTGAAACTGCTCGCCGACGTCGGCCTGATCGGCCTGCCCAACGCCGGCAAGTCCACCCTGCTGTCCCGGCTGTCGGCGGCCAACCCGAAGATCGCCAGCTATCCCTTCACCACCCTGGAACCCCAACTCGGCGTGCTCCAGTTCCCCTACACCGACCCCTGCATCATCGCCGACATCCCCGGACTCATCGAGGGCGCGCACCAGGGTGTGGGCTTGGGCCACCAGTTCCTCCGCCACATCGAGCGGACCGCGGTCCTCCTGCACCTCATCGACGCCTCCACCGAGGGCGACCAGCCGCTGGCCGACTACGAGGTGCTGGCCCGGGAGCTGGCCGCCTACAACCAGGAACTGCTCGATCGCCGTCACCTGCTCGTGCTCAACAAGATCGACCTGATCGACGAGGAACGGCTGGCGGAACTGACCGAGCGGTTCGCGACCATCGGCCAGGAACTGCTCGCCATCTCGGCCGAGACCGGTCATGGCCTGGAAGTGCTCAAAGAATGGATCGCTCGGGTCATGGAAACCGTGCGGGCGGAGAGGCGTGATGACCTTCCAGGTGACTAGGGAAGACGGCCTGTTTCACCGCCAGACCCTGTTCGACCAGGCCCGGCGGGTAGTGATCAAGGTGGGCAGCGCCGTGCTCACCGGCGACAACGGCCTGCTGCCGAAGATCATCGACAATATCGCCCGCCAGGTGAGCTTTCTCCAGTCCACCGGCCGCGAGGTGATCCTGGTCACTTCCGGGGCGGTGGCCGCGGGCCGCCGTCGCCTGGGCGTGGTCAAGACCGCCCACGAGGAGCTGCGCGTCAAGCAGGCGCTCGCCGCCACCGGCCAGGGACTGCTCATGCAGGCCTACGAGCAGGCCTTTACCGAACGGCAGCAGCCGGTCGCCCAGGTACTCCTCACCCATGCGGACCTCTCCCACCGCGGCCGCTACCTGAACGTACGCAACACCATCCTCACCCTGTTCGAGTTCGGGGTGGTGCCGATCATCAACGAGAATGACACGGTGTCCGCCGAAGAGCTGCGCTTCTCCGACAACGACACCCTGGGCGCGCTCATCGCCAACATGATCGGCGCCGACATGTTCATCATCCTCACCGACGTGGACTGCCTGTACACCGGCCATCCCACCGAGGACCCGGAGGCCCGGCCGGTGTACACGGTGGCCGCCATCACCAAAGACATAGAGCGCATGGCCGGCCACTCGGGCAGCCAACTCGGCACCGGCGGGATGATGGCCAAGATCCGCGCCGCGCAGATGGTCGCGGCCTGCGGCGGCAGTTCTTTCATCGGCCCGGGCCGGCACCCGGAGATCCTCCAGGCCCTGTTCAGCGGCGAGCTGATTGGCACCTTCTTCCTGCCCGGCAAGGGCCGCATCAACCGGCGGAAGCACTGGATTGCCTATGTGCTGCGGCCACAGGGTTTTCTCGTGGTCGACGACGGCGCCCGCCGCGCCCTGGTCGAGGGGGGCCGCAGCCTGCTGCCTTCGGGCGTGGTCGAGGTGCGCGGCAGCTTCGCCATCGGCGCGCCGGTGCACTGCCTGGACAACGACGGCCGGGTGATCGCCGCCGGCCTGAGCAACTACGCCTCGGTCGACATCGAGCGCATCCGCGGTCACCGCACCGGTGAGATCGCCGCCATCCTCGGCTGCAAGGACAGCGACGAGATCATCCACCGCGACAACCTGGTGATCATGGGGCGGGACGTGCAGGACTGATCGATTACTTTACAACCGGCCCGGTTCCCGGCATAGTGGCGGCAGCGTTGTCGGCCGCGCGGGGGTGCGCCGGCCGGGACCAGCGGACAACCACCCAGCAGGAGAACACATGGAACGCGCGCAGATAGAATCGATCATTCTCGATATGGCCGGGAAGGCCAGGAGAGCGGCCCGGGTCATCGGCGCCCTGCCGACCGCGGTGAAGAACCGCATCTTGCTCGACGTGGGTGAGGCGCTGCTGGCGCGTCAGGACGATCTGCTCGCCGAGAACGAGCGGGACCTGGCTGCGGCGGACGCCTGCGGCATTACCGCGGCCATGCGTAACCGGCTGCAGATCGGCCCGCAGGGCAT